>Ga0105241_10000935_pt1 | contig 22109 bp, 13 predicted proteins | sample KBSC64metaG_FD_80422 | JGI IMG/M metagenome (GOLD analysis project Ga0105241, IMG submission 80422) | Corn rhizosphere microbial communities from Kellogg Biological Station, Michigan, USA - KBS C6-4 metaG | ecosystem: Host-associated > Plants > Roots > Rhizosphere > Soil | place: Michigan, USA... | reverse complement strand
CGCCGCGCAGCCCGTTCTCTTCGTTCGTCCAGCCGACCAAGCGAATGGTGCGGCGCGGGGTGAGTCCCATGCGTTTGAGGACGGCGAGCGCTTCCCAGGCAGCCATGAAGCCGCCGGCGTCGTCCATCGCCCCTTGTCCGACGTCCCACGAATCCATGTGGCCACTGATGATCACGACTTCGTCCGGGCGCTCCCGTCCTCGCAGTTCCGCGACGACGTTGCGCGATGGCGCATCGGGGAGCTGACGCGCCCCCATGGTCAATGTGACCACCACCGAGTCACCACGCGACGCCATGCGGTGCAGCATCATCGCGTCTTCGACGCTCAAGGCCGCCGCGGGAATACGATTGACGGTACTGTCGTACGCCATGTTCCCCGTGTGCGGATTGCGCATCCATCCCGACGCCACTGATCGTATCAAGACGGCAACCGCCCCCGCACGAGCCGCCGCACTCGCGCCATGCGCACGATACGCGACCGTCGCGGAGTATTTGACGAACGGTTCGTCGAACAGCACGATCTTGCCACGCGCTTCAGCGGCACGCTTCGTCAACTCGTCGAATGACGAGACGACGAAGACCGGCGCCGTGATTCCGCCAGTGGGGGTCCCGATGCTTCCGCCAAGTCCCAGCATGTGGAGGCGCATCGGACGTGGCGACACCAACGTCGCCGATTCCTCGCCACGCACCCAGTGCGGGACCATCACCGATTCGCCATGCACGTTCGCGAACCCTTGACGCCCCAATTCGGCCAACGCCCAATCGATGGCGTGCTCGAGCGCCTCGGATCCACTCAACCGCGGACCGAAGGTGTCGGTCCACTGCGCCATCCGATTCCACGCGGCGCTGTCGCGTTGCGCGTCGGTGAGAATCCGGTCGACGACCGGACGCAGCGATGCGAGGGTCGCGGTCGTCAGCGTATCGGCGGAGCTCGATTGCGCGGTCAACGGAGCGGATGTCGCGATCGACGCAAACGCGGCCGCGACGATGGCTGTATAAAAGAACGACGGGAGACGCATCGTGACGAGCTCCGGGTCAGGGCGCGCGACGCGAAGGCGCCACTTCGCGGAGAATCCCGTCGTGCAACCCGTAGATCCACCCGTGCACGGTGAGCGATTGGCCGCGCGACCATGCGTCCTGCACGATCGTCGTCCGCACGACGGCGTCGGCTTGGGCCTCGACGTTGAGCTCACACAGACGATCCCACCGCTCTTCGGGCTCCTCGATCGCGTCGAGCGTCGCGCGATGTTTGCGCGCGACGTCCTGGACGTGCCGGAGCCAGTTGTCGATCAACCCGAAGCGGCTATCCTCCAATGCCGCGCGAATACCGCCGCATCCATAGTGGCCGACGACGATGACGTGCTCGACGCGGAGCACCTCGACCGCATACTGCAAGACGGCGAGGCAGTTGAGATCGGTATGGACGACGACGTTGGCGACGTTCCGGTGGACGAACAGCTCCCCCGGCGCCAGATCGACGATCTCATTGGCCGGGACTCGGCTATCCGAGCAGCCAATCCAGAGGTATTTCGGGCTTTGTTGCGCGACGAGCCGAGCGAAGAAGGCCGGGTCGCGTTGCGTCATGGTGGCGGCCCAGGCGCGGTTCCTCGTCAGGAGGTCGTCCGGCTCAGGGGTCGCGGGAGGGGAATCGGATTCGGTCACACCGGAACATAATGCGCCCGGTCCTGATGTGCCGCTCGGCTAGGCTACCCTATGCCGCGCCCAGCCTCCGTTTAACGATGAATTCGCGCGATGACGGGAACGAGCCCGACGGGGACCCGCAACGCTCCCCACCCTTCACTCGCCTCACGCAGATGCGGCGCCCAGGCCTTTGGTGGCGCAACGACCCGCTTCATGCGGTACAGCAGCTCCTGCTCCACCGCCGTCCGCCACAGCCACCGCGGACGCCCGAAGAGCATCGCGACCCCCTCGGCGTTGATGTACCGTCCCGAGACCGAGTTTTCGAAATAGTAGCGGCGGAGATAGTGGACGCTTTGCCGCTCCTTGGAAATGACATGATGCACCATCGCGGATGGGAGGTACCACCCTGTCCCGCCATCGCGCAAAATCGACCGCACGACCATGGTCTCCTCACCACCGGCCAGATGGTTGCCGCGTCGGCCCAGCTCCGGGGAGTACATGTATCGGCGCTGCTCCGTCATCCGGACAGCATAGTTTGCGCCAAATGGCACGTCTTCCTGCGTGAACGGAAGCACCTCCGTCCCGAGATCGACGAGCGCGTACGCATTTCCGATCACCGGAAGCGCTTCGACCAGCCAGCGCGGCGGCGCGTTGTCGAACAACGGCACGACGGGACCGCCGAAGAACGATGCCTCCGGCCATTGCTCGATCGCATCGGCGTACGAGATGAGCCAATTCGGCGAGATGATCACGTCGTCGTCCGTCCACAAAACGTACTCGCCACGAGCTTCCCGAACACCCGCGTTTCTCGCATGCGACAGTCCGAGCTTCGGCTCGTAGACGCCGCGGATAGGGAGACGTCCCGCAAACTCCTTGATCACGTTTGCGGTGTCATCCATCGATCCGTTATCGACGACGACGATCTCCCACGGCAGATTCGAGGGAAGATGCGCCGTCACGTGACTCGCCAGCGATCGGCGGAGCAACGACGCGCGATTCCACGTGCAGATGACGACGCTCAGCACGCGACCACCTTGCGCTCGTGCATCGTTCTCAGCGGACGCTCGGAGGGGCGCACGATTCGATACGCGAGATAATGCACCGCCGCGACAACCTCGAGCACGATCTCCGTGACGGATTTCCAGCGCAACGCCGTCCACAGGTGTCGCGCGAGCGGGCGCCGAGGGGCGCCACGGGTCAGGAGACTGGCGAAGTAGGCGCCGCGTCCTTCCGCATAACTCCGTTTGAGCGCCGCGATGTCGCTCGCCAGTCTGCGCCGATGGTGATGCGCGACGACGGGACCGGGGAAATATCCCCCAGCGTACCCCGCTAGCGACGCGCGCGACGACATGTCGAGATCTTCGAAGTTGAAACGGCCCCCAGGACCGAGCGCGGGATCGAATCCTCCCAATCGCAGCAGGACATGACGCCGAAACGCCATGTTCGCCCCCTGGACGAGCCCCGGCTCGATGAAGCCGCGCGGTGCAACAGGGCGTGGGTCAGTCTCCGTGCGAATGGTAATGGGATAATCGTCGGGATCGTGCAACAGAATCCGTCCGGCCGCATATCCGACCGCCGGATCGGCGAAGACGTCGGCGTATCGGTCGAGGTAATCGGGCGCCGGATAGCAGTCGTCATCGGTAAACACGACTAGACCGCCACGCGCCGCCGCGATCCCAGCGTTGCGCGCCGCACCGAGTCCCCGCCGCTCCTCACGGACGATCGTGACGGGAAACGGGGCCGACTCCGCGAACGTCCGCAACAGCTCCGGTGTCTCGTCGCTCGACCCATTGTCGATCAGGACGAGCTCCCACGTGACCGACGGTGTCATCGCGGAAATCGCCGCGAGGCACGCGGGAAGATACGCCGCACGATTCCGCGTACAGACGAGCAAGCTGATAGCGGGCGTATCCAGAACCATCACGAATTTACCGGCTCATCGAGTGACACGTTCTGCAGCGTATTTGGCGCTGCCCATCCGGCTGCCTCGCCATACTGGGCGGCATGCGTGATCCACCCTTTGGCGTTGAGTTGGACGGGACCGCTGAAGAGCCGTCCTGGCAACACGTTGACACCAATCGTTGGTCCAGCCTCTGTTTCGGCATTCATCGCCGAATTCCAGACGAACGATTCGAACACGTATCCCCCGGCGGGGACGTTGAGCTGCACCGAAAGATCGAACCAATACCACTTGTCCTGCGGCAAATCGATGCCGGCGCGGCGCGCGTCGGTCTCGAACCAGATCGTTCCGTCGTCGCTGCGAAGCCGGATGCCGATCGTTTCATCTTCCGTGCGCTGATCGTCGCGGACCGAGCACTCGATGCTCAGCACGAGCCGCTCTCCGCTCCGTACTGCCGATCCCTGCCACGCGTTCACCGACACGATATTGATGGCCCCTTCCCCGTGGCGCCGGTTCGTGCTCATGACGCGCTCCAAGTATCCGGCGACGCATTCGCTGGGGGTCCCGCGCTGCACGATCCGCCCGTGGTCCATCACGAGGGCGTGCGTGCACAACGCCACCAGCTGTGGCATTTGGTGAGAGACGACGACGACCGGAATCTCACGCCGTACCAGCTCGGTAATGCGCTCGAACGCCTTGATTTGGAATGCCGTATCGCCGACGGACAACACTTCGTCGATGATCAACACGTCGGGATCGACGTGCGACGCGATCGCGAAGCCGAGCCGCGCGTTCATCCCGCTCGAATACCGTTTGACTGGCGTGTCGATGAACGCCTCGACCCCCGAGAAATCGACGATCTGGTCGAACTTTTTCGCGATGTCGGCCCGAGGCATCCCCATCAACGCCCCTTGAAGAAAGACGTTCTCGCGCCCCGTCAAATCAGGGTGGAACCCCGCGGCCAGCTCGATGAGCGATCCCACGCGCCCGCGCACGTCGACGCTGCCGTGACTCGGATCGAGAATGCGTGTCAGAACCTTGAGGACAGTCGATTTTCCGGCGCCGTTCGGGCCGATGATCCCGAGCGCTTGTCCAGGAAGGACCTCGAAATTGACGTCGCGCAGTGCCCAAAATTTCTTCTTGTCTGGGACCACCTCACGCCGCCGGCCGAACTTCCCCCGCAACATCGCAGGGACCAAATCCCGGACGCTGTCGTGGACCTCTCCTTTCCGGAAACGCTTCCAGACGTGCTCGAGCCTGATGTAGCCGCTCATGCGGGACTCCACCGAACGACGCCGTCCCGTGCCGACGCAGGCCGAGCGGGGCTACACATAGTCGGCAAACGATCGTTCGAACCGCGCAAAGAGGATCAACGCGACAAACAATCCAAGGATGCTCGTCGCCAATCCATAGACCAGATAGATCGGATCCCACGCCACGACACCAGTCGGCGTCACCAGCGGGACCAGCAAATTGTGCTGCTCGACCACCGCGACACGAACCCCTTCGAGCAGCGGCGCCATCGGATTCATCATGGCGATGCGCGCCCCCACCGGGCCGAACATCGCCGGCTCGAAAAAGATCGGGGTGAAAAAGATCCCGAACGTCAATAGGATCTGCACCGCGTACTTCACGTCGCGGAAGAAGAGGTTCGCGCAGCTCAGCACGAGTGACGATCCCATCGTGAACAGGACGAGGAGCACCAGCATCAGCGGAACCCAGAGGACCGTCAAGGAGATCGGGGTCTGAATGACCAGCAGCAATACCGTCACGGCCAAGCTCCCGGCACTCAGGTCGACCAGGTGCGCCGCAACCGTGGAAATGGGAAGAACTTCCCGAGGAAAAAAGACCTTCGTCAGCAAAGTCGAGTTGGAAGAAAGACTCGGCGTCGAAAACCCGATGGCGCCCACGAAGAACGACCAGGGAACGGCTTTCACCGCAATGGATGCCAGGGCCGTCCGGTCGATCCCATGGTGACCACCCGCCAGCGCAGCGCGAGCCACGACACCGCCGAGGACCACGAAGATTGGGGTGAGGAGCGCCCAGGCAACGCCGAACGCGGCCTGCTTGTAGCGAACCCGGATGTCCCGCAACGTCAATTCATAAAGCAACTCCCGTGCTCGCCACAAATCGCCGATACTCCCGATCAATTCAGAGGTTGCGGGACGGCGGAACTCAGGAATCGACGGCTCATCGGGCTCGGTCGTCGCGGGCGAAAGGATTACAGGTACTTCAGCGTCAGACATGAATCGTGGTAAGTGTCGGTCAACCCAACTTGGTGATGAAGTCGTGCAGCTCCGCGTCCCCGCGAACTTCGATGCGGGAGAGCGCAAGCAGAGGATCGGACAAGGCACTGCGTCCGGGCCGATTCGAGAGCCCGTACCAATACCCTGTCGCGCCAGCGAGGTGCTGCACCGAAATGTTCTCCGCCCCGTGCGGATAGGCAACCGCGACCGGCGCCTCGCCCAACCCCTCCGCGAGCTCGGCTCTGGATTCGGCGAACTCGCGCGCTACCTCGGCGGGGGGTCGAGCGGTGAGAAAGGGGTGCGACACCGTGTGCGAGCCGAAGTCGACCCCTTCCGCGCGAAGACGGCGAATCGTGTCCCATCCCATGAGTGGGGTCTGCTCACCGTAGGCGGCATCCCACGCGTTTGTCCCGCCAACGTGGCCGCTGACGAGAAAGACCGTGGCGCCGAAGCCGTACCGTCGGAGCAGCGGCCAGGCATACTTCGCGAAATCCTCAAATCCATCATCGAAGGTGAGGAGGACCGCACGCCCCCGGAGGGGTGTCCAAGCTTGCTTGGCGAGCCGCCACTCGTCGAGGGTCACACTGCGGAATCGCGTATCGCGAAGATATTCGAGCTGCTCTTCGAACTGCTCGGGCGTAATGCGATACCGCGCGAAGGCTGGATTGTTCGAGGGCGCGACAGAATGATACGTGAGGATGGGGAGCGCGTGTGTCGACGCGTCCGGAATCCCCCCTTTTCGCGGCATCCCACCATGCATGAGGAATCGTGCGGCAACATGGGGCGCCGGCTCGATCCACTCTCCGTCTTCGACGGCGGGGAGCTCTCTCCCAGATTGCTCCTCCACGCGCTCGAACAGTTGCACGCGATAGAGTGGCGTGCGAATTTCTCTGGAGAACCGCAACGACGGCGTCGCGGCAAACACTTCACCGATCCCTTTGGCGCCAATCGGAACGTCCCAGTCGAGCCCGGGACTCGTGGGATCGTCGACGACGACATTGCTGTGCGTCATGACGATTCTCCCACCGATTGCCAGCGCGTCAGCCAACTTTTTGGCGATCTCGGCAACGGCGTCACGTCCCCCGACATAATAGAGTACTTCACTGCACACGATGACGTCATAGCCCGTAGGAACCGGATCGGCGGTGACGTCGAGCCGTTGGACCTGCACGTTGGGAAGCACCGCGCACCGCGCGGACGTTCGATCGATGGCGATCTGCGCAATGTCGGTTGCCAACACGTGGCTCGCCACACGCGCCAGACGCTCTGTCAGCATCCCCTCCGCACATGCAATCTCCAAAATACGCTCCGTGCGACCACTCGTCTCGACGAGCGACATCGTCTGGTCGTATTTTCGTTGCTCGAACAGCGTCGCGTACGACCATGGATCTCGGCTTTCCGCGAAGACCGTCTCGAAGTAATGTCGGTCGAAGCCGGCCGTTGGTGTGGTATTGGCGTTATGTGATTGCTTTGCCACACTCACGTCGGACCGGAACGACGTTTCGTCGAACAACTCGGGCGCGTAAATGATTGGCCCGACAGCCGCATCTCCACCCACGGGTGACGACGGAACGGCCTCACCTGCCGCCACGGCCGAAGCGTGTACGGCATCAGCGACGACGCGTGGAAACATCGCGCGACGCGACACCGAGGTTCCAACGGGACCATGGCGTCGAGGGTACACGACGGCGTTCGACGACGCGCCGAGCGTTGCCACCCAAGCGGGGAGCATACTCGATTCCCGCGGCGCCGTTGCCGCCAATTTCGCCAATCTGACATGCAGCGCCGTTGGGTCGTCGAGTGGACAGCCAAGGATCGCGTCACGAACGGCGACACGGCACAACTCGTAGCCAGTGGCGATCGTTCCCCGTGCTCGCATCATGGATGGCGTAATTACGCCATCCATGGGGCTCATATCGACGCGGGCAACGGGCGTACCACCAACGCGTAGCTCGAGGTGCTCGAGCGGGCGTCCCGTACGCCACCCACGCAACGGCATCGCCACGTCGATGACCGACTGTTGTGCGCCATCCGCATCCCGCGAATCGTCCGCGCGTTCGTCATAGAACCATTCGCTTGGACGCGAGGGTTCGTCCCACAATTCCTGCAAAAGCACCGTCCAGCCAACGATGTCGTGCAACGCATCCGCGTTGCGCGCGACCCGTTCTGGCAGTGCGTGCCCAACCTCGAGATCGCCACGCCACACGTCAAAGAGTCCCGCAGCACCCTCGGTCGTCGGACGAATGTCGAACGACGGATATACATGCCGCGCAAAGAATCCGCCGAGGATGGACCACGAAAAATATTCGGCGATCGCATCCGCCAAGACGGCACCAGCCACCATCTCATCGCATACCGGAAGCCCGACCATTCCGAGCAACGTGCCGTCGAGAAAAATCTGCGCGAGCACCAACTCGACCCCGGGGTCGACGGTCACGTTATCAATCGGTGCCGTCACCTCGACCGGACGTTGAAAGACGGTCCCGATACGACAGGCGTTCTTCTCCCCTGCCTGCGCCACGACAAGCCGCTCCAGCGCCTGTTTCACCCGGCGCGCCAAATCTCGCGTTCCACTCTGCCGTTCAAGTGCGGTCAGGAAAGCGTCGATGCGCGGCTCCGCCGCTCCCCACAATGATGGCCACATCGAGGGACTGTACGACCGCGGAAGCAGCGCCGACAAATAGATCGAGTGCGCAATCGCACTCGGCTCCATTTCTAAATCACGCACCTCGCCAATGGCGGCAATGATGCCGGCGGCATCTTGGTCCGTCCCGATACACATTCCAGCCGGCCAGCAGATAAACCGCAGGAGTGCCGCGTCGAGCTCCTTCTTGGGGAGTCCATACCGATACCGATGGTGCGGATGCTGGACGCGAGGGTCCGCGCCATGCCCCAACGTAATGAGCCGAATTCCAGAGGCGACGAGCGCCGGGATGTTCGCGACAGCGGATTGCGGACGAACACGATAGAACGCGACGACGGCGTCGATCGTACCGAATCGGGCACCGGTGCGCGCGACGCGCTGCCACAGATCCCAGTCGGCCCCCACCGCCATTCCTTCTTCGAACCCGCCGAGGGCCACAACGACTGAACGACGGACGAGACAGGCGTGAATCGCGAACGGGCAATGGTGCGCCAATGTCGGGAACAAATCCGTCGTGTCGAGACGAAACGGATCACGAATCGTACTTCCATCGACGGTGACCCGTATCCATCCACCGACGATCGCGTCGAGTTGCGGCTGCTCCGCGGCGAGAAACGACTCCACCGCGGCTGGCGCGATCCAATCGTCCGCATCGAGAAAGAGCAGCCACTCACCAGCGGCCTGTGCGATCCCCGCGTTCCGTGCTCCCCCTTCGCCACGTTGCGACTCGTGAACGACGCGAATGCGATCATCCATCGCGGCATACTGGTTCGCGATCTCCCCGCTCGCATCCGACGATCCGTCGTCAACGACAATCGTTTCCCATGCCCCAAATGTCTGCGCGATTACCGAATCGAGCGTCTGCCGCAACGTCGCCTCGGCGTTATACGCCGGAACGACGATCGACACGCGCGGTGAAGCGGCGGACGTCATGCGCAGACCTCGCGATACAACGCTTCGAACCGTCGCGCCATCGTCGGCCACGCGAGCTCCTCCGCCCGGGCACGTGCCCGCCGCCCCATGGCGAGACGGGCACCGGGATCGCGTTTGAGCGACAGGAGCGCGTCAGTCAGAAGATCAGGATCATTTCCGTCGATGAAGATCCCTTGGTCGCCCGGGAGATATGCACGAACGTTCGCGAGCGCGGTGCTCACGACCGGAAGCCCGCACGCGATCCCTTCGAGCAAGCAGTTGTTGGCGGTCGAATCGGTGAGCGGAAGAAAAAGAACATCGGCGCCGCGATACACGTCGCGCAGCTCCGCATCGCTGATCCCACTATGGGTCACGACGTTCGACAACCCATCCAACCCCGTCGGCCGCGACGTGATGATGTGAAATTCGATGTCGCGCTCCGACTGCAACCGCTCCGCGACCGCACGGATCGCGGTCCAATCGCGCAACCAATGCCCCGCGGTCACGCACCGAAACACGGCGCGCTCCGGATCACGAATGCCCGGTATGAAAAACGTGGTGTCGATCCCGTGCAGGATCGTCTCGACTCTCACCGATGGGACACGCGACTCGAACCACGCCTGCTGCTCCGGCGCCACGACCGTGACCGCATCGAGATCGGCGAGAATCGACAGATCCAGCAACTCGTCGAGCAACGACACCGGCTGATGAAACGTCGCCACCGTCCGCGTCGGCACGACACGCACCCGGCGCAGCAACGATGGAAGAAACGACGCGGAATGTTCTCCATCCAAGTAATGGACGATGTCCGCCCCTCCCGTGAGGGCTGCGCCGAGCGCGCGCCACTCGGCGTAGATATCGCTCAACTTGTACCATGCCACACCCCGCCCGCCAATCCGCGCACGCACACGATCGCGGATCCCCGGGTGACGAACGGGAAAATCGTCGTCGCTGTCGGACACGGGAACGGGGTGCGGCCGAACACGCGATGGATCGAACACACGCGCGAGCTGCACCATCCCCGCGTGCGATCCGAAATGCGGGTACACCGTGTACAGCAACCGCACGTCGAGCACGCTCGTCCGTACCTGCGTGCGCGCCGCTACACCCGCGTCGACCGCGACTCCGTTCATCGGCGCGCTTTCCCGAGCAATCCGGCGATTTGCCCCGCGGAGATCCACGCCATGCACATCTCCGTGAACGCCTCAGGATCGTCAGGAAGCGCGGTCAGTGCACGAAGCTGTTGCGGCGACGTCGCGAGCTTCCGCGCGCGAGTGAGCGCGTCACCTAAACGTGCCAGCGGCGTCGGGTCATGGTCGATCAAATGAATGACCGTGTCCGAAATCCCTTGCCAATAATATCGCCGGCGAAACCAATCTTTGGTGAGCCGCGACGCCGTCACCGCGTGACCGATCGACATGCGCGGCTCGTACCACACGCGGTAGCCATGATCGCGCACCTGCCGCTCCAAATAGACGTCGCCGCTCGACAACATGTTGTGTCCGACGCGGTCCAGTCCTGGATGAAAGCCACCGATCTCTTCGAGGACACGCTTGGGAAGCGCCATGTTCGCCCCCGCCAGCCACTCGACTCGCACGTCGGGAATTTCGTGCGCTCCATTCGGCCAGTCGATGACCGTGAGCGCGCGCGCCGCGATGTCGGAAAGCCATGCCGGACGTGGCGCCTCCCAGATCGGATACACCGGCCCGCCGACGACGCCAAGGTTGTCGACGTTCGCGAAGGCATCACGCACCGCCATCAACCATCCCGCATCGGCGACCGCATCGTCATCGAAGTAGGCGATGTATTCACCGGCAGCCGCGCGAAAGCCTGTATTTCGCGCATAGCACAGCCCGAGCGTCGGCTCCGCGATCCGGCGAATCGGGAGCTTCCCCACGAATTCGTCGACGACGGCCGGCGTCTCATCCGTCGACCGATTGTCGACGACGAGCACTTCGAAAAGTTGGTGTGGGACGTCTTGCGTCACCAGGCTCGCGAGCGCAATTCGGAGATACGACGCCCGATTGTGCGTACAAATCACGACCGAAATTTCCGGCGCCGCGCGCATGGGCGTGGCGTCCGTCATGCGTTTCGTCCGACGCGCGCGAGCACGCGTTTGCACGCACGTCCTGCCCGCGGCAACACCCACTCCGCCGCGTCACGCGGACGGCGTACACTCTTTCGGATGGCGTTGACCAAGACTTCGAGCGCCCATCGGACGTGCGTCTCGGACGCCGCGGTCGACGGCCAAACATATTGTGTCGACGTTGGCGGTTGGACCGCGTCGAACGACAAATGCAACACCAACTCGTGTGCCGCCACCGCGAGCGCGTTGGGGACGCGCTCCAGTAATTGGCGCCGAGCGCGGGGGGCACCGAGATGCGCACGGATACGATCGCCGGCGAGATCGTGCGGGACGCGCCGGACCAATCGTTCCGGATACGTCACCGCCTTCCATCCCGCCGCGAGCAACGCGTTCGTCGCATCCCACGTTTGATGCGACCCATCGACGGTATCGCGTATACCGCCGGCGGCAGCCAACGCCTCGAGCCGGAACACCGGAGCGACGTCGGCGCCGTTCTTCAACAGTTGAAACGGCAGTGCTGGACAGGGCTCGACGTTCCACGTCCCATCGCCACAATCGGCCCACGACGTCACGACACCAATCTCCGCGTGCGTGCGGAACACCGATTCAGCGCGCTCGACGAACGTCGACGCAATACGATCGTACGCGTCGATGACCGCAACGGCAAGAATGTCCGATTCCTCAGCGAGGCGTTGCACGACAACGCCAATCGTTCCATCGCTCGCGTGTGTCGGATTGTCGTCGAAGATCCACCCACCGGCGGAGGCCTGACACAACAGCGCGTGTCCTTCCGGACTTCGTCCAATCGTGGCGGCGCCCAGCAGAACGCGCCTCGCGGCAGGAATTCCCTGCGCATCGACATGCGCGAGACAGTCGGCGAGGGCCGGCGTGAATCCTGGCGACGACATCGCATCTTCGATCGTCGCAGTGACCACCACGGCGACGCCCTCGCGCGCGGATCGCACCGACGGGACCGACGGAACGTGCGGAATCGCCAACGCACAATGCCGGGGAATGCGAGACCACGGATAACTCGGCGGAAGATGCCGCGAGCGAACAGCCCCTCCGTTCGCGACACAACGCCGCACCTCGAGATGTCGCGCCACGATCGCCGCGTCATCGCACATCTCTCGCACCGCATTCGAGGCAGCGGCACCCATCGACGCCAGCTCCGCCGGTGACGTCGCGACCGCACGACGGAGCGCCGTCGCCAACCCCGCCGGCGTCGCCGACGGTGCGACCCACCCGGTGGCGCCATCCTCGATCATCTCGCGCATCCCGCCATTGGGCGACGCAATGACCGGCACGCCGGACGCCAGCATTTCGATGCAACTATTCGGAAAGTTTTCCCACCGCGACGGCACCACCCCGATCCGCGCCTGCGCCAAATGCGCCATCACCTCGGCGCGCGACTTGGATCCACGAAAGTGGAACCGATGTCGCATGTCGGCGGGGATTCGCCGCTCCATCACACGTTGCACGGACACGCCGGGCATATACACCAGGTCGGCCCCGACGAAGTCGAATTGGAGATCGTCCACCTCCGCGGCGACTTGTACCGCGGCGTCGACCCATTCGACGACTCCTTTGCGCGGCTCCAGGCGTCCCACGAAGCAGACCGATCCATTCTTCCATACGCTGGCGTCGCGATCGAGTTGGCACGTGGTCCCGACAGGAATCGGGATGACCGAGATCGCCCCGTCCTCGAGCCCATAGTGCCGCTCCGCATCCCGCGCCAGAAACCGGCTTGGACACAGCCAGCCGTCCGCCGCGCCGATCGAATAATCTTCGAGCCGGAGTGTCGGGAGATAGTCCGGCCGAGCGGTACTCCACTCATTGTACCGGAAGATGTGCTCCGTCGGCGAATGGAGATGGACGATGCACGGCGGTTGCTGCTTGGGCCCAAGCCCAAGGGCGCGCCGTAGCTGGAAATAGGCGAGCGGCGCTTCCCACTCCTGCCCTTCGATGACGTCGATCCCTTCCCGCTCGACCAGCGACTCCGCCAGCAGCGCCGCTTGCCACGCGAACGCTTGCTGTGGATACGGAGAACGCGAAAGCGGCCCCACCGCCTCCATTTCCGCCGCGAGCCGCCCGGAGTCATCGTACGGTTGATCCATCGGCACCCGATGGACGATGAGCCGCCCATCGACGAGCGTCTCTGTCGCTAACGGCGCGCCACTCCACTGCTGCGCGATCACGTGCACCGTCTCCCCCGCCTCCGCGAGGAGCCGAGCGATGGTCGTCACGTAAGTGCCGATCCCGCCGGGTGGATACGGCGCAGGAGGGTACTCGCGACTGACGATCAGATGTCGCATTCGAGGAGCAGCATTAGGATACGAAGTGTGGCGAAACGGATGCCGGAGCGCAGGAGGGGACGTTCCAGGAATAATGACATACGGAAACAACAGTTCCTAGTACGACGAAGCCGCCACAGGAATATGGCGGCCTCGACTGGCAAAAGATTTCTTTGTCATCTGAATGTAATCAGTCGGGCGTCAGACGAGCACCGACCTCAAATAGTTACAAAAGATCATTTTTGTGATATTTACACTGTCAACTTATTTGGCGCTCGTGATCATTCCCGGGCTAATCATCGGGAGAGACAATTCCATCAAAGCTCTGGAGGCACGTGAGTGCCCAAAGCACAACGGGGACGGCTTCACGCCGTCCCCGTGCGATTCCCATCGTCCGGCATCCCGGGCTCAGGTACGGAGCCGAAATCCCACCTTCGTCACACGCCCCTGGACCTGAATACGTCCGGCGCGATCGTTCACGTAACTGTTCCCCGCGTTGTCCATCGAGAAAATCCCTTCCCACATCGCGTTGAACCGATGCGCCGCGTTGATGTACGACATGACGTACGCTGGCACGAGGAAGTTCCCGCCGTTCACGATCCCGCGGGTATCCTGCACGCGAGAGCAATTCGCGTTCGCGCCAACGGTCAACCGGTAGCCACAGAGCGGATCCGTATCGTAGTGATACACTTGCCCGATCCCGTTCAACGTCACGCCGATGTTATCGTTCCGCCGCGCGTAGTTGAAGCCGAGCATCCACGTGTGCTCCGTGAGCCCGCCGCCGATGACCGTGTTGCCGAGTGGCGCCCACGGGAGGAGCTCGCGGAACAACGGTTTGAGCGCCAAGTTACGGCTCTTGGAGAAGGTATACGTCCCCTTCACGACCAGCGGGCCGAAGTTGTTGCTCGTCTGGAATTCCCAGCCTTGATTGCGGATCGCCGCGGCGTTGAGGTTTTCGCCGATGCGATGATATCCGTATCCCTGCGCGTCCTTGCTATCCCAGAGATAATCATCTTGTCCCGCGATGATTGGCCGCAAGGAGCGGACACTGTCTATCGGGAAGATGAAATAAATGAGATTGTCGACCGTCTCGTTGTAGCGGGTGAGCACGAACGAGGAGCGCGACCCGACGTTGACTTCGAGTCCCCCTTCGCCGCCGCTTTTGAACTCGGGTCCGATCGCCGGATTCGGGCGGACCGACTTATATGCACCATATAAGCCGATGAGGGGCGGATAGGTCTCGTCCGCACCATCCTTCTGGCCAATTTGCGGCGTCCGTGTCGAGCGGCCATACGCGCCGCGGAGCTTGAAGGTCACGTCACCAACCTCCCGCGTATACGCCGCACCAATACGCGGTGTGACGTTGGGATTGTCCTTGACCCCGAAGTGCGGATCGTAGTCGGCGCGAAGACCGTAGGTCAAAAAGAGTTGGTCGAACAATCCAAACTGTGCTTGAACGAACGCACCCGTCGTATGTGTGTGATCGAACGATCCATAGGGATAGATCAATCCTGATTGTCCGGCCGCACGGCTCCCACCACTCACCGTGCTGGTCCTCTTCTGGTTGTCGGCGCCAGCGGTCGTCTGGAGCGTGAGGAACGACGTGAGCGGCAGGTTCAGCGTCGTCAGATAGCGCAGTTGCACCAACCGGTCTTCCGTATTGTTCGCGAACACCAGCGTATCGCCCGTGTAGTTGAACCCCGGCGTATTTTGATGCGTCCCGTAATCCGTCGTCTCGATGCCACCGACGAGCTCGTTCGACCACCACGTCGTCGGGGTAATTTTGGCGGTGAGCCCCTTCGAATCCGTCGCCGTCTGAAAACGCTGTACGGGAAGATGGCTCGCGCTCGCGCCGAAGTATCCCGACGCTTGTAATCCGCGCCACAAATCGGCGGCGTACGCGCCGATGCCTTGATCGGTGTTGGTGAGGTACGATTGGCGCCCCGTGTAATCCAACGTCACCATCCCGCGCTGATAGCGCACGCCGCCGTTCCACCCCGTCGTGTTGCTCTCGATCGCGGGCGTCCAGGGGGCGATGTGCTGCAACGTGGCGCCGACACTGTAGGAAATCTCGCCTTCCAAACCAGTGACCTGCGCCGACACGTCGTGTTGTGGCGTGAGGTTCGTCGTCACGTTGTTTTGGACCAACCCGCTGATCGCGGTCACCGTGAAGAGTGGCCGATTGGACGTCCCGCGTTTCGTGAAGACCTGCATTACGCCGTTCATCGCGGTCGATCCATAAATGGTCGTCGCTTGAGGCCCCGTGAGAATCTCGATGTGATCGATCGTGCGCGGATCGATCTGATTGAAAAATTGCGGATCGGTCATCTGCACACCGTCGACGTAGACTTTGAGGAGATCCTGTCCCCACTCGCCGCCGTACGGTTCGCTCGAGCCGCGGACGTTCATCTGCACTTGGCCGTCGGCCATGGCGTCGGAACCACGGTTCAGGGCGAACACGCCTGGCACGTCGCCGTGAAAGAGTTGATCGATGTGCGTGATGTTCCGCTCTTCCAGCTGCTTGGCCGTGATGACGGTGATCGCGTTCGGAATTCGCTTGATCTCCTGCGGGATGACACTGCCGCTCACCACGACCTGGTCCAGCGTGTTGACACCAGGAGTGAGCCCGAAGTCCGCGGACGCTTGCGCACCATCGGTCACCGTGACAGTCCGCACTTGGCGAGTGTACCCCACGAGGCGCACGACGACTTTGTGCTCGCCATCCTTGACCCCGGTGAGCGTATACCGTCCCTTGTCGTCGGTCAGCACGCCACGCGGCTGATCGTCGAGTGTGACCCGCGCGCTGGACAGCGGCTTTCCGGTTTTCGTATCCGTCACGGTTCCCGTAATACCGCCTTCGACGACACGCGCCTTGTCCGTCGCCGCATCGAGATGCACGACGTTGCGTCCGAGCACGATCACCTGAAGCTTTCCATTGAGAATGCGATCGAGTGCCGTGCCAAGCGCGACATTCTTGACGTGCAACGTGACGGGATGCGTCTCCGCGTCGAGCAAGGCATCCTGGTACTGAATGCGCACGCTGGCCGCGTGCGCCAACGCGAGGACCGCACGCCGCAATGAGACACCATCGAGATCGACGGTGACCGTGGTGGTCAGCGGATTGGCCGCATCGTGTGATGGGGTGGATTCGCTCGTGAGTTGATTCACCAACGCGTCACTACTCACGCCGGTTCGCGTCGTGGCTACCGCACGCTGCGCGGTCACGGGTGCAACCGTGAACACCGCGCCCAGCGTGCATGCCAGACATCCGACAAACTGCTGCCGTTTCATCGTCCTCCCTCCGAAGGGGGGGGAGGGGGGGGGGTTGTTCGGCGTTCAGGGAGGGGGGGGGAGATGGGGACGACGGCGGAGGGGCGCAACGTGATGGTGCGGCCGTCGAATGTCATGTTCACGTGGAGCAACGCCTTGAGACTCTTCCAAGTCGCGTCGCTGGCGTGAATGTCGAATGTCCCCGACACGTACTTGGAGGCGAGTGTCGTGTCGGTGAGGTGGAAGTCGTAGTCGTACCAGCGTCCAAGCGTTTGGAGCAAGGTGGCTGTGGTAACGTGCGTGAAGACGAGGGTCTCGTCGGACCAGTTGGTGACGATATCGTCGGCGCTCGAGTCGATCGCGCTCGCCGTCGTTCCGGTGAAGCGGCCGCGCATCCCCGCGACGAGAATCAAAGAGCGCGCGCCGCCCGAGACGACCTTTCCGCTCGTCACGGCCACGCGGGTGTCGCGATCATCCGGATATCGGCGCACGGTGAATCGCGTGCCGATGACGCGGGTCGTCACTCCCGGCGTGCGCACGATGAACGGCGCATTGGCAGCCGACACGATGTCGAACTGCGCCTCGCCGGCGAGCGATACGACGCGGGCACGCGTCGCGGACGGACCAACCGTCAACGTCGTGTGTGGCGCCAGTGTCACCTGGCTCCCATCGTCCAAACGGATGACCGCCGTTCGCCCTGCCGGTGTGCTATACACATGATGCCCGGCTTCCATGGACGGCGCGCCGGATCGTGCAAAGATCACCCATGCGGCCACTGCCGCCACACTAGCCACTGCCGCAGAACGAACGCTCAATACCAAACGGCGCGAGCGACTGGTTCCCTGGAGAGACCGATGGCCCTGCTTCGAAGGTGCCGCCACAACGGGCTGCTCACCCGTTAATCCGAGCTCGGCGACGAGCGCTTGCCAGCCGTCGCGGACCGACGGTTCCCGCGGCGGGGAGTCGAGGAGGCGCGTGCCGTGTTTGAGCAGCCGCTCGACGTCACTCCCGGGCTGGAGATAGCCGCGAACGCGTTCAGCGCCGGGAAAGGACCGCTCACCCGCGAGGTAGCGGTCGAGCTCGTCATCACCGATTTGTTGAGGCGTCGACGTGTCAGAGGCGTCCATACCCATCTTGTCACCCATCCCCCAAAAAACGTGACACGAAGATTGGGACAGGGACACCGCCGGACAAGGCGGAATCAATTCCGCCGCAACAGCGAGATCGCTACGACCGTTCCAGAAAACGGGCGAGCGTGGGACGAATGACGCGCTGCGCCCGGCTGACGTGCTGCCGAGCGGCCTCGGAGGAGATGTGAAGCACCTCGGCGATTTGGTCGTAGCTCATCTCGTGTAACCATCGCAACTCGAGCACGCCGCGTTGGATGGGTGACAGCGTCGCCAACGCGGCGCGCAGAGCCGACTCCAAGTCGTGCCCGATCGAGAGAGCGTCAGGTGCGTCCGGCCCTTCCCCGAGCCCGGGGATGGCCCCAGACGATGGCGTCCGCTCCACAGCATCGACAAGCCGCGCATGACGCCGATGGTTCAGCACACGATGGTGCACGGCGCCGAAGAGATACCGGACGAGCGTCTCCCGAATGACGACCGTCTCACGCCGGCGCCATAGATCAGCCATGACGTCCTGGACGATGTCCTCGGCGACGTCCGCGGGGACGAACTTTCTGGCGAAATGCCAGAGATCGGGCATGTACGTTTCATACACCGTCCGAAAGACGTCCACGCGTCCGGCGCGCAATCCGGCGACCCAGAGATGCTCCTCCGGGGATTCTGTGGACGGTGCTGGCGACATGGTGGTTCCGAAAATAACGGTCACCGCAAGATCCGGCACGGGATGGGAACATGCAACATGCAACACCGTCACCACCGACGTGCTGGAGTGACACGCCGCGATCTTCCCAGTCAGGCGCCTCGGAAAAGGCATACATTTACCGTTATGAAAAATCTCTTTGATCAAGCGACGGTCACCGAGATCAAGACTCGGCTCCATGCGTTGACGCCAGCGAGCAAGCGCAGCTGGGGAACGATGACGGTAGCACAAATGGTCGAACATTGTGCGCGGGGATTGGAGTTGGCGACAGGCGATCGTGTCTCGCCGCGCTTGTTCATCGGACGTGCGATTGGATGGATCGTCAAACCCCTCGCGCTCAACGACGACGCACCGATGCGCCGGAACTCGCCGACGATACCGGATCTCAAAATGGATAGCGATCAGAGCTTCGACGTCGCGCAAACACGATTGAACAACTTGATCGATCGCTTCACATCGGGGGGGCGCGCGGGATGCACGACGCATCCGCATAGTTTCTTTGGACGAATGACGCCGGACGAGTGGGGGATACTCATGTACAAGCATCTGGACCATCATCTGCGACAGTTCGGGGTGTGAGCGATGCTCGCTCACCACGATCATCATGGCGAAAAAAACAATGGCCTCGCATGACGATGTTCGTCATGCGAGGCCTCAAACACGCGTGCCAATTGTGTATGTAAGTCGCTGTCCCGCTTACACGTACAAGATCATATTCCCAAACCTACTGACCCTGCTATACCCACACGGGGCCGACGGGGCTCGAACCCGCGACCTCTCGAGTGACAGTCGAGTGCTCTAACCAAACTGAGCTACGGCCCCCACTCCATCCGCATCCATCCCGGATGGTCCCGCCACGACTCGCGTCGTGCCCTACACCTACATAGCCCCAAGGGGAATCGAACCCCTCTCTGCACCGTGAAAGGGTGCCGTCCTAACCGATAGACGATGAGGCCAAATTACAGCCCTGGGAACCCCGCATAGCGCTAACGGGATTCGAACCCGTGTTTGGGCCTTGAGAGGGCCCCGTCCTAGTCCCCTAGACGATAGCGCCGTCCTTCGCCCCATTTACACGGGAGCCTAACAATATCACCACCACGCCCCCACCCGGTCAACCCGTACCAGACCGATATTTTAAGTGTATAATATCTAAGGCGCCGTTTCTCCGGCGCCCCTTTCCCGGAGCCTATCGCGCGTGAACGCCGCCGCCGCCGCACCAAACCACGACGCTCGAAGACCTACACCTCCTCGAGCTCCACGGATCACCGTCATCGGTGGCGGCCCCGCCGGACTCTACGTCGCGCTCCTCGTCAAAAATGCACGCCCGGACGCGCAGGTCACCGTTCTCGAACGCAACCAGCGCGGCGACACGTTCGGCTGGGGCGTCGTCTTCTCCGACCAAACACTCGGCAACCTCCGCGACGCGGATCCCGAGACCTACGACGCGATCACGACGCACTTTGCGCACTGGGATGACATCGACGTCGTCATCGGCGGGACAACCATTACCTCCGGTGGCCACGGATTCTGTGGCATTGCGCGGAAAACGCTCCTCGAAATTCTGACCCAGCGCGCCGAATCGCTCGGCGTAGAGGTGCGCTTCGGCTGTGACATCCCGAATGTCCAAGCGCTCGAGTCCCTCGGGTTAGGCGACTCCGATGTCATCATCGCCGCCAATGGCGTGCATAGCCGAGTTCGCGAGCAATATGCCGAGACTTTTCAGCCGTCGCTGGATGTCAGGCCGGCCAAGTTCGTCTGGTTCGGGACGACTCGCCCATTCGACGCATTTACGTTCTTTTTTACGTGTACGCCACACGGCGTCTTTCAAGCGCATTGCTACCGGTTCGAGCCGGGACTGTCGACCTTCATCGTCGAATGTGACGATACATCGTGGCGTAACGCGGGATTCGACGCCACAGGAACGGAAGAAACCATTGCGCGCTGCGAATCGCTCTTCGCGCCATGGCTCAACGGCCATCGGTTGATGAGCAACGCGACGCACCGTGCGGCATCCCCATGGTCGAGCTTCACGCGCGTTACGAACGCGAAGTGGTTCCACGAGAATATCGTATTGATCGGCGACGCTGCGCATACGGCGCATTTTTCCATCGGATCAGGAACCAAGCTTGCGCTGGAAGACGCGATCTCACTCGCCAGGCATCTCACCAACACACCGGATATTTCCGGCGCGCTTCAACAGTATGAAGATGAGCGGAAGATCGAAGCGCTGCGCCTCCAAAATGCCGCGCGCAATTCGATGGAATGGTTCGAGCATGTCCGGCGATACATGTCGCTCCCGCCGGAACAATTCGCCTACAGTCTTCTGACGCGCAGCCAGCGCGTGAGCCACGAAAATCTCCGGTTGCGCGACGCTCGTTATGTTGGCAGTGTCGAACGGTGGGTCGCGGCGACGGCGGATGGCGCTTCCAGCGGCACGAATCGTCCTGGCGATCTCGACGCTTCTCCGGCCACTTCTGTAGATGCCGCGCCACCACCGCTCTTTACGCCATACCAACTCCGAGAGATGCGTCTCGTCAACCGGATCGCGTTGGCGCCGATGGACATGTATCGTGCCGTCGATGGCGTCGCGGGCGACTTTCACCTGACGCACCTCGGGGCTCGCGCCATCGGTGGCGCAGGGTTGATGTTCACGGAGATGACGTGCGTCGCACCGGAAGCGCGTATTACGCTGGGGTGCGCCGGCATGTGGAACGATGCACATGTCGATGCCTGGCGGCGTATCACGCGGTTCATTCACGCGGAAAGCACCGCGCGCGTCTGTCTTCAGCTGGGGCATGCGGGACGCAAAGGGTCGGTGCAACTTCCGTGGGAAAACGGCCATCTCCCACTCGATCGTGATGGATGGCCGCTCATGGGTCCCTCGCCCATCGCGTACGCGCCCTACGTCCCCGCCCCGCGCGCGATGACGCGCGACGACATGGATCACGTGCGCAATCAGTTCGTCGACGCCGTGCGCCGAGCGATCGACGCGGAGTTCGACATGGTCGAGTTGCATTGCGCGCACGGGTACTTATTGTCGAGCTTCATCACGCCGGTCAGCAATCAACGAACGGACGAGTACGGCGGCACGCTCGACAACCGGCTTCGGTTTCCGTTGGAGGTCTTCCGCGCGATGCGCGACGCATGGCCGTCCGAACGTCCCATGTCGGTCCGCATCTCGGCGACCGACTGGGTGCGCGGCGGAATCGATGGTGCCGAAGCGGTCGAGATCGCGCGCGCGTTCGTTGATGCCGGCGCCGACATCATTCACGTGTCGACGGGGCAGACCT
>Ga0105241_10000932_pt1 | contig 22159 bp, 17 predicted proteins | sample KBSC64metaG_FD_80422 | JGI IMG/M metagenome (GOLD analysis project Ga0105241, IMG submission 80422) | Corn rhizosphere microbial communities from Kellogg Biological Station, Michigan, USA - KBS C6-4 metaG | ecosystem: Host-associated > Plants > Roots > Rhizosphere > Soil | place: Michigan, USA... | reverse complement strand
TGCGGTCGGCTATGTCGAGCTGGATGGGGCGCTGATCGTCGAAGGGCGTCTGGTCGATGCGGCGTTCGATGATCTGGAAATCGGCATGGCGATGCGGATCGTACCGCTGCCCTTCCTGCTGGCGGACAGCTCGCTGCGCACCAGCTTTGGCTTCGCGCCGGACAAAGGCGCCGACATATGAGCGAAGACGTCTTCATCGTCGGTGCGGGAATTCATCCTTTCGGCCGCACGCCTGCCCTTTCGGGCCTTCAGCAGGGCGTCTTCGCCGTCCGCCAGGCGCTGGAACGGGCGGGGCTTGAATGGCGCGATGTTCAGTTCGCGTTCGGCGGATCGGATGCCGCCGGGAATGCGGACACCATGGTGTCGGAATTGGGGCTTACCGGCATTCCCTTCATCAACGTCGCCAATGGGTGCGCGACCGGCGGCTCGGCCATGTTCGGCGCCTACAGCACGATCAAGTCCGGCGAGTTCGACCTGGGCCTGGCCGTCGGTTTCGACAAGCATCCACGCGGCTCCTTCTCGCCCCTGCCGGCGGACTGGGGGCTGCCGGCCTGGTATGGCGAGACCGGGCTGATGCTGACCACCCAGTTCTTCGCCATGAAGATCCAGCGCTACATGAGCCTGCACGGCATCACGCCGCACACGCTGGGCGCGGTCGCGGAGAAGGCGTTCGCCAACGGCGTTCTCGCCGATCACGCCTGGCGGCGCGAAGCGGTCGATATCGATACAATCCTCCAATCCCAGATGGTCAGCGATCCGCTCACCAAATTCATGTTCTGCTCGCCGGGGGAGGGGGCGGTAGCGCTGTTGCTGGCGAGCGGCCGGAAAGCGCGCGAACTCGGCCTGCCGGCGGTACGGCTGCGGGCCGCAGCGGTCCGCACCCGCCCGACCGGTTCATTCGAGGTCTTCTCGCCAGCGCTTGATCTCGATCGTGGCGGCTCGCCAACCGGCCTCGCTTCCCAGGCAGCCTATGAAATGGCGGGCGTCGGGCCCGAGGACATCGACATAGCGCAACTCCAGGATACGGAGGTCGGGGCGGAGATCATGCACATGGCCGAAAACGGCTTCTGCGCGGATGGCGAGCAGACGGCGTGGATTGCCGAGGGACGCACGCGGATCGACGGCACCTTGCCGGTCAACACCGATGGCGGATGCCTCGCCTGCGGCGAGCCGATCGGGGCTTCGGGGCTTCGCCAGGTCTATGAGAATTATGTCCAGTTGATCGGGCAGGCGGGCGCGCGACAGGTGCCGGGCAAGCTGCGCCTCGGCTACAGCCATGTCTATGGCGCGCCGGGCGTCTCTGCTGTCGCGATCGTGGAGCGCTGACGCCATGGACCTCGCGCTTAGCAGGGAGCAGCGCGCATTCCGTGAGGAAGTGCGCGATTTCCTGGCCTCGTCGCTCTCCCCCGCGCTGCGGCGCGGGGCCGCGCTGACATCCGGTGTCTTCGCCGAACCCGACATCGCGCGCCAATGGCAGGCGATCCTGGAGGCGAAGGGATGGCTCGTCTACCACTGGCCGCACCATGCGGGCGGGCCAGGATGGACGCCTGTCCAGCGCTGGATTTTCGAAAAGGAATGTGCGGAGGCGGGCGCTCCGATCCTGCCCGGCATGGGGCTGAAGCTGGTGGGGCCGGTGCTGTACACATTCGGCACCCAGGCGCAGAAGGACCATTATCTCCCGCGCCTGCGCACGGCCGAGCATATATGGGCGCAAGGCTTTTCGGAACCCGGCTCCGGCTCCGACCTTGCGAGCCTGCGCACCCGCGCCGTCCGCCATGGCGACCATTATATCGTCTCCGGCCACAAGATCTGGACGACGCAGGCCCAGTACGCCAACCGGCTGTTCGCGCTGGTCCGCACCGATGCCGAGGTGAAGCCGCAGCAGGGCATCAGCTTTCTGCTGATCGACATGACCCTGCCGGGCGTGACGGTCAAGCCGATCCTCAGCGCATCGGGCGATCACGAGTTGAACGAGGTCTTCCTCGACGAGGTGCGGGTGCCGGTGTCGGAGCGCGTCGGCGAGGAAGGGCAGGGCTGGTCGATCGCCAAGTTTCTGCTGGAGAATGAACGGGGCGGGTCCAGCTTCGCGCCGGCGCTGCTGGCCGATCTTGCCCGTTTGCGGATGTCGGCGGGGCCGCTGACCGGCGAACTGGCGGACCGCGCCGTCCGGCTTCAACTGGAGGCCGAAGCGCTCGAGATGACCGAGCTGCGGACGCTCATCGAGATCGAGCAGGGCGCCGCGCCGGACCCGCGCAGCCTGATCACCAAGCTGCTGGCATCCGAAATCCGGCAGGGGGTGGAGGCGCTGGCGGTCGATGCCTTTGGCCTCGCCGGCCTGCAACTGCCCGTCGAGCGCCCCTTTTATGGCGACGACATGCCGGCTCCGATCGGTCCACCTGAAGCGCAGGTCGCAGCGGCCCGCTATCTCAACGCTCGCGCCTGGTCGATCTTCGGCGGCACCAGCGAGATACAACTGACACTCATCGCGAAGGCCGCGCTCGGCCTTTAGACAAAGAAAGAAGGATGCATCATGCCTGAAGCCTATATCGTGTCCGCACGCCGCACCGCCGGCGGCCGCCGCAACGGCCGCCTCGCCGGCTGGCATCCCGCCGATCTGGGCGCCCTCGTGCTGGACGCGCTGGTCGCCGACGCGGGTGTCGATCCCGCCGCGATCGACGATGTGATCATCGGCTGCGTCAGCCAGGTGGGCGAGCAGACCTTCGCCTTTGGTCGCAACATCGTGCTCGCGTCCAGCCTGCCCGACAGCGTGCCGGCGGTGACGATCGACCGGCAGTGCGGCTCATCCCAGCAGGCGGTGCATTTCGCGGCGCAGGCGGTCATGTCGGGGCTTCAGGACCTCGTGATCGCGGGGGGCGTCGAAAGCATGACGCGCGTGCCGATGGGGTCTCCCATCACGCTGGCCCAGGCGGGCGGCATCGGGGCCAACCCATTTTCCGGGGCGATCCAGAAGCGCTACGGCATCGAGATGTTCAGCCAGTTCCACGGTGCGCAGATGATCGCCGACAAATATGGCTTCACCCGCGACGACCATGACCGGTTCGCGCTCGCCAGCCACCACAAGGCAGCAGCGGCGATGAATTCAGGCGCGTTCGATGCCGAGATCGTGCCGGTGCCCATCGTCACGGCGGAAGGGGAGCAGGGGATTCATGACCGCGACGAGGGGGTTCGGGCCGATGCGTCGATGGAATCGATCGGTTCGGTCAAGCTGCTGAGCGAGGGCGGCACGCTTTCCGCGGCCACCGCCAGCCAGATCTGCGACGGCGCGAGCGGCGTGCTCGTTGCCTCCGAAGCGGCGGTCAGGGCGCATGGCCTGAAGCCCATCGCCCGCATCGTCAACCTGGCGGTAACGGCGGGCGATCCGGTCATCATGCTGGAAGAGCCGATTCCCGCGACCCGCCGGGTTCTCGATCGGGCCGGCATGGCCATGAAGGACATCGATCTGTTCGAGGTGAACGAAGCCTTCGCGTCGATCCCCATGGCATGGATGAAGGCGCTCGACGCCGATCCGGCAAGGCTGAACGTCAATGGCGGGGCCATTGCGCTTGGCCATCCGCTCGGCGCGACAGGCACGAAGCTGATGACGACGCTCATCCATGCGCTGAAGGCGCGGGGCCAGCGCTATGGTCTTCAGACCATGTGCGAGGGCGGTGGCATCGCCAACGCCTCGATCATCGAGGTGCTCTGAGCCATGAACCTCGCGCTCAGCGATGAGCAGGTGATGGTGCGCGACATGGTCCGCCGCTTCCTGGCGGACCGATATGACGCGACGACCATGGCGAAAGGGCCGATGTCTCCCGCCGACTGGCGCGCATTGGGGGAGCTCGGCCTTTTTGCCCTGCTGGCGCCGGAGCAGGCAGGCGGGCTGGGCGGCGGCGCGGTGGAGGTGATGATCATCTCCGAAGAGATGGGGCGCGCCCTTGCGATCACCCCGCTGGCCGAGGGCATCCTGCTGTGCGGACGAACGATCCTTGCCGATCCCGCCACCGCGCGCTGGGGTGCCAGGCTGATGCAGGGGGATGTCCTGCTTGCATTTGCGCAGGGCGGCGCGCTTGTCGACGGAGGGCTCCGCGGATCGGCCGCCATTGTCCGGGACGGCATGGATGCTGACGCCTTCGTCGTGGAGACGAATGTAGGCGCGCTTTTGCTGGTGGACGCTCAGGATAGCGGCGTCCGCAGGACGCCGGTTCGTCTGGTCGACGGCAGCATGGCAGCCAATGTGCGTTTCGATGCCGCGCAGGCCGTGCCCCTCGCGGTTCCGGCGAGCATATGGGCGGAGGCTCAGGGCCTGGCCGGCCTGTCGATCGTCGCCGAACTGGTTGGCGCGATGGCGACCCTGCTGGACCTGACGGTCGATTATGTCAGACAGCGGCACCAGTTCGGCAAGCCGATTGCGAGCTTCCAGGTCGTGCAGCATCGCTGCGCGCGGATGTACACCTGGCTGGAGCAATCCCGCTCCCTGCTTTTGAAGGCGGCCATGGCCGAGGAGGAAGCGCGGGTCCGGGCTGTGACGGCGGCAAGGGCCTATATTGGCGACGCTGCCCTGAAACTCGCGGAAGACGCCGTGCAATTGCATGGCGGCATGGGCGTGACCGATGAACTCGCGGTGGGGCGTGGGCTGCGCCGCCTGTTGTTGCTGTCACGCCTCCATGGCGGCCCAATTGCCGCCCGTGCCGCGCTGGCAGCGTGAGGGGATCGGCGATGACCAGGAAGGGCAGGGTCGAAGACAAGGTCGTCCTCGTGACCGGCGCCGCGCACGGACTGGGCAAGGCCGATGCCGAAACATTGGCGCGCGAGGGCGCGCGGGTAGTCGTCGCCGACATTGACGAGGCGGAAGCGCAGCGGGTCGCAGAGACGCTTCCGGCCGCAATGGCCTTGGGCCTGGACGTGACCTGCGAAGCGCAATGGCAGGCCGTCCTGGCGAAGATCATGCGCACCCATGGCCGCCTCGACGCGCTGGTCAACAATGCGGGCATCGCCGCCTTTGAAACGGTCGAGCAGTCGTCGCTGGAGGCGTTCCGCCGCGTGATGTCGGTTTCCGCCGAAGGGACGTTCCTGGGATGCAAGACCTGCCTGCCGGCACTGGCGGCCAGCGGCGCAGGATCGATCGTCAACATCGCGTCCGTGGCTGCGATCCGCGGCAATCCGGCGGTATTCGCCTATAGCGCGGCCAAGGGTGCCGTGCTCTCCATGACGCGCAGCCTGATCGTTCATTGCCAGCAGCAGGGCCACCCCGTTCGCGCCAATGTCGTCCTGCCCGGTTCGCATGATACGCATATGGTCCGTGAGGCCTATCATTTTGCCGCGCCCGAATTGCGCGACGCCGCCCGCAAATATGAAGGACAGCCGGAACATGTTGCCGACCTGGTCCTGTTCCTGGTGTCGGACGAATCGATCCGCTTGAACGGGGCGGAGATCGTGATCGACAATGGCCGGACAGTGGCCTGATGCCGGGCTGTTCCGCAGCCTGCTGAGCCAGGCGGGCCGGTAAAGCGCATCATCAGCCAGCGGTGCGAACGGGGTCATCAATGTTTCTTGAGATCGGACGCATAGAAGCGTGATGCCCATCCGATACTGCCCGCGCCGGCGAGCGAGAACAGCACCACGGCCGAAAGCGCGAAACGCAGCGATGTGTCGTGCATCCCGGCGCCTGCCAGCCGATCGCTGAGGAACCCGGTCACGGCCGGGCCCAGGCCCAGACCGAACAGGTTGAAGACGAGCAGGGTCACGGCAGAGGTCAAGGCCCGGATGCGGGCCGGGACGATCGACTGCGGGACGCCTATGATCGGGCCGTAATAGAAGAACATCAGCATGGTCGCGACGAAGCCGAACGCCAGCGATGCCGTCAGCGAGGGGGTCAGGAACTGGATCAGTGCCGCCGGCACCATCAGCAGCATCGCAACGGCGCTCACCCAGACGCGACCCGCCGGGTTGCGCGATCCCGCCGCGTCCGACAGGCGGCCACCCAGGTAGATCCCGATGCCGCCGCCCAGCCCGTTCATCAGCGCCAGCCAGGAGGCGACGTCCGCAAGCGGCATGTGATGGACGCGCATGTAGAAGGGCGCGGACCAGCTCATCATCGCATATTGGGCGAAGGCATGAAGCGTCGTGCCGATCAGCATGTAGCGATAGGTCCGCAACCGCCACAGGAAGCGCATGGCCTCGCCGAGGGGCGGCGCTTGTTCTGTTCGGGTCGAACCGCTCGATCCCGCACGCGCAGGTTCCCGCACGAGCAGCAGGACGAGCGGCGCCAGCGCCAGCCCTGCGACGCCTATCACCCCAAAGGCAAGGCGCCACCCCAGCGCGGAAGCGATCCAGCCGCCCGATGCATAGCCCAGCATGATCCCCGCCGGGAGCGCCAGCCCCCATGAAGCAAGCGCCGTGACCCGCTTTTCGGGCGGGTAATAGTCGGCGATGATGGAATGGGAAGCCGGCACGGAACCCGCTTCTCCCAACGCGACGCCGATGCGGAACGCGACCAGGGAGCCAAAGCCGGTCGCCAGTCCCGAGAGAGCCGTCATGCCGCTCCAGGTGGCGAGCGACGCGGCGATGATGTTGCGGCGATTGAAGCGGTCCGCCAGACGCGCGATCGGAAGGGACAGCGTTGCGTAGAACAGTGCGAAGGCAAGGCCGGTGAGCAGTCCGAGCTGCCCGTCGCTCAACCCCAGTTCACGCTTGATCGGCTCCTGGAGCACCGACAGGACGGTGCGATCGATATAGTTGAACATCGACACCAGGCCCAGCATGACCAGCATCATGCGGCGCAACCCGGCCGCGGAGGTCGTCGGCGGGGCGGTAAGTCCGATGGGCTGGCTGGTCATGCGATTACCTCTTGAAAGGCGCCTGGATTGAAGGGAGGCCCGCCTTGGGCGAGCCTCCCTGGACTGTCGAACGTCCCTTGCGGGCAGTCCATGCGGCAATCCATCAGAACTTGAAACGGACCCCCGCCGTAAGCGTGCGCCCTGCGACATTGTAGAGCGTGAACAGCGTGGGGTAGAGCAGTCCCGGCGCGGCTGCCGCGGCAACCAAAGGCGGCTTGCGATCCAGCAGGTTCGTGGCGGTCACGAACAGCTCCGGCTCTCCGCGGACGTCGAATTTATAGGATGCCGTGGCGTCGGTATAGAAGACCGGCTTGATCGCCGGGACAGCATAAAAGGACGTCGGATCGTTTTTCAGGTTGCCGATGGTCACCTTGCCGATCATCGATTCCTGCACGAACAGGGTGAGGCCGCCATGGGAGTAATTGGCGCTGAGCGTGCCCCTGAACTTGGGATAGGCATAGGCCGTCTGGCTGTTGACGCCATGCCCGGCATAATCGATCACCGGCGCGATCGAGTTTGTCTGCGTCTTGTAGCGGTCCAGATAATTGCCGGAGGCGCGCAGCGCGAGTTCGCCATCGCCGAGCCTGGTGCGGTATGACATGGTGATGTCGAGGCCGCTGGTACGCAGGAAGCTGATATTCTGCGTGATGAGGCTCACCGAAATCGGATAGTTGGCGGGCGAGCGATCGCTGAACGGCAGCGGCCTTTCGATGAGGGCGCATGTCGGCGACGTGCCGTTCGACGTTTCGCACTCGTTGACGACATCGTTCAGCCCCTGCGTGGCGATGGCGCCCTTGATCTTGAGATCGTAATAATCGACCGAAAGGTCAAAGCCGGGCAGGAAACTCGGACTGAGGACCACGCCCGCGGCAAAGGTGTCGCCGGTTTCGGGATCAAGATCGGGGTTGCCGCCACTGAACTGACGGATCGAACCTGGCGTGCCCGTGTGGGGATCGTTGAAGTTCACAGGCGCGGTCTGGACGCCGGCGAACAGTTCGAACAGCGAAGGCGCCCGAATATCGCGGGACCGCGTGACTCGGAACATGATGTCCTGGATCGGCTTGTAGACGGCGCCCACCTTCCAGGTCTTGACGCTTCCGCTGGTGCTGTAGTCGGTGAGGCGGAAGGCGCCGTTGAGGCTCAGTTCCTCGGCGAAGGGCTGGTTCTTGAATATCGGAACCTGCGCTTCGGCAAACACCTCCTTCACGTTCACCTTGCCGAAGGCGGAGCCGACATTGGTGTTGTTGAAACGGGTCATGCGATTGGCCGGGATGCCCCGCAGCCCGGTGAAGTCGACGGGCACCGCGGGATCGGAATTGGACGTCAGGTCCAGCTTCTGCTTGCGATATTGCCCGCCTATGGCGACCGTGACGGGCCCTGCCGGAAGCTCGAAAAGGTCTCCCCGCGCCGACAGGACGAAATCGTCGGTCGTGTTCATGGCGCGGTAGCGGGATACGCCTAGGACGGTTTGCAGATCGGCTGTGGAGGGCGTTCCCGCGCCGAAGACATTGAGCGGGACGCATCCAGGATAAAGGCCGGGGTTGGTCAGCGTGACGCGGCAGACGATCGAACCATTGGGGCCGCGAACCGCGTCCAGGGCTGCCGCAAGCTTGGGAATCTCGATCTGCGTCTGGGCGAATTTGGTGACGGACCTGCCATGGGTATAGTCGGCGGTGATGTTCCAGCCCCCCAGGTTCCACTCAAGCCCGCCGTTGATCAGATAGGCATTGGTCGCCTCGCGCGTCGGGATGGGACCCTGTTCGCCGATGAAGCGAAAGACGGTGAAGCTGTCGTTCGGGCCCATCTGCGCCTGGACCGCGGGGTTCAGGAAGGCGTTGCCACTGAAGAACCGGAAGCCGAGCACCGACTGGGCCTGCGTATCGTAGCGGGTGACGCTGCGCGAGTAGCTGCCCTGGACGTGCGCCGTCAGCGCGTCGCTAAGGTCGTACGACAGTCGGCCGAAGCCCTGGGTGGTCGTCAGCGGCGCGATCAACTGGTTGAAGCCTGGGATATAGAGGCCGTCGCCGCCCACATTGGTGCCCGGCGTGCCGGTGGCCGTCCCGCGCTGAATGGGCCGCACTGCGCCGCCGGGCAGGAAGATCGTGTTGGTGAGCGAGGGCACGGTGCTCGTCAGGATGATGCCGTTATTATAGTCGTTCGTCGTAAAACGCAGGTTCGGCAGGAAGATGAACGGGTTTGCCTGGCGACCCGGCGCGGCGGTCGATCCGGGGACCGAACCCACGGCCGCATAGGCATCGTCGCCGTAGATGCGCGCGCTGCGCTTGATCCCATCGCTTTGGAAGCGCTCGATCGAGGCGAGGATATGACCGCGATCGCCCGCAAAGCTGAGGCCGCCCGCAATGCCGATGCGGTAGTTGCCCAGGTCGCCGCGCGTCGACACACCGCGCTGCGCGACGCCTTTCACGCCCTCGAACTTCTTGTCGAGGACGAAGTTGACCGCGCCGCTGACCGCGTCGGAGCCGTAGACGGCCGAAGCGCCGCCGGTCACAACGTCGACACGCTGGATCAGCAGTTGCGGGATGGTGTTGACGTCCACCGCGCCACGGAAAGTCGTAGGCGGCACGCGGATGCCGTCGAGCAGGATCAGTGCCCGCGTCGGACCGACGCCGCGCAGGTTGAGCAGATTGCCATGCTCGCCGCTGTTGCCCTGCAACTGGCTGTTGGACTGCGGGCTGACCGAGTTGGCGAATTGCGGCAGCTTGTTGATCGCATCGGCGAGGTTGGTGGGGGTCGCCTTCTCCAGCTCCGTGGTCGGCGCGACGGTCACCGGCGTCGGCTGGTTATAGCCGTCGCGTACGACGCGCGTTCCGGTGACGATGATGTCTCGCGCGGACGACGCGCCGGCATCCTCCACCGGCTGCGGCTCGGTAGCCGCCGTCGCTGCGGTTTGCGCATGGGCCGGCACGATGATCCCGGCAATCGCGCATCCCGAAAGGAGCGCCAATCGGCCAAATTTGAATCTTGTCATCATCTCTCTCCCTCTGATTAGGGCTGTTATGTATTTCGCCCCGAAATCTCGTTTCATGCAGTGAGAAGGTCAGCGTGCGCCCGCCTCCTGCGCCGCCAGCCAGGCGGCCTTGGCGAGCGGCTCGATCCGTGTGACGATGTCGCCGGCATTTGTTGCGGTCTGCACGCCGTCCCGTGCCCGCCCCGCAATGCCTTGCAGGATGGCAGCGACGCGGAACAGGTTGAAGGCGCGGTAGAAGGGGTGCGTCGGATCGCAGCGAAGGCCGGTTCGCTCGCAATAGCGCCGGGCATAGTCTTCAGCCGTCGGTATCCCCAGCCCGGCAAGATCGGCGCCCTGCAAGGTTCCGCGAACGTCCACGCCCTCCGGCCTGAACCACTCCATCATATGATAGGTGAGGTCGCCCAGCGGATCGCCCAGGGTCGACAATTCCCAGTCTATGACGGCGCAGACGCGCGGTTCCGTCGGATGGACCAGCAGGTTGTGGAAGGAATAGTCGCCATGGATGATCGTGGTGCGCTCTTCGGTGTCGGGAATCGCATCCGGCAACCAGGCGACAAGCCGGTCCATCTCCGGGATGTCGCGTGTGCGCGAGGCTTCATATTGCCGGGACCAGCGGGAAATCTGCCGCGCGAAATAATTGCCCGGCTTGCCATAGTCGGCGAGCCCTAACGCCGCGAAATCGACCAGATGCAGGCGGGCAAGCGTTTCATTGGCGCTATCATAGATCGCGGCGCGCTCCGCCCGGTCAAGACCGGGCATGAGCGGATCCCAGAAACTGCGTCCGGGAACATAGCGCATCACATAGAAGATGCTGCCGATAACATCCTCGTCCTCGCACAGCAGCAGCGGCTCGGCAACGGGCAGGCCGGCTTCGTGCAGCGCCTTGGTAATGCGATATTCGCGGTCCACCGCATGGGCGGACTTCAGCAAAACGCCCGCGGGCTTACGCCGCAGCACATAGCGGTGGTCCTGCGTCGACAGAAGATAGGTCGGGTTGGATTGTCCGCCCTCGAACCGCTGCACGCGCATGGGTCCGGAAAAATCGGCGAGCCGGCCCGCCAGATAAGCGGCAAGGCGGGTTTCGTCGAACGCACTGTTGGCGGCGACATCGATCGTCGCGCCGATCGTCGCGGCAGGCTGCGTGGCGCTCATGATGCTGCGCCCTCGGCATATTTGGCGAGTTCCATCCGGGCGAGCTGGCGTTCGTGGACTTCGTCCGGCCCATCCGTCAGCCGCACGATGCGGGTGTTCGCCCAAAGTTCGGCCAGGCCGAAATCGTCGCTGACGCCGCCGCCGCCATGCGCCTGGATGGCGTCGTCGACGATCTGTTGCGCCATTTTGGGGGCGGCGATCTTGATCATGGCGATCTCGGCGCGGGCGGCCTTGTTGCCGACCGTGTCCATCATATGCGCCGCCTTCAGGCAGAGCAGGCGCGCCATCTCGATCTCGCAACGGGCGCGGGCGATCCGTTCTTCCCAGACGGAATGTTCGGCAATCGCCTTGCCGAAGGCCCGTCGCGACAGGAGGCGGCGGCACATCTTCTCCAGCGCGACTTCCATGGTCGCGATGTTGCGCATCGTGTGGTGGATGCGGCCGGGACCAAGGCGCCCCTGCGCGATCTCGAAGCCGCAGCCTTCGCCGAGCAGCATATTCTCCGCCGGCACGCGGACATCCTCCAGCGCCACCTCGAAATGCCCGTGCGGCGCATGATCATAACCGAAGACGGGGAGGTGGCGGACGAGCGTCACGCCCGGCGTGTCGCGCGGCACCAGGATCATCGATTGCTGCCGGTAGGGCGCGGCATCCGGGTCGGTCTTGCCCATGACGATGAAGAAGTCGCAACGCGGATGGCCAGCGCCCGACGACCACCATTTCCGGCCGTTGATGACATAGTCACCGCCGTCGCGGCGAATGTCCGTCGTGATGTTGCGCGCATCGGAGGAGGCGACGGCCGGTTCGGTCATCAGGAATGCGGACCGGGTCATCCCGTCGCGCAACGGCACCATGAAACGCTGCTTCTGCTCGGCCGTGCCGTACCGATGCAGCACCTCGAAATTGCCGGTGTCCGGCGCCATGCAGTTGAACACCTCGGAGGCGAAGGAGATGCGGCCCATCAATTCGGCAATGGGGGCATATTCGACGTTGGTAAGGCCGACGCTGGTGAAAAATTCATCATCATGCTCAGATGGCGGCATGAAGATGTTCCACAGTCCCGCCTGCCGCGCCTTGTCCTTGAGCTCGTCGAACACCGGCGGGATTTCGGTCCAGCGGTCGATCGCGGCGGACTGCCGGTGATAGACGGGAACGGCAGGAACGATGTGCTCCTCCATGAAAGCGCGCACGCGCTCCATCCATTCCCTGGATTTTGCCGACTGTTCGAAATCCACGCATCCGCTCCACTTATGCCGCCGGATTCGAGCCGGCCCGCTCTTGCTATAAGACTCGCCCGACCGATCGGTCGAGCGTTAAATAGTCGACCGGTCGGTCGGCTGTCAAACTGGTCAGGAGAGAAATTTTTTATTGACGCCCGACCAGTCGGTCGATCATCTGAACGGCAGGAGAGCAAGCGATGACGAATAGCCCACTCATGGATGTTGCCCTGCTGCAGGGCCATGCGCCGTACACGCTTGCCGGCTACGACATTTTCCGGTCGGTGATCGAGTCGGACGGCGCGGTGCCCGCTCGTTTGAAAGCGCTGTTCGCGGCGGTGGCTGCCGTCGATCGCCGCCATTTGTCGCTTGCGCGCCGGGAACTGGAGCGTGGCGCATCGCTCGGCCTGACCTCGAAGGAGGCCACGGCCGGCCTCATCGTGCTGTCCAGCCTCCGTGGCGAGGCTGCGGCGCTCGATTTCGCGCAGATCATTGAAGAGAGTTTTGGCGACACCCAGGCGCCGGACCCGCAACCGCTGCCGACGGCGGCGGAGGGAGAAGCGGAGGCCAATTTCCGCGCCTATTGGGCGGGGAGCATCCCGGCGCCGCTCGGCGCGCTGATGCGCCTCGTGCCCGAAGCGGCGGACGCCTATTATCTCATGCGGCGGGGCAGCATCGATGCGAACCCGCTTTCCGCCAAATATGGCGAGCTGCTTCTGCTCACCATACTCGCGGCCGGATACAGCCCCATGGCTGCAACCCATGTGCGCGGTGCGCGCAATGCCGGCGCGAGCGACGAGGAAATTGCCGAAGCGGTGCTCTGCGCCGTCCCATCGGCGGGGATCGCCGCCTGGATGGCGGTGGGCGGGATGCTCGCCCCACCAGAAGACGGCGGCATCGTCCGCTGAAACGACCGATTTTTCACATCTTTGCCAAGGAGAGACTTACATGGAACCGGAAAAGGACGTCATCCAATATGAAGTGGCTGACAATGGTATCTGCACAATCTGGCTCAATCGCCCCCATGTGAAGAATTGCGTCAGCCCCCAGCTTCTGCGCGACCTGGAGGTCGCGGTGGACAAGGCGGCCGAGGACGATTCGGTCCTGGCGGTCGTGTTCCGCGGTCGCGGCAATACCTTCTGCGCCGGCGCGGACCTCGGGCAGCTCGTCGGGCCGGTGCTGCACGAAACCAGCACCTCGCTTCAGCTCGCGATCGATTCGGCGCGCACCTATGACAAGATCTACAACATGAAGAAGCCGACCATCGCCTGCGTCGAGGGCTATGCCGTCGCCGGCGGGTTCGAACTCTTCATCTCCTGCGACTTCGGCATTGCCGCCGACGACGCCAAGATCGGCGACTTCCACATCCGTCGTGCCTTGTTCGGCGGCGCCGGCCCGATCTATCGCCTCCCGCGCTATATCGGCATGCGCAAGTCGAAGGAGCTGATGCTGACCGGCAAGCTTCTGTCGGGCAAGGAATGCGTCGAATGGGGCCTGTGCAACGCGTCGGCGCCCAGTGAACAGCTTGAACAGCTGATCCAGGATTTCTGCGCGCCGCTGATCGACAAGAGCCCCTTCTGCATGTGGATGACCAAGATGGCGGTCAATCGCGGCATGGATGCCGACACCAACTCGCTCATCACGCTGGAAACGATGACCTGCAACGTCGTCCACCATTCCGCCGATGCGAAGGAGGGCGTCGCGGCGTTCCTCGAGAAGCGCCAGCCGGTCTGGACGGGCAAGTAAGCCATGGCGGTCAGCATGGTCGTCCTGGCCAGCCGGCCGCAGGACTGGACGCACGAGCAGTTCACCACCTGGTGGCGCGGCCCCCATGCCGACGCCGCCAGGATCCTGCCCGGCCTTATGGCCTATCGGCACGGCGCGGTGACGAAGGATTATGACAATCCGGATGCACCGGGCTGGGACGGTCACGCCGTGCTGACTTTCGCGGATCAGGCGGCGCTCGACACCGCCTTCGCTTCGCCCGAATGGACGTCGGCCACCGCCCAGACGAAGGGTATGGGCGGTCGGCGCATCATCCTCATCACCGATGAGGTCGACCTGCTTGCGGGAGAAGATCATGGCTGACTGGAACCCTGGTTTCACCGCTGCTCAGTTCCGTCTCGACGGCAAGCGCGCGCTCATCACCGGCGGACGCGGTGCCCTGGCCGAAGCCATGGCCGCGACACTGGCCGACCTTGGCTGCGCGGTCGCCCTCGCGTCCCGCACGGAGGCCGACTGCGCCGACCTGGCGGCGGGCATGGCTGAACGGTTCCGGGTCCCGGCTGTCGGCCTTTCCTGCAACATCGCCGACGAGGCGTCGGTCGAGGCGGCGATCGCGACGACTGTCGATCGGCTGGGTGGCCTCGACATCCTCATCAACAATGCGGGCGCGTCCTGGTGGGGCCTGCCAGAGGATATCCCGCTCAAGGGCTGGCAGAAGGTGATGGACGTCAATGTGACCGGCACCTTCCTCGCCTGCCGCCACGCCGCGCGTCACATGATCGCGGCGGGCGGCGGCGCGATCGTCAACATCGCGTCGGTCGGCGCATTCCTGTCCTACCAGCCGGACGATGGGCAGGTCGTTCCCTATACCACCAGCAAGGCGGCGATCGTTCACCTGACCAGCGATCTCGCCGCCCAATGGGCGAGGCACAACATCCGCGTCAACGCCATCGCGCCCGGCTCGATCGAAACGGGGATGACAGAGACGCTCGACCCCGCCATCCAGGAAAAGACGCGGGCGGGCATATTGATGCGCCGCTTCGGCCGCCCTGACGAAGTGGCCGGCACGCTGGCCCTGCTGGCGTCCGAAGCGGGCAGTTTCATCACGGGTCAGACCTTCCTGGTAGATGGAGGCCAATCCCTTGCGTGAAGAGCAAAGCCATCCGGCGTTCGAATGGGATGCCGAGCGGCTCTGGCCGCAATTCCTCCGTCTTGCCGACGCCGCACCGGATGCCCTTGCCCTTGCGGATTGCGGCGACCGCCTGTGGAGCCGCGGGGCATTGCGGGGGCAGGCGATCGAGATCGCGGCCTTGCTGAAGGCTGCAGGGGTCGGGCCGGGTGATCGCGTCCTCGTCACCGCGCACAAAAACGCCGCGACGATCGCCACGGCGCTTGCCATATCTTCGTTGCAGGCGACCTTCTGTCCCGTGTCGCCAAAGCTAGGAGCGGGCGATCTTGCCCTGCTCGAATCCCTGCTCGGCCATGCCGCCAAGGTGAGCGGCGCCGGCAGCACCTTGCCCGAAGTGACCGCTGCGGCCGGCGAACGGTCGACCGACCCGCGCGATCGGAACGCCGTGCTCATCGGCTTCACCTCCGGCAGCACCGGCGTGCCCAAGGGGGTGATGCACGGCCCGGAAGCCCTGAATTATGCCACCCGTGCCTGCGCGGCCATCGCCGGACTGGAACCGGACGACGCGATCCTGGGCATCGTCCCGCTCGACAGCGCGCCCGGCTTCACCTTCACGGCGCATTTCGCGCTGTCATTGGGGCATCCGCTTGTGCTGGTCGACCCATGGGTGCCCGCCGAAGCGCTGCGGCGGGCGGAACATTATGGGTGCGGCTGGGCGATCGCGGTTCCGACGCATCTTTTCACGATGGTGGAGGCGGCCCGGCTCGGCGAATGGTCCGGTCGCCTCCCGCTTCGCGCCATGGCGGTGGGCGGCAGCGCGATGACGCCCGAACTGATCGAGGACGCCGACCGGCTGCTCGGCCTCAAGGCGCTGCGGATGTTCGGCATGTCCGAATGCATGGGCCATGCGTCCACCCACCCGGCCCATTCGCTGGAGCGCCGCCAGCTTTTCGACGGCATCCCCTTTCCCGGCACGCAGGAAGAGGCGTTCGATGCCGAGCTGCGCGCCCTGCCACGCGGCAGCCGGGGGCAGGCGGGCGTGCGTGGTCCCTCGCTCTTCCTCGGCTATGCGCAGGGCATGGGGGCGGGGCAGGAACGCATGACGCCCGATGGCTTCTACCTGACCGGCGACGAGATCGTTCGCGATGAGGTCGGCTTCGTCCGCGTGGTCGGCCGCATCAAGGACCAGATCATTCGCGGTGGCTTCAACATCGACCCTGCCGAGGTGGAGGCGGCCCTGCTGCGCCATCCCGCCATCGCGGAGGCGGCGGTCGTTGCCGTGCCCGAACGCAAGCTTGGGGAGCAGGCCTGTGCCGTCTGCCGGCTGCGAACGGACGACGGGAGCATCGACCTGTCCATGTTGCTCGACCATCTCTCTCAGCAGGGCCTATCCCGCAAGAAATGGCCCGAACATCTGGTGCTGGTCGATGCGATGGCCGTCACCGCCACCGGCAAGCTCGACAAGAAGGCGATGGCCGCCATCGCCGTGGAGGAGGTCGCCCGCAGGCGCGCGGCTGCTTCCACCAGACAGGACGCATGACATGAAGCAGACCGCAACCAGCGCCGTCGCCGACGGCGTCGCCATCATCACGCTCGACAACCCGCCGGTGAACGCGCTCTCCGCGTCCCTCCGGCGGGGATTGCAGGCCGAACTTGAAAAGGCGTTTGACGATGAGGCGGTCGGCGCCATCGTCTTGATCTGCGCGGGACGGACCTTCATTGCCGGCGCGGACATCACCGAGTTCGGCCAGCCCTGGCAGCCGCCATCCCTGCCCGACCTGTGCGCCATGCTGGACGATGCGCCCAAGCCCGTCATCGCTGCTATTCACGGAACGGCGCTGGGCGGCGGGTTCGAACTGGCGCTTGCCTGCCACTATCGGGTGGTGGCGCAGAGCGCGAAGGTCGGCCTGCCGGAGGTGCATCTGGGCCTGCTTCCCGGTGCGGGCGGCACCCAGCGGGTGCCCCGGATCGTCGGTGCGGAGGCAGCGCTCGAAATCATTACGTCCGGGCGGCAGATCAAGGCTGCCGAAGCCCTTTCGCTGGGGCTGGTCGATGCGGTGGTCGATGATGCGGCCTTGCGGGAGGAGGCGCTGGCCTTCGCGCGCCGCATCGTGGCCGATGGCGGTGCGAAGCCGCGGGTACGCGATCGCGCCGACGCCCTCCAGGGCGATCGGGATCGCCCGGAGCTTTTCACCGCCTTCGCCACCGCAAACGCCCGTCGGTTCAAGGGATTTGTCGCGCCCGCCGCCATCATCGAGGCTGTCGAGGCGGCAGTGACTTTTCCCTTCGAGGAGGGGCTGGCAAAGGAAACCGCCTTGTTCGAACGACTGGTCGCCAGTCCCGAGTCCGCCGCCCAGCGCCACGTCTTCTTTGCGGAGCGGGGAGCGGCCCGCATTCCCGACATCGGTCCCGATACATCCGCGATCGACATCCGATCGGCGGGCGTCATCGGCGCGGGCACGATGGGCGGCGGCATCACGATGAACTTCCTGAATGCCGGCATTCCCGTCACGCTGGTGGAAACCAGCCAGGAAGCGCTGGATCGCGGCATCGCCACCATCCGCCGCAACTATGAGGCGACGGCTGCCAAGGGGCGGATGACGGCGGCGCAGGTGGAGCAGCGCATGGGCCTTATCTCGCCCAGCCTCGACCTGGCCGCGCTTGCCGACGCGGATCTCGTCATCGAGGCCGTCTACGAAAGCATGGACGTCAAGACGGACATTTTCGCCCGGCTCGACCGGATTGCGAAACAGGGGGCGATCCTGGCGTCCAACACCTCATTCCTCGACCTCAATCGCATCGCGGCGGCGACCAGCCGGCCCGAATGGGTCGTTGGTCTCCACTTCTTCTCGCCCGCCAATGTCATGCGCCTGCTGGAGGTGGTGCGAGGGGCGGAAACGTCGAAGCCGGTGGTCGCCACGGCGATGCGGCTCGCCAAGCGGATCGGCAAGGTGGCGGTGCTCAGCGGCGTGTGCGACGGCTTCATCGCCAACCGGCTGCTGGCGCCGCGTGGTGCGCAGGCCGAAGCGATGATGCTGGAAGGCACGCCGATTGCGGAGATCGACCGCGTGCTTGTCGATTATGGCTTTGCCATGGGGCATTTCCAGATGATGGATCTGGTCGGGTTGGACGTCATCGGCCGGAACGCGACGGAACGGACCGTAATGGGCGACCTGGTCGCCGCCGGCCGGCTGGGCCAGAAACGGGGCGCTGGCTATTATGATTATGATGAGAAGCGGCGGTCGCGTCCTTCGGACGTGACAGCCAGCCTGGTGAAAGAGGTCGCCGCGGCCCAGGGCATCGCTTACGGCCCCACGGCGGGCGATGAGGCGCTGCTTGCGCGGCTGCTCTATCCCGTCGTCAACGAGGGCGCGAAGATCCTGGAAGAAGGCATCGCGTTGCGCGCATCGGACATCGATATAGCCGCCGTGCTTGGCTATAACTGGCCGGTCTATCGCGGCGGGCCGCTCTTCTGGGCCGATCAGGTCGGACTGGACCGGATCGTCGCGGACATGCGCCGGCTGGAAGCGGTGCATGGTGAAACCTTCCGCCCTGCATCGCTGCTCGTGCATCTGGCGGAGGGAGGGCGGCGGTTCGGCGACAGGTCGTGACCCTCAACCGTTCCTGGGTGCTTGCGCACAGGCCCGAAGGCGCGGTGCGGTCCAGCGACTTCGCCTATCGGGAGGAGGCGTTCGATACGCCCGCGTTGCAGGAGGGCGACATTCTCGTCCGCACCCGGATCATTTCCTGCGCGCCGACGATCCGCAACTGGCTGAACCCGCCCGAACGCAGCTATCGCGGCGCGATCGGCATCGGCGATCCGATCCGGGGCATGGCGGCGGTCGAAGTGCTTGCCTCTCGTCATGCACGCTTTGAACCCGGACAGTGGGCCACGGCCGTGGCGCCCTGGCAGGATTATGCCGTCCTGCGCCCGGATGAGGCGGTTGTCCCTGTCACGCCGATCGAGAGCTGGATGGATCCGGTCGACGCGATGACGCTTTACTCGCCCAACAGCCTGACCGCCTATTTCGGCCTCTTCGCGGTGGGGGAACCAAGGCCCGGCATGACCGTGCTGGTATCCGGCGCCGCCGGATCGGTCGGGGCGATGGTGTGCCAGATGGCCCGCATCGCGGGCTGCCGGGTCATTGCGGTGGCGGGCGGTCCGGACAAATGCCGCTGGCTCTCACAGGAGGCCGGGGTGGAAGTCGCAATCGACTACCGTTCGGCGGACCTTCCGGCGGCTTTGAAGCATGCCAGTCCCGACGGCATAAACATCTTCTTCGACAATGTGGGTGGGGAGGTGTTGCAGGCTGCCGTCGACCGGATGGCGCCGCATGGCCGGATCGTGCTTTGCGGTCAGCTCGCCGCCTATGATTCGAACAGTCCGGCGGCCGGCCCCAGGGATATGATGAAGCTGGTCTATGGACGGATCCGGATGCAGGGCTTTGTGGTTGGCGACCATGCCGACGATTATGCGTCCGCGATCGCGTCGATCCGACGCTGGGCGGCTGAAGGGCGCCTGCGCAGTCGGCATGATGTGCGCGACGGGTTCGATCGCATACCCGACGCCTTCGTCGACATTTTCAACGGGCGCAATGCCGGAACATTGATCGTCCGGACCTGAATTTCCGCGCTGCGCAGAAAGGCAGCCACAACCCGAAAACCCGCCCGCGCCTTACGGACGAAGCCTATCGGGGCCAGACCAGGTCAAGCCGGACCATCCCGTTCACCGCACCCGTGGCGGCGAGGGGTTGGCTCCCCGGATCGATCGTGAATTCGGGGATGCGCTTCGTCCATTCGTGCAGCATGATCGCCAGCTCGCTGCGCGCCAGCCCCGCGCCCGGGCAATTGTGAATGCCGTTGCCGAAGGTGCAGTGCGTTTCGCGCTTGCGGTCGAAATCCACGTTGAGCGCGTCAGGCCAGCGGCTCTCGTCCAGCCCATGGAGGCAGGTCGGCAGCACGATCATGTCGCCGGCCATCACGGTCACGCCTTCATGCACGATATCTGCTGTCACCCGGCGGGCCACCGTCGCGACGCCATGGCGGCGCAGGATTTCCTCGACCGCGAAGGTGATCTTCTCGGGCTGTTCCACCAGGGTGCGATAATGGTCCGGATGGGTCGCCAGGAACTTCATGATGAATCCCATCATGCTCGCGACGGTGTCGAGCCCGCCAAACATGACGTCCATGCACTCGCCCATCACCTCAAGCTCGTTCATCGGCCTGTCGCCGACGGTGCCGTGAATGATCGCGCTCAACAGGTCCTCGCCCGGATCGGCCCGCCGCTTGTCGATCCACGACTGCAGATAGCCCGCCATCGACCTCTGGCTTTCCTCCTTTTCCTGCGTGGATTTCGGCCGCACCGACTTGTCGGCCACGTCGACCAGCCATTCGCGGTCTTCATCGGGCAGATCGACCAGAGAGAGGAAGATGCGCATGGGAACATGACGCGCGAATTCGGTCATGAACTCGCAGCGTCCGCGCGGCTGGAACCCGTCGATCAATGCCGCCGTGAGGCCGCGCACGTCGTCGGTCAGGCGCTTTACCGCCCTGGGGCTGACGAATGGCAGCACGATCTTGCGGTAATGATGATGTTCGGGATCGTCCGACTCGTTGGGGATCATCTTGAGCGGGCTGTCGCTTGGCGGAACCGACAGGTTGCGCGCGGAGAGACGGTCGACATCCGCGAACAGTTCCCAGATCAGCGGTGCAGAGGTCGCTATCCAGTGGCCGCCATTGTGAGGCGTCCAGACCAGGCCTGGGTTGCCCGCTATGTCCAGCGCCTTCCACGCCATCTGGGGGTCGCGCTCGCCGCCTTCCAGGGCATAGATGTTGGCATCGACCACAAGTTCAGCCGGCACATTCTTGGGAAGCGTCTGTATCTGCAAGCTCTCTCTCCCAACCGTCCGGACTCGCGGAAGAGGATTACCGGCATGTCGAAGCCCCGCATGCGTGCCGCGCCAGAGAGCGGCGCGCTCCTACATGCGGACGTCCCAGCCTCTCTCCCATTTGCGCGGCGGCATCTTGTGAATCACTATTCCTGCCCAGGACATGTCTATCAATCTCGATCCGGGCGGAATGGCGCGTGCCTGATTCATCGCATCTCTGATCCGCTGCCGCCCGAGTTCTCCGACGGACAGCGGACCGGACCTGTTCCTCAACCCTGTTTCGCAGCCTCGATCAGCTTGGCGAGCCGACGTCGCGCCTGTACCGCACCCTTGTCGATCGGCAGCATCTTCGGTTCCAATGACCACAGGTCCGGCGTGCCCATCTGGCGCTGGATCTTCTCGATCATCGGCTTGTCCTCAAACTGGAAGGCATGGATGAGCTGATCGCGCAACATGGCGGTGAAATCCGCGTCGTCGACCAGGAAGCTGCGCGCGTTACAGGTGAAATAATGCGTCGTTGTCGCGGTTTCCGGCGTCATGTTGTGAAGATTGAGGCTGTCTATGCCCTGTTCGGGCTTGCCCACGGGATGGCCGCCTGCACGCAGGACCATCAGCGCCGGCGGATACCAATCCACCTCCGTCCACAGCTTTGCCGGGGACTCCATGTGGAAGACCGGCGGCGGTTCGTCGCTGTCGGATCGCCAGGCTATCGAAAAATGATCTGGATATTCCTCCATGGTCGATTTGGCGCGCGTGTTGAACCCGCTGCCCAGACTGTTCGCATGAAGATAATCCGCATGGCTCAGGTCCATGATGTTGTCCGAAAGCAGTTCGTAATTCGCCGCCACCAGAGTGTATAGCCGCAGCTGCGCGGTCTCGGGCGTGGCGTCAATGAAGGACAGGTCGGGCAGCACGCTCTCATCCGGGCTGTTCTTTCCTACCCAGATCCAGACCGCCTTATATCGTTCCAGCACGGGATAGCTGGTCACGCTGAGTGAACTGGTCGCCGCGCCGTGCGGATTGTGAACGCAAAGCCCTGCGGCATTGAAGACCAGCCCATGATAGGGGCAGGCGATCGTATCCCCCTCCCGCTTGCCTTCATTGAGGGGGGCGAAGCGGTGGGGGCAGCGGTTGTCCAGCACGGCGATGTCGCCAGATTCGGTGCGAAAGGCGACCATGGGTATGCCGACGACCTGACGACTGAGTACTGCGCCATCCGC
>Ga0105241_10000927_pt1 | contig 22225 bp, 21 predicted proteins | sample KBSC64metaG_FD_80422 | JGI IMG/M metagenome (GOLD analysis project Ga0105241, IMG submission 80422) | Corn rhizosphere microbial communities from Kellogg Biological Station, Michigan, USA - KBS C6-4 metaG | ecosystem: Host-associated > Plants > Roots > Rhizosphere > Soil | place: Michigan, USA... | reverse complement strand
TTCGTGTTGTCGTGGCCGGCGGCCGCGGCGACGAACTGGTCGCGCAGCTGGCCGCCGGACGGCTGGACCTGACCCTGGCGGTCACGCGGCCGCGGCTCCCCGGTGTCACGGTGATTCCGCTGGCCGACGAGGAGTACGCGCTGGTCGGCGCGCCGCGCTGGAAGCCGTTCGACCGCACCGGCCGCACGCCGCTGCTCGACCTCGCCGAGAATCTTCCTTATATAAGTCTCTACTGGTCGTCCGTATACGACGTCGAAGCCCCTTCCCACGCCGCGCTGGTCATCCCCGACCTGCGCGGCGTTCTCGATGCGGCGGTCGCCGGGTGCGGTGTGGCGGTGTTGCCGCGGCCGTTGTGCGCCCCGGCGTTGGACGACGGCACGCTGGTCCTGCTCGACGAGCCGGAGATCCCGCCGATCCGTACGCTGTTCGTCGCGGTGCGCGGACAGCGGGCCCGGTCGGCGGCGGTGGCGCGGGTCAGGGACCGGCTGGTCGCGGTCGCCTCGCGCTGGTGAATGGCAAAGCGATGCCCAAGGGCCCGCTAAGAGACGGTCAAGAGTCGCCATCCCGACCTGTGCCCACCAGGCCTGGGTGCGCAGAGCGGATACGGGCTTTGCTTGCGTGTTCTACAGTGGGCGGGTCTTCCCAAGGGGGTTCCTAGCACCATGGAGACTTGTCATCACTGCGGGACAGTCCTGCCTAAAACGCCGGGCGCCCGCTATTGCCCGAATTGTGGCGAGATGTCAGTGCCCGGTTCGGGTGGTGCGTCCGACCCGACGCAGGCCTTCGCCGCCGTGGGCGCGAACGGCCAGGGCGGCCAGGGCGGCCCGAGCGCTTCGTCCCAGAGCGGGATGACCTGGGAGCTGCCGCTTCACACGCAGGGCGATCCGACGCAGGCCATTCCGGCTCAGCCCGTTCAGACGCAGGCCGTCCCGGCGCAGAGCGCTCCGGCCGAGCCGGACCCGTTCGCTCATTTGTACCGCCCCGACGGCGAAGAGCGGCCCCGGCCGAACGCCACCCAGGTCATGGCGCCGGTCCCGGCCGACTTCGGCCGCGCCGAGTACGGGTACGACCAGCCCGCCTACGACCAGCCGATCGACTACCAGGCCGCGGGCGGCGGCGCTTACGCCGAGCCGTACGAGAACGGCTACGCCGACGACTACCCGGGCGCGCCCGGCACCGGCCCGCGCCCCAACCGCGGGGCGAAGATCGGCATCGGCGTCGCGGCCGGCGCGGTCCTGGTGATCGTGGTCTCGCTGATCACGCTCGGCGGCCACGGCTCGACGCCGTCCGCCGGCCCGGCCGTCACCCCGGGTTCGGTCACCACGCCGACCGGCACGCCGTCGTCGCAGCCGGCGGTCGCGAACGTGCCGTCCACGTCCGCCCCGAGCAGCTCCGCCAGTTCGTCGGGCCCGCACATCGCCGGCGCGCTGCAGCTCGGCGACACCGGTGCCGAGGTGAAGTGGCTGCAGACCCGGCTGCACCAGCTCGGCCTGTACAACGGCCCGATCAACAGCACCTTCGACGCGGCCACCCAGGCCGCGGTCGCCGCGTTCCAGAACAAGGCCCACCCGAGCGATCCCTCGGGCGTCGTCGGCCGCTCCACCAAGACCGCGCTGATCGCCGCGGGCAGCAAGCCCACGCTGATGCCCCAGCCGGCCGGCCTGCCGATCCTCGGCGGGGACAAGCACCACAAGGGCGGCAACAACCCGGCGGACGTCAAGCGGCTGCAGCAGGCGCTGGCGAGCGCGCTGAACACGAACGTGAAGGCCACCGGTCAGTTCGACATGGACACCTTCGCCGCGGTGGTGCAGTACCAGAGTGCGAACAACCTGCCCGCGGACGGAGTCGTCAACGGCCCGGTGTGGGCGGCGCTGCAGTCGGGCAAGATCTCCGGCTGATACCCGCGCGCACGCCATCAGCGGGAAGCGCCCGGCGCTCGGCGCCGGCCGTTTCCCGCGTCTCAGCGCTTCTTCGGCGCGCGAAGCTCCGAGGCGTCCTTGAGCCCGACCTCGACCAGCAGCGCGTCGCGTTCCGAGCGCGGGATCGAGGTCCAGCGCTGGCCGCGCAGCGCGCCTTCCAGCGCGAGCAGCATGTGCGCGCACTCATTGCCCTCGGCGGTGTCGGCGATCAGCTGCCAGACCTCGATGGCACCGCGCTCGCGGACTTCGTCCAGGGTGGTGACGCCGACGTCGCGAAGCCGCTGGGTCAGCACCGGCCCTATGTTCACGGCGTTCTGGATCGGGGTGAACGTCTCTGTCGAACTCACGCATCCAGCGTGACCCGGGAGCGCAAAGCGGGCATCCCGGACTGACCCGTCAGGGGACGCCTCGCCCGTCACACGACGGTGACGGGTTCCTCGGTGACCTCACCGTCGACGATCCGGAACGAGCGGAACTGAAAATCTCCGAGTTTGTCGGTGTCGCGCGTGGACACCAGCACGTAATGCGCGTTGGGTTCGGAGGCATAGCTGATGTCGGTCCGCGAGGGGCGGGCCTCGGTCGAGGTGTGCGAGTGGTAGATGATCACCGGCTCCTCGTCCCGGTCGTCCATCTCCCGCCACACCTTGAGTTGTTCGGCCGGGTCCAGCCGGTAGAACGTCGGCGAGCGCTCGGCGTTGGCCATCGGCACGAAGCGCTCGGGGCGGTCGGAGCCCTCGGGTCCGGCGACGATCCCGCAGGCCTCGTCCGGGTGGTCCTTGCGGGCGTGGGCGACGATGGCGTCGTAGATCTCCTGCGGGACGTTCAGCATGCGCACCACGGTAGGCCAACCACCCGATCGGGCGCATCGCCGCTTCGGCAGGCGGGATCGGCGGCAGGGGTACAGGCATGACGACCAGGACCGGCCGCTCCAGCGGCGCGAACCAGCCCGGCCCGTCCCCGTCCGCGGCGCCGGGCGTCGCCCCGCGCATCGTGTTCATCGCCGCCGCCGCGGCTCTGGGCGGATTCCTGTTCGGCTACGACTCAGCGGTGATCAACGGCGCGGTCACCGGAATCCAGCACGACTTCGGGGTGGGCAGCGGTACCACCGGCTTCATCGTCGCCGCGGCCCTGCCCGGCGCCGCCGCCGGCGCGATCGCCGGCGGCTGGCTGGCCGATCGCATCGGCCGCATCAAGGCCATGCAGATCGCGGCGGTCCTGTTCACCATCAGCGGCATCGGCAGCATGTTCGCCTTCCAGCCCTGGGACCTGACGATCTGGCGCATCCTCGGCGGCTTCGCCATCGGCATCGCCTCGGTGATCGGCCCGGCTTATATCGCCGAGGTCTCCCCGCCGGCCTTCCGCGGCCGGCTGACCTCGTTCCAGCAGTTGGCGATCGTGCTGGGCATCGCGGTCTCCGCGCTGGTCAACTATCTGATCAACCTGTGGGCGGGCGGCAGCAACACCGACCACCTGGGCGGGCTGGCCGCCTGGCGCTGGATGCTGGGCGCCGAGGTGGTCCCGGCGATCCTGTACGGGGTCCTGAGCACGATGATCCCGGAGTCGCCGCGGTTCCTGGTCGCCATCGGGGACGACGAGCGGGCGCGCAAGGTGCTGGCCGAGGTCGAGGGCACGCAGGCGAACGTCGCCGACCGCATCGCCGAGATCCGCGGGCAGCTGGCCGGCGAGGTCAAACCGAAGCTCGTGGACCTGCTCACCCCGAGCCGGAGGAACCTGCTCGCGGTGGTGTGGATCGGCATGGGGCTCTCGGTGCTCCAGCAGTTCGTCGGCATCAACGTGATCTTCTATTACAGCTCCCTGCTGTGGCAGTCGGTCGGCATCAACACCTCCAACTCGCTGTTGATCTCGATGATCTCGGCGGCGGTGAACATCGCCGGCACCGTGGTCGCGATGGCGCTGGTGGACCGGATCGGCCGGCGTCCGCTGCTGCTGATCGGCTCGGTGGGGATGATGGTCACGCTGGGACTGTGCGCGTGGATGTTCTCCTACGGCAGCCACGTCAACGGCAAGACCACGCTGCCCAAGGCTCAGGGCGTCACGGCGCTGCTCGGCGCGAACGCGTACGTGTTCTTCTTCGCGATGTCCTGGGGCGTCGTGGTGTGGGTGCTGCTCGGGGAGATGTTCCCGAACCGGATCCGGGCGGTGGCGCTGTCTGTGGCGGCCAGCGCGCAGTGGCTCGCGAACTGGTTGGTGACGGTCTCGTTCCCCTCGCTGTCGCGCTGGAGCCTGGCCGGGGCCTACTCGCTGTACGCGATCGCGGCGGCGATCTCCATCCCCTTCGTGATCTATCTCGTCCGGGAAACGAAGGGCAAAACCTTGGAATCCATGGGTTAGGTGTCGCGTAAGGACCCTTCTGCGTCGCAGGATGGACCCATGGGCCTTGACTTCCGCACCGACCCGGAGACCTTGCGCGAGATCGTCGACGATCCCGTCGCGCTGGCCGCCCGGCTCGACACCCTGGCCAAGCTCGACATGGACGAGTTCCCCGACGCCCGCCCCGAGTACGCCAAACTGCTGCGGATCGCCGGCCGCCTCGACGAGGCGGCCCTGGAGGCCGAGCTCGCCCTCGCCGCCGCCGACCTGGCCGGGGACCTGCGCCGCATGGTCCGCGCCCAGCTGCTGGTCGGCCACGCCCGGCAGTGGCGCGGCGAGTGGGACCAGGCCGACACCATGTTCCACCGCGCGGAGAAGCTGGCTCTGTACCTGAAGGACGACCGCCTGGTCGCCGCCGCCGCGCACCACTCCGGCCGCAGCTTCTACGACCAGGGCAAGCACGTCGAGGCGGCGCTGCGGTTCCGGCTCGCGCTGGAGATCGATCAGCGGATCGGGAGCCCGAAGCTGCCCGCGGTGTGGGAGGCGTTCGAGGCGGCCATGGCGAAGTTATAGGGGGTGGTGGCGGTATTGGCGGCGGAAGCGGTCTTGGCGGTATCGGCGGTTTTGGCGGCGGTAGCGGTAGCGAGCGCGGCATCAGCCTTCGGGCAAACGGAAGCTCGCGAGCCGGTACCGCGGATCAGCTCGCGGTGCGTCCTGCTCCGGCAGCGCCTCCAACGCCCGGCAGATCTCCTCGACCCGCGCCGGTTCGGCGTTTCGCAGCCACTTGATCTCCTCCCGCACGCGCCGAACCCACTCGCGCGGCGACTTTCCCTGACCGTGCCCGATGTACCCGGCCGTTCCGGCCGGTTCCAGCCCAGCCGAGGCCGCCAGTTCCCGGATGCGTTCCTCGGCGTCGCTCGCCGCCGGAGCCAGCTCTCGCTGAGCAGCCTGCAGGATGGCGCCGACGTCGCTGTCCGTTTGGAACTGTGCCGAGTTCTTGTCGACGGTCGTCACCATGACCCCGCCGGGCCGCAGCACGCGCGCCGCGTCCGCGATCGCCTCGGCCACCGTCGCTTCGTTGACCAGGTGCAGCAGCCACATGAAGGTCACCGCGTCCACCGATCCGGAGGCCACCGGCAGGCGCGTCGCGTCGCCGCGTGCCACTCCGCCGCAGCCGGCCAGCCGGGGCCGTGCCAGCGCCAGCATCCCCGCCGACCTGTCCACGCCCACGACCGTCCGTCCCGGCGCGCTCAGCAGCTCCGACACGATCCCGGTCCCGCACGCGACGTCCACCAACACCGCGCAGCTCGCGGGGACCAGCTCCAGCACCGCGCCGGCCGCGGCCCGCGCCCGCTCGACGCCGCCTCGCGTCTGGTCGTAGTGCGCTGCCTCAAGGTCGTAATCAAGCACGCCGCCGACGATACGACGCCTACTCCCGGCAGAGTACGCGCGCGGCCTCCTCCAGCCGGACGCCCGTTCGTTTCTGCAGGAGCAGGATCGGCTTGACCAAGGAACGCAGAACTCCTCCACAAGGAGAACCCATGCATCCCCGCACCTTCCGCTTCGCCGTCGTCGCGGCACTGGCGCCGACTGCCCAGGCGTGGCAGGAAACGGCCCTGCGGGCCGAGGAACTGGGCTACGACACCCTGCTGGCCCCGGACACCATGACCACCCTGGAGCCGTTCACCGCCCTGGCCGCCGCCGCGACCGCCACCGAGCGGCTGCGCGTGGGCACCTTCGTCCTTCCGGTGCCCTTCTACCCGCCCTCGGAGATCACGTGGCGCGCGCTGGCCCTGGACCTGCTCTCCGGCGGCCGCTTCGATCTGGGCCTCGGTGCCGGGCGCCCCGGGGCCGAGGACGAGGTCGTGCACCGCGAGCGCCGCTTCGGCACGCCGGCCGAGCGGGTGAAACAGCTCTCTGACGCGCTGCCCATCATCAAGGAGGAGATGGCCGCCGCGGCTTCGGGCCGTTCCCCGCTCAAGCCGGTCCAGAAGCCACACCCGCCTATCCTGGTGGCGGCCTCCGGTCCGAAGATGTTCCAGATCGCCGCCGCCGAGGCCGACATCCTCACCCTCGGCCTGAACCCGCGCACCACCGAGGAGGGCCTGGCCGCGAAGGTCGCCGAGCTGCGCGCCATCGCCGGCGGGCGCCTCGACGAGCTCGAACTGAGCTACAACCTCGCCGGGGTCGGCACCGAGCTCCCCGGGTTCTTGAGCCGGCAGATGGGCGTCGATCCGGCCGAGCTGATCCGCACCAAGGCCCCGGCCATCCTCACCGGCACGCCGCAGGAGATGGCCGACACGCTGCGCCGGCGCCGTGACGAGCTGGGGATCTCTTACATCGCTGTGAACGGGATGTTCTTGGAGCAGCTGGCGCCGGTGGTGGAGATGCTGGCGGGGACTTAAATCAGAGCCCGGACAGGGCCGTACTCATACCAAGGCTCGGTCAGAATCCGTTCCGGGGCCTCGGAATGCCCGCGTCCGCTGATCCGGTAGTACAGCATCCGCCGCGTCGTCTCCGACTCGTAGTTCCCGCCGATGTTGTGCCCGAGCAGATAGTGCGCGAGCAGCAGGTCGCCGGCGCGCGCGGTGACCTGTTCCGGCTCGGGCAGCTTCACATCCGGGTAGGCGCAGTACATCTCGATGCCGCGCTCCCGGAAGTACTCCGCGTGCGTGAGGTGCGTGCCCGGCCAGACCCACAGGTTGCCCGAGTTCTCGCCGAGCTGGTCGGTGACGAAGACCCCGGCCAGCAGGGTGAAGCTGTTGGGCGCGAAGCCCGGCGTCGGCTCACTGATCGCGGCGTCGATGTGCGGTCGCCCCGGCTGATGCGAGTACGGCGGAATGTTCAGCGCCACCTGCACCTGCTGCGGCGCCTCCAAAAGTCCGGGATCCGTGAGCGCTTCCGCGTAGGCGAAGGCACTGGGCCCGCCACCCGATCCGGCGTCCATCAACGCCCCGATCAGCGCCGGCTCGTCGGCCGCCTTCGGGAAGTAGAAGTGGTGCCCGACATGGCCCTCGCTCGGCGGTTCGGCCGCGATCAGTTCGTCGATCCGCTGACCGGCCCCCTCCACCACCTCCGGCGCCACCACACCCGGCACGACGAGGTACCCCCGCTCGCCGAACTCCTTCAGCTGTTCGTTGCTCAGCACACGCACCAGCGTAGGTACCGCGGCCGGAGCGGGGCGACGGGTTTTAGGCCGTCGCGGTCGCGACGGGGGCGGCACTTCCCGCCGGCGCCCACCCCGGGCCGCGCAGCATGTACCCGAACCGCGCCCGCCATCCATCCGCGCCGCGCACGTCCCGCGCGATCGCCGCGTACTCGTGCACTGCGACGCGCAGCGGGTTGTACGTGCCGATGTTCTTCGTCAGTCCGTACTCCACCGGTTCGCCCTCCGGCTCGAAGGAGCGGAACAGGCGGTCGAAGACGATGAACACGCCGCCGTAGTTCTTGTCCAGGTAGCCCTGGTTCGAGCCGTGGTGGACGCGGTGGTGCGAGGGTGTGTTCATCACCAGCTCGATCGGGCGCCACATCTTGCCGATGCGCTCGGTGTGGATCCAGAACTGGTACAGGAGGTTCATCGAGCCGGTGGCGAAGATCATGTAGGCCGGGAAGCCGGCCAGGGCCAGCGGCAGGAGGAAGATCGTGTTGCCCACGCCCGTCCAGGTCTGGCGGAGTGCGGTGGACAGGTTGTAGTGCCGGCTGGAGTGGTGCACCACGTGCGAGGCCCAGAGGATGCGGACGCGGTGGTTGGCGCGGTGCTCCCAGTAGTAGCAGAAGTCGTAGGCCACGAAGAGCACGATCCAGCTGGTCGCCGAGCTGCCGATGCGCCAGGGCGACACCACGTGCACGCCGGCGATGGCGGCGACCGTGGCCAGGCCCCAGCCGAGGTTGCAGATGATCGAGCCGATGCCCATCGTCAGCGACGTGGTGGTGTCCTTGACGGTGTAGCCCTGCTCGCCCGGGTCCGGGAAGAACCGCAGCGAGAGCAGTTCCAGCGCCATGAACAGCACATAGAACGGGATCGCGAGGGTCGTGAGGTCTATGCCGTCGATCACACGGCGCATGTTACTGAGCGGTAGCGAATCTGGCCATAGCCGGACGCGCTACCGCTCCTTACAAAACCCGCGCAATGCCCCAGAAAGGATCAGAACGGCCAGGCCGGGGCGTCGCCCGTGGCGAGCAGCCCGAACATGGTGAACACCTTGTCCGAGAACCCGCCGATCTCGAAGCGGTTCCGCTTCCCGGGCGGCAGCGCGCTCGGGCTGTAGCCCGAGGTGTTGAGCCCGAAGACCGGGACCGAGTCCGGGATGAACGAGTCCGCACCCTTGTCCTGGTAGTAGAACGGGAACGTCTGCATGTCGCTGACGATCACCACGCGGTCGTGCCCGGCGTAGCGCGCGGCGATCGCCTCGACCATGCGCGTGCCGTGCCCGACCTCGCCCGAGCGCTTCGCGAACGCCTCGACGCCGCGCAGCACGCTGCCGCCCTTGGCGAGCTCGTGCGTGAACGTGCCGTCGGCGAACCCGACGAGGTCCACGGCGCCCGCGCGCCCGGAGCCCGCCATGCGGTCGGCCAGCGCGACCCCGATCAGGGCCCCGATGTCCAGGTGCGTGACGGTCGAGCGCGCCGACACCCGGCCGGTCATCGACCCGGAGGTGTCGACCAGGACCAGCGTGCGGCCCGGCAGCTCCGGGATCCCCGCGATCGCGTGCCCCAGCGCCCCCTCCAGCGCGTGGCCCCATCGCAGCGACGGCGCGGCCTTGTACGCCGAGAGCCAGCGGTACGGCAGCATCCGCGACCGCCCCACCTGCTCGGCGTCCAGGAACCGGGAGCAGACCTGCCGGGCGACCTCGTCGCCGACCTTCGCCTCGTCGAAGTTCCGCAGGTTCCGCGCCAGCGCCATCAGGCCCATCGACGGGATGACCGCCTCCCACGCGACCCGGTCCATCGGCCCCTGCAGCCACCCGGCCAGCGCCTCCCACGTCATCCCGGCCTCGGCCAGCCGCTCCGCGCCGCCCTCGGCGAGCAGCGCCCCGCGCCGCTCGTCGACCGGCAGCGCCAGCAGGCGAGCGCGCTTGGTCAGCTTGGTCAGCGTCTCCGGTACCGGGTTGTCGCGGTTGTGGCGGCGGTCCAGCGCGTGCCGGAACAGGTCGCCCTGCCACGGCTTGTCGGCCGCGGCGGCCGGGTGCACGAGGTCGATGACGTCGCCGAACCGGTAGCCCTTGGCGTCCGAGTCGTACTTCGCGAACGAGTACTCGTTGTACAGCCGGCCCACGGCGTCGGCGACACCTCGCTTCACCGGCTTCGGCAGCGCACGCCCGTACCGGCCGGTCCAGTACGCCAGCACCTCGCCGGGCTCGTCAGCACGCTGACACGCGGCGGCGATCAGCTGCCGGTTGTGCCCGGTCGCGCCGGCCTCCAGCCGCGCCCGCACGGCCTCGCACGCCGCGACGACGGCGGCGCTGCGCATGTTCGCCCCCAGCCGCAGCCAGGTCACGAAGCGCAACATCCACTCGGGGTCGGTGACGGCGACGGCCCGCACCAGCGAGCGGTAGCGCTCGTCGCGGACGTCGGCGGACTCGTAGAAGGTGTCCTCGCCGACCATGTTCGTGACCGCGAGCAGGAACAGGTCCGCCTTCGGGCCGCGCTGGTAGGCCTTGCCACCCTCGAACGTCTTGATGGTCTTGGCCGCGAGCTTGTTGAACTTCACCACGAGTGGAACCCCCGAAACTGCGGGGAGCGGCGCGTTTCACAGGGCCGACCGTCAGGCGGCCGGCCCTTTGCGAAGTCGATGGCGCGCTCCCGAGATCTGAACCGGCTGCGGTCTGGTCTGGTCACTGTTCGCAGAAGGAACCGCTGCCTGCGCACCGGGAGGTGCCCTCAAAGAATGCTGGCGGCGCCGCGCGGCGCGCCACCGCTTTTCCTTACACGGCAGCGGATTCCGGCATCGCGGCCGTCGCCTCGGGATGACCCGCGGCGGTCTTCGCCTTGCGGGGCTTGGCGAATCCGCCGAACACCAACAGCGCCCCGATCCCGGTGGCCGCCGCCGCCCACGCCATGCCGGTGTGCATCGCGTGCACGAAGGCGAGGTCCGCCTGATGGGCGAGACCGGGAATCCCGTTGTGCCGGGCCACATTCCGCGCCAGCTCGGCGGATGTCTCAGCCTCCTGCTTCAGCGGGCCGGGCAGTCCGGAGACGGAGCCGCTGATCGCGTGCCGGTAGCCGATCGACAGGATCGTGCCGCCGAGCGCGATGCCCAGCACGCTGCCGGTCTGCCGCATCGTGGCGTTCACCGCGCTGCCCGCGCCGGCCTGGGCCAGCGGCAGCGAGCCGAGGATCGCCCCGGTCAGCGGCGCGATGGTCATGCCGATCGCCGTCGCCTGGACGACGGCCACCGCGATGTAGGCGGGGATCGGCAGGTGCAGCCCGACGCGCGAGAACATCGCCAGAGTGATCGTGGTGACCACCAGCGCGGTGCCGCTGACCCGGCGGACCGATGTGCGGCGCGCGAGCTTGGCGGCCAGCGGCCCGCCGACCACGACGCCGAGCGCGCCCGGGACGCCGATGAGGCTGGCGTGCAGCGCCGAGTAGCCGCGGGCGCCCTGGAGGTAGAAGGCGAAGTAGAAGCCGCTCGCGCTCAACGCCAGGAACATCAGCGTCAGCGTGACGTTGCCGGCGGCGAACTGCCGCAGTCGGAACAGCCGGGGATCGAAGCTCGGGTACTTCCGGCGCAGTTCCACGACCACGAACGCCGCGGTGACCGCCAGACCCGCCACGACCGTGCTCCACACCTGCGGCTCGGTGACGGTGCCGTCCTGGCCGGCCCGGATCAGGCCGTAGGAGAGCAGGCCGAGTCCGGCGGTGGAGAGCACCAGGCCGGGGAAGTCCAGCCCGCGCCTGGCCGGCGGCTGGAAGTTCGGCACGGTCCGCGCGATCGCGACCAGGCCGGCCGCCACCACGGGCACGTTGATCAGGAACACCGACCCCCACCAGAAGTTCGCCAGCATCAGCCCGGCCAGCACCGGCCCGGCGGCGATGCCGACCCCGGCGAAGCTGCTGAGCACGCCGAAGGCCTGCGGCCGTTGCTCGGGCGGATAGGTGAAGCTGATGACAGCCAGCGTGGCCGGGATCAGCAGCGCGGCGCCCAGGCCCATGATCGCGCGGGCCGCGATCAGCTCGCCGGTGCTGTGCGAGTACGCGGCGAAGACCGAGGCCAGGCCGAACAGCGCCATGCCGCTCAGCAGGGTGTTGCGGTGGCCGAAGCGGTCGCCGAGGGCGCCGCCGGTGAAAGTCACGGTGGCCAGCACCAGCGTGTAGGAGCCGGTCGCCCACTGGAGCTGGCCGGGCGTGGCGCCGAGGCCCTTCACCGGGTCGGCGAGAGTCTCGTAGGCGGTGGACAGGACGGTGCCGTCGATCCAGATCAGGAGCTGCGCGAAGATCAGGACGGTCAGGATCAGGCGCTGCCGGCTGGCGGACGGCGGGCTGGTGGTGGGCATGCGGGACGACCCCCCTGGGTCTCTGAGGAATCCCGGGCTATGAGGGATCCTGGGGCTGTGAGGAACACGGATCGCGCTGCACAGAGCGCCGCGGCCGGGCGGTAGAATCGACAGGTACCTGTCGGATGCCAGCCTGGCAAACTCGTCAGGTACCTGTCAATCATGAGACCGGAGTGCCCTGGTATGTCCGCACGGCAGGAGAAAGACTCCGACAAGTGGGGCGACGACGGCGTCGTCAGTTTCGCCGTCCGCCACGTCTGGCTCGGCATGCGCGCGGCCATCGAGGACGAACTCGCCGAGTTCGGGCTGACCGTGCCGCAGTTCGCCACCCTGATGATGCTGGACCACACGCCGGGCTTGTCCATCGCCGAGGTTGCCCGGCTGTGCGGCAGCACCCGGCAGTCGGCGAACGAGATGGTCGCCGGCCTCGAAGCCCACGGCCTCGTCGAACGCTCCCCGCACCCGACGGACCGGCGTGCCCACCAGGTGCACGCGACCGAGGCGGGGCGCGAGATGTTCCGGAAGGCACGGCCCGCGGTACGCCGGCGCGAGGACGCGCTGGAGGCCGGGCTCAGCCCTGAAGTGCGCAAAGCCGCCCGGGAGTGGATGGTGGCGCTGGCCGCGGCGTGCGGGGCGTAGAAAAACTCTGTTGCCCGCTGCTGCCGCGGGCGGTTAGCGTGCGTACGCCGTGACCGGACCAGAGGAGGTGAGACCCATGAAGACGGTATCGACGTGGGTGCTCCCCGTGCTGTCACGGGCAGGCGACTGACCTCAGGAGTCGCCGGGAGCGCCGCTGTTCAGCGCTTCCGAAGGGTGACTGCCATGTCTGCTTCTCTTTCACTTCTCTTCACCAGTGATTCCCGCGCGGACGGTGTCCGCGAACGTGACTTCACTGTGGGCGAGGTCCCCGGCGTCCTGTGGTCGCCGGACACCCGTCCCGGCCGCGCGCCCCTGGTTCTCATCGGCCACGGCGGCGGTATCCACAAGAAGGCCCCCGCCAGCGCGGAGCGGGCCAAGCGGCTCGTGCTCGCCTGCGGGTTCCACGTCGCCGCCATCGACGCCCCCGGCCACGGCACCCGGCCGACCACCGAGCACGACGAGCGCGAGCGCGACGCGATGTTCGCGGCGCGCGAGGCCGGCGAGCCGGAGGGGCCGATCGTCGTGCGCTACAACGCCTGTCTCGCCGAGCAGGCCGTGCCGGAGTGGCGTGCGACCCTGGACGCGCTCCAGGAGCTGCCAGAGATCGGCGCCGACGGGCCGGTCGGGTATTGGGGCATCAACATGGGCACCGCGATCGGTGTCCCGCTGGTCGCCTCCGACGCCCGGATCACCGCTGCCGTCTTCGGGCAACACTGGCCCGACGTGCTGGTCGAGCCGGCGAAGCGGATCACGATCCCGATCGAGTTCGATCTGCAGTGGGACGACGAGCACATCCCACGCTCGGCCGGCTTGGCGCTGTTCGACGCCTTCGCCTCGACGGAGAAGACGCTGCACGCCAACGCGGGGCGGCACAAGCAATTGCCGCGCTTCGAGGCGGACAGCGCCGTGTGGTTCTTCGCCCGGCACCTCGGGGCCGGGCGGGGTTCCGGCGCTGGTTCCGGTTCCGGCCCTGGTTCGGGTTCCGGTGCTGATTCCGGGCCTGGTTCGGGTTCCGGTGCTGTTTCGAGTTCCGGCCCTGGTTCTGGTTCCGGTGCTGGTTCGGGCTCCGGCCTTGGTTCTGGTTCGGGCTCCGGCGCTGGTTCCGGCCCTGGTCCGAGTTCCGGTGCTGGTCCCGATTCCGGTTCCGGGTCTCGTGCCGCCGGCGTGGTAGCCGCGTGAGCGCAGCGTCGTCGGCGTCCGGCCATCCGGTCGGGCGCCGATGCCGCACCGCGTTCCGTCAGCCGGCGGCGCGGTTCCCCAGCGACTCCTTGTTGATCGAGCCCATCGACACCGCGGTGATCCGTCCCTGGCCGTCGAACTGGACCGACGCGGTCGCCCCGCCCGGCAGCTCGGCGGTGATGGTGTCGCCCTCCTGCCGCCACGGGATCGTGAAGTGGTGGAAGTAGCCGGCGACCACCTCGTACGCGGACCGGTTGAAGAACTGCGCCCCCTGCATCAGCAGTCGGGGCAGCGCTATGGGATCCGGCGCGGCCACCGGCACCTGCGGGTCGTCCGGGACCATGTACAGCCGGCCGGTCTCGTTGGCCTGCACCCCGATGTAGCCGTCGGCGCGCAGGACCCCCATCGCCCCGAACGCGAGCATCTCGGCGGCGTAGCGGGGGTCCTCGAAGCCGGAGAGGTCGACCAGCTCCTCGGAGAACTCCGGCACCCCGTGCTCCTCGCCGAAGGCCCGCAGGGCCTCGGCGGCGGCCACCACCGGCAGCTTGCCGAAGCCCGGGTTCGCCCAGCCCCACAGCCACGAGCCCTCGGCGGTGTCGAAGCTGCCGAGGACGCTGATCCGGAGCTCCCGGCCCGACTGGCGGTACCGGCGCTCGTCCAGGTTCACCGTCCACGGCCCGATCGGCAGGAACTCGTTGAACTCCTCGATCTGGCGCATGCCCCAGGCCGCGTGGGGCTCCGCCATACGGAGGAAGGCATCGCTGAACGCAGAAGTCACGTGTCGACAGTAGCGGGGCGCGGCGGATTCTGTCGGGGCGATGGTCCAAGCTGCGGGACGGCCCGCAGGTGGAGGCCATGATCTGGATTCTTGTGCGGGTCCGGTGCGAGTCCGGGTGGCGAGACGTGCGGCCGGCTCACGGGGGTCCGCCGCGGGCCCGGACCGCCAGGCGTTCCGCGAACGCGCGAACGAGATCGCGGAGTTCGGCCGGGTGCTCGATCTCGAAGGGGAGGTCGAGGGCGGCCAGGGTCGGCGGGATCCAGTCGAGGCGCTCGGCGCGGATGGCGAGACGGTTCCATCCCGGCTGGTCTTCAGCCCCCTCGATCACCGCCACGCTCGCCGGGAATCGAGTCCTGATCTGTTCCACCGTCCCCTGTACTCGGATCGCGACCTCGTACCGGTAATCCGCGGTGGCGAAGCCGGTCAGCAGGCTTTGCGCCGGATCTTCATCGGGCGGCTCGAAGGAGCCCGGTAGCGTCCTGGCGCCGCCGATCCGGTCCAGCCGGAAGGTCCGCACTTCCCCGATCGCCGGATCCAGAGCCCTGAGATACCACCGGTCTCCATGGCTCACGATGGCGTAGGGGTGCACAGTCCGGTCGGTCCGACCGCCGTACGCGATGGTGATCGGCCGACAGTCGGCCACCGCGCCCGAGATCGTGAGCAGCACCGTCGCGTCCAGCGTCGAGTCTTCCCGAGGTTCGCCGGTGAAGACGACACTGTCGAGCACGGCCTGAAGTCTCTCGCCGAGCCGGGTCGGCAGGACCCGGCGGATCTTGGCGGCGGCCGTCTCGCTCGCCGGCCCGAACGCCGCCGTGAGCCCGCTGCGACGCCCTTCGAGCAGGCCGAGCAGCACCGCCAGGGCCTCGTCGTCGCCCAGCATCAGCGGCGGGAGCCGGAAGCCGCGCGCCAGGCGGTAGCCGCCGTAGCGGCCGCGTACGGACTCGACGGGGATCTCGAGGTCCAGCAGGTGCTCGACGTACCGGCGGATGGTCCGCTCATCGACCCCCAACCGCTCGGCGAGCTCGGCCGCGGTCCGCACGCCTCCGGACTGCAAGAGCTCCAGCAGCGTCAGCACACGTCCGGCGGGGTGATTCACGTCTCCCAATCTAGCGCGGATACCGGACCGAAACTGTCCGGTATTGCTTCTACCGTACGAAGTACTGCGAACCCGCCCAAGGAGAAGACTCATGAAATTCGCATCGACCCGCATCATCACCGGTGACATCACCGCTCTGGTCGCCTTCTACGAGAAGGCCACCACCCTGGCCGCCACCTGGTTCACCCCCGACTTCGCCGAACTCGCCACCCCGGCCGGCGCCACGCTGGCCATCGGCAGCACTCGCACCGTTCCGCTGTTCGCTCCCGACAGCGCGGCTCCGGCTGCCAACCGGAGTGTGATCATCGAGTTCCTGGTGGACGATGTCGACACCGTCTGGCAGGAACTCGCCGGCTGGGTACCGGTCTCCGATGTCGTCGCCGAGCCGAAGACCATGCCCTGGGGCAACCGTTCGCTGCTCGTCCGCGACCCCGACGGGAACCTGGTCAACTTCTTCACGCCGGTGACGCCCGAGGCGCGGGCCAAGTTCGGGCTCTGAGGCGCTGGTGCTCCTCCGACGCGCTAGTGCTCCGGCTGCGGCCGGAGTCCGTCCATCAGGACGTCGAGGAGCCGCTGAGCCTGCGCGGCATTTCCGCGCTCGCCGGAGACGGCGAGCAAGCCGAGGACGGCGGCGCTGACGTCCTCAGCGCTGGTGTCGGCACGGATCTCGCCCGCGGCGATCCCGGCGTCGAGGATCGTGGCGATGGCGGACAGGAGCTCGCCGCGGGTGTGCGCGAGGGAGATGTCCCCAGCGTCGACCATGGCGAGCAGAGTGTCGGTCATCCCGCGTTTGGTGGCGAGCCAGTCGGCGAACAGGTCCATCCACAGGCGCAGCGCCCGCGCCGGCGGATGCGCCGCGAGCAGGTCGCGCGCTCCGGTGGTCAGCCGGACGACCTGGTCCTGGTAGACGGCGTCGACGAGCGCTTCGCGGGTGGGGAAGTGGCGGTAGAGCGTGGCCACGCCGACGCCGGCCTGGCGCGCGATCTCGCGCATGGACGGCTCGGCCTCCGAGGCGGCGAAGGCAGCGGTGGCCGCGGCGAGGACGCTTTCGCGATTACGGGCCGCGTCGGCTCGGAGCAGCTGCTGCGTGGGGGCGGACGAGTCGGGAGCCATGCTAAACGGATCGCGTTCCATTTTTACCGTTCATCGGGCTAGTATAGGCCGGGCGGGTCAACCGGAGCATGTTCCGTTTACTTCCGGTCACGGTCGCCCGCGCCTCGAACCCCTCCGGCAGGAGCACTGACATGCCCGACCACCCGACAGCCGCCCGCACCATGCGCACGGTGCGTTTTCACGAGTACGGCGAGCCCGCCGACGTCCTGCGCCTGGAGACGGCACCTGTTCCCGAGCCGGGGCCCGGCCGGATTCGCGTCGCCGTCCACGCCTGTGGCCTCGCTCCCGCCGACTGGGCCCTGTGCCGCGGTTTGTTCGCCGCCACGTTGCCTCGCGGCATCGGGTGCGACGTCTCGGGCATGGTCGAGGCCGTCGGCGAGGGCGTCACGGATGTCGTGGCCGGCGACCGTGTCTTCGGTACGGCGGACTACGCGGGCCAGCCCAGTGCGGGCGCGGCGGATCAGGCGGTCATGGACCACTGGTTCGTGGTCCCGGACGGCTTGGATCTCGTACGGGCCGCCGCGCTGCCGATGGCGTTGAGCACGGCGTACTGGCACCTCGCGCGGCTCGGTCTGACGCCGGGCGCCACGCTGCTGGTCAACGGCGCCGGGACGACGATCGGGTACGCGGCGGTGCAGATCGCGCTGCATCGGGGGCTGCGGGTGATGGCGACGGCCGGCGACACCTATGCGGGGCGGCTGAAGGATCTCGGCGCCGCGGTCACCGCGTATGGCGACGGGCTGCCGGAGCGCGTCGCAGCTCTCGGTGAGGGCTCGGTCGACATCGCCTTCGACACCGCGCCGCCGAATGGAGCGCTTCCTGAGCTGGTCCGCATTGTCGGTGGCGATCCCCGCCGGGTCATCACGTGCTCCGATATGGCTGCCGCTCCGGATCTCGGAGTCCGCGACTCGTTCCATGAGGACGGTGCGACGTTTACGGATGAGGAGCGCTTCGGGCACTTCCCCGAGTTCGCCAAGCTTGCCGCGGAGGGAAAGTTCAGCGTGCCGGTGTCCGGTACTTTCGCGCTTGAGGAGTGGCGGAGTGCGCTGGACATCAGCTTGTCCGGGCGGGCTCGCGGGAAGTTGTTGCTGGTGCTGTAGGCGCGGCGCATGCAAAGGACGGCGGGGCGATTGCCCCGCCGTCCTTGAGCGGTGTCTCGAACTGTCTTTACTGGATCTGGATACGGTCCCCGACCGCGACGTTGCCGTAGAGCCATTGCGCGGATTCGGTGCTCATTCCGATGTCGCCGTGTGTTGTGTTCCGGTTGCCCAATGAGGCGTTGGCCCAGGGCGCCGCGTAGACGGACGGCCCACCGTCGAGCGTGAGGACCCAGTAGACCGTGACTTCATAGGGTTCGCCATCCGGCGAGGCTGCCGCGCTGTGAAGAGTCATATTCCGCTGCTTGGCGGTGATGGTGAAGACACCGGTGTGACTCGGCTGTGTCGCGCTTCCGCCTGTCACCGGGATGGTCTTCACGACCTGGCCATGCCCGTCGTAGACCTTCATCACGTCCTGCGTCAGATCGACCTTGGCGATCAGCTGCCCCGCCGCTGCGGATGTCGCGCCGGACCGCGGTGCCGCGGACTTCGAGGAGGTCGGTGAGGCCCCGGGGCCCACCGGCGCTCCCTTGTGCCCGGTCGGGCGGAATGCCACCAGGCTTCCGACCCCGATCACCGCGACGACGGCGGTGACCGCGGTCATCGTCGTGATCCGCCGCCGGTGGGCGACCCGGATCTGCTCACCCCGGGAGCGCACCTGCGTCGGGGACCGGACCTCGGCGGCGGCTTCCAGGCTTCCGCTCAGCTGGGTCAGGCGCTCGTCGATGTCATGCATAGCTGTGCTCTCCCCTCATCCCCTCGGTGGGCTCGGTGGGCCCGGTGGGCTCGCCGGACTCGCCCAGCAGTTGCGCCAGCGCGGCGCGTCCCCGTGACAGCCGTGCCTTGACGGTGCCGGTCGGCGCCCCGACCTCGGCCGCGACCTGTTCCACGGTCAGCCCCGCCAGGTGGTAGAGCACGATCGCCCGCCGCTGGGCCTCGGGGATGCGCCGCAGCGCCGCGACCAGCGCCACCGAGTCGGGACTCACATCCGGCACGTCCGGCGGCGGCCCGTGCCGCTTGTGGGCGACGGCCCTCCGCACCGTGGCCCGCCACGACGACACCTTGATCCGGTAGGCCACCACGCGCACCCACGCGACCGGGTCGTCCATCCGCGACACCGCACCCCACCGCTGCCAGGCCCGCGCATAAGCCTCCTGCACCGCGTCCTCGGCCTCACCCTGGTCCCCCAGCAGCGCGACCAGCTGCGCCGTCACCTTCCGGACCGATCCCAGGTAGAACTCGTCGAAGTCCCGCTCCTGCGACACCCTCGCCCCCTCCCGCTGTTCCGTGCTCACACCCCCGAAAACGCCCCGGCCCACGGCGCGGTTGCACAGGATTCATGGGAGAAACGGGACAGGTTCGCAGGACATGATCCACCCGCAGCGGTTCGTCGGCGATTGCCCAGCGCGATCAGAGCGCGGGCCGCATGTCGCTCAGCTCTGCGCCATGTCCACGAAGCGCGAGTAGTGTCCCTGGAACGCCACCGTGATGTTCGCCGTCGGGCCGTTACGGTGCTTGGCCACGATCAGGTCGGCCTCGCCGGCGCGCGGGGACTCGCGTTCGTAGGCGTCCTCGCGGTGCAGCAGGATGATGACGTCCGCGTCCTGCTCCAGGGAGCCGGATTCGCGCAGGTCGCTCATCATCGGGCGCTTGTCGGTGCGCTGCTCGGGGCCTCGGTTCAGCTGGCTGATGGCGATGACCGGGACTTCGAGTTCCTTGGCCAGGAGCTTCAGGGAGCGGGAGATCTCGGAGACCTCCTGCTGGCGGTTGTCGGGGCGCTTGGAGTTGCTGGCGCTGTGCTGCATCAGCTGCATGTAGTCGATGATCACCAGCTGCAGGCCGTGGCGCTGCTTCAGCCTTCGGGCCTTGGCCCGGATCTCCATCATGGACATGTTCGGCGAGTCGTCGATGAACAGCGGCGCCTCGGACACCGGGCCCATGCGGCGGGCCAGGCGGGCCCAGTCCTCGTCGGTCATCGTGCCGCTGCGCATGTGGTGCAGCGCCACGCGGGCCTCCGCCGACAGCAGGCGCATGATGATCTCGTTGCGGCCCATTTCGAGGGAGAAGATGACGCAGGTCAGGTTGTTCTTGATGGAGCAGCTTCTCGCCAGGTCCAGTCCCAGGGTGGAGTTGTGGGTCGGGATCCACGTCCGGCCGGCCAGATAGAGGTGGTCGCCGTTGTCGACCTCGACGCAGCGGACCGGCACCGATTCGACGCGCCGGACGTCCGCGATGTACCGCTGGCGCGTCGTCGGATGGTTCCGCGTGGTCTGGCGCGCCAGTTTGCGGGTGAGGCGGAACACCGGGTCGGCCGGGGTGAAGGTGACGATGTAAGCCGTCGACGACGCCTCGGTGCGCCCCGCGACCCGCTCGGTCGTCATGGTGGCCCGGTAGCCGAGGCTGAGGATCAGTTCGTGGGCTTCGGCCGCCAGCCGCCGGTTGGTCACACTGAACTGCACGGTTCCGGTGTGGTCGACGAAGCCGTCCGTGTCCAGCAGGCCGGCCAGTAGCGCTCGCCGCTGAGCCACGGAGGCCCGGAGATACGCAGCCGGGATGTGCTTGTTGCCGAGGACGCCCATCGAGCGCAGGAGGCCTTGCACGGAGCCGTGGGCGTTGTGGCAGGACTGACAACGCCGCATGCCGGTCGAGGGCCTGCCGCAGTCCGGGCACGTGGGTGCGGCCGCTGGGGCGCTGACGAACCTCGCCCGCCCCCCGCACGCCTTGCCGCAGGTCCTGACCTGCGATGTCTTCGGAACGAACAAGACGCCGCACACGGCGCAAGTACGCTCCGCGGGCCCCGCGGGCATGGGGAACCGCAGCGAGTAGACCAGCGGGCCGTGCGCCTCGACGAGGAATCCCTCAGTCTGCAGATTCGCGACGATCTCCGGATCGGCGGTCGTGATGCGCGCGGCATCCGAGTGCCCGTCGCCCAGCCACACGCCGAGGGCATATGGGGAAAGCGGCAGATCCGCTTCCGGGAGCTCCACGGCCGACGCCACCGGTACCGAGTGGTTCAATCGCTGGTCGGCTGTTTCACAGCGAAGCGTGCGGGCGATCTCCTCGGTCGTCTTCACCGAGCCGATCTCGCCAAGGGCCCGCGAGCCGCCGACGGCGACCAGTACTTCCTGCGCGGCGCGCCGGGAAGCCCGGGTCTCGGTGAACCACTGGTGCTGTCCGTCGGCGACGATGACGGAGCCGTCCGAGAACTCGACCTCGTAGCAGGGCCGATCGGTCATGACCTCGGTGGCCGCGACCACGCGGGTGGGCTGTCCGTCGGCCCCGAGCAGCAGGTCGCCCACTTGCACGGCGCCCATCGTGGTCCAGCCGGACGGGGTGGGCAGCGGAGTGTCCAGCGCCAGTGCCTTGCCGATGGCGGGCCGCGCCGCGATGATCACCATCTGCCCCGGGTGCAGGCCGTTGGTCAGGGCGTCGAGGTCGTGGAAGCCGGTGGGGACGCCGGTCATCTGGCCGGAGCGGTTGGAGATCGACTCGATCTCGTCGAGGGCGCCTTCCATCGCGTCGGCGAGGGGGATGAAGTCCTCGCTCGTGCTGCCGTCGGTGACCTGGTACATCTCCTGCTGGGCGGCGTCGACGATCTGCTCGACGTCGCTGCCGTCGGTGCTGTACCCCATCTGGACGATGCGGGTGCCCGCCTCGACCAGGCGGCGCAGGACGGCTCGCTCCTTGACGATCTCGGCGTAGTAGCCGGCGTTGGCCGCGGTGGGGACCGAGTTGATCAGGGTGTGCAGATAGGGTGCCCCGCCGATGCGGTTGATGTCACCCTTCTTGGTCAGCAGCGCTGCCACGGTGACCGGGTCGGCGGGCTCGCCGCGGCCGTAGAGCTCGAGGATGGCCCCGAAGACGGCCTCGTGCGCCGGCTTGTAGAAGTCGACGGCTTTGATGACCTCGATGACCTCGGCGATGGCGTCCTTGGACAGCAGCATGCCGCCCAGCACCGACTGCTCCGCCGGGATGTCCTGCGGCGGGGTGCGCTCGAAGCCGCCCTGGTAGGCCTCGTCGGCGGTGTACGGGAGGTCGTCGATGCTCATGTCCCGCCTCCCTTGCCCGTGCTCCTACACCCTCGAAACCCTCGCCTCTCTTTGTACGCGACGGGTCCGACAGGGCCGATGCCTCCACGGTACGGAACCGCGCCCCGCGGGTCGAGGCGGCCGTCCACACCCCCTGTGGATAACCTGTGGAAAACCTGGGGAAAGCTGTGGAGACACGCCGATGTACCTGGGGACAGAGTGTGGAAGCTCCCTGTGAATAATGCGACGATCGACTGATCGTGAAGCCCTGACGTGCACGGGAGCGTCGCCGATTCGTCCACCGGCTGTGGAGAAAAATTTTCCGGGAAGAATCTTGCTGGCGCCCCGAGGCTTTGCTAGACCTTTAGGCTCCGGTCTTGCCGGAGGCGCCCGTCGATCCGATCTTGCCCGGCACTCCGGTCTTCCCCGTCGTCCCCGTCTTGCCACCCGTCGTCCCCGTCTTGCCGGCCGCCCCGCTCTTCCCCGTCATCCGGTCCAGCAGGTTCCGCGTGGCCCGCTGGATCCGGGCATCCACGTACCCTGGCGTCG
>Ga0105241_10000917_pt1 | contig 22309 bp, 22 predicted proteins | sample KBSC64metaG_FD_80422 | JGI IMG/M metagenome (GOLD analysis project Ga0105241, IMG submission 80422) | Corn rhizosphere microbial communities from Kellogg Biological Station, Michigan, USA - KBS C6-4 metaG | ecosystem: Host-associated > Plants > Roots > Rhizosphere > Soil | place: Michigan, USA... | reverse complement strand
CAGTACCAGCACCAGGTGATGCTACCTGCCATGTATGTTTTTACTGGCCCGAACGGTACGTAGCTCCGTTACGGTCCATGGATTCTAGTATGGGAGGGGGGATGGGAGGGGGCAAGGGGAAAATACAGGTAAATGTACACCAAAAACTGCATACATTTTGTGCACGAAAACACACTTTACCATGTAATAATTACTACAGAACCATGCTCGACGCCGTCAGACGATAAAACCTTGATCGAAATCACATAGGATTACCTAAAGTACTTGTTGCTATATTTACCACATAGTAAAATATCACGCATTATTATCCACAGGCATCAAAAATACACCCGCAGTAGCGGATGTATTTGAGAGCAGGAAGGGAACGCCTTAGGCAATGCTTGTGATCTTCAGCGTAGTAACATGCTGGCGGTGGCCATGCACTTTGTGTACGCGCTTCTTGGCCTTAAAGCGTACACCACTTACCTTGGGCGCACGTGCGTCTTCGGCTACCACTTCTGCGGTTACCTTACCGCCCTTCACGCTTGGGGTGCCCACGCTTACTTTTTCACCGTCGATTACAAGCAACGGCTCAAAATTAACCGTCTTAGCATCTGAATTCAGAAGCTCAACACTGAGCGTTTCGCCCTCGGCCACGAGGTATTGCTTACTACCGGTTGCGATTACAGCTTTTTTCATATCTTTTCTCTCTTTCGAGCGTTTATACCATGAGATGATAACAGATATCAGCCCCGGTGTAAAGCGCTACCTACAAAAGAATCTACTAAGCGACGCTCGTGGCCTTCTGCAAGACGATTTCTATAGTATAGTTGCCAACTTTGACCGTCTTACGGTGCCCCGAGTCGCTATCTGCGTACTCTCCCGTCGCTAAAGCTTCGTGTCTGATCTGCTCACCAAACTCCTGGATGGCCTGTTGTACTTCAGTATCGTCGCTGCGGATATCAAGAGCGATTCGATCATCAACCTCGAAACCTGCCTCTTTGCGCAAGCTCTGAATATGTCGGGTAATCTCACGGGCCAACCCCTCTCGCTCCAGTGCTGGCGTTAACCGTAGATCCATTTCCGTCACACTGACCTGCCCCTCACCCACCCCCTGTCGCAGCACAACTTGCTTCACGTTTAATTCCTCCGCGACAATCTGAGTATATTGTTCAACCGTAGCTTCATCGTCGGGCAAGTGATGCATGAATACAGTAGCCTGTTGCAGCGGCTGACGCACTTTAATGCCAGCTGCGGCGCGCTGGGATAGTCCCTGCTCAATCGCGCCTCGAATATCGTTCATTTCCTGCAGGATCACCTCATTGATATGCCCGGCGACAGGCCAATCCCTCAGGTGCACTGACTCACCACCGGTCAATTTCTGGTATAGCTCTTCTGCTAAAAATGGTGTAAATGGCGCCATTACATGGGCAAGCTGCACCAGCACATAATGCAATGTGCGGTATGCGGCCTGCTTATCAGCATCACTGTCGCTCTTCCAGAAACGACGGCGGGAACGACGCACGTACCAGTTAGAGGCATCTTCCAGAAATGGCAAAATAGGCTTCACTGCATTCGGGAAATCATAGCCATCCATATGCTTTTCGACCTCTTGGGTCAACCGATGAACGCGGGAAACGATCCAAGCGTCAAGAACGTTGGTCAGCTCGGGGGTGGGATCGGTGTAATCACCGTGCCACTCCCAGCCGTCTACATCCGCATAAAGCGTAAAGAAGTCGTACATATTCCAAGCCATCGCCAGCTTGCGTGCAACGTCGCCAACATCCTTATCCTGCAAAGCATAGTCTTCACCACTGAAGAGTGGCGAAGCCAGTAGTAAGAAACGCAACGAATCGGCCGAGTACTGATCCATCAATTCATTGGGGTCGGTATAATTGCCAAAGGATTTACTCATCTTGCGGCCATCGTTGCCGGCCACATTACCCGTCACAATTACATTCTTAAAAGCATTCTTCCCAAACAAGCCGACACCCACAGCGTGCGTATAGTAAAACCATGCTCGGACTTGCCCGACGTACTCGACAATGAAGTCACCGGGGAAGTTTTGTTCGAATTTTTCAACGTTTTCGAATGGATAATGGAATTGTGCAAACGGCATTGAACCGCTCTCAAACCAGCAGTCCAAGACCTTATCAATACGCTTATAGGTTACGCCATCGAGCTCAAACGTCACATCGTCGATCCACGGACGATGATAATCTTCCAGTTCCACACCGGATAGCTCCTTGAGCTCCGCATAACTACCGACAACTTTCACATACTCCTTACCGTCATCAGTCACACCTTTCCAGACTGGCATAGCCGTAGCCCAAAAACGATCGCGACTGATATTCCAGTCAGGCGCGCTCTGCATTGTTTTCGCAAAACGCCCCTGTTTGAGATGCTCAGGGAACCAAGTGATATTGCCATTTTGCTCCAACATTTCCTCACGCTGATCAGCAATATTCATAAACCAGCTTGGATGGGCGCGATACATGAGCTTCGTACCACAGCGATAACAGTGCGGATAGCTATGTGTAATGTACTCAATCTTCCAAACCACACCGCGGTTATGCAACTCCTTAGCGATCGGCTTATTCGCCTCCCAGACGTTTTGCCCTTTCCATTCGCTAGTCGTATACAGCCCGTCAGCATCAAGAACGTGTACAACGGGAAACCCGTTCGCCTTACCGAGTGCAAAGTCTTCTTCGCCATAAGCTGGTGCAATATGCACAACACCAGTGCCCTCTTCCAGGGTCACGTAGTCAGCTTGCCAGATATGGAAAGCTTTTCCACCATGGTCTTCAAACAACGGGACATAGCGTAGGCCAAGTAATTCTTCACCCTTAAACGTTGTAATAACTGAATATGGAAGCGCCTGATGCTTTTCGTCAGTCAAAACTTTACCGAGTAAATCTTTGGCAAGAATGAGATGTTTACCATCAACTTCAACCTCAGCGTACTCAGCGTCTTTATTTACGGCCAGGGCGGTATTACCAGGCAATGTCCACGGCGTGGTCGTCCAAGCCAGCATATAAGCATCGCGATCTGCGAGCTTAAAGGCTACGTACACTGAAGGATCGGTCACATCCTGGTATGAATTATCCATAGCAATCTCGGCCTTAGACAGCGGCGTTGCGTCACGCGTGCAATACAGTAAGACTTTCTCGCCTTCGTAAATCTTTCCCTCGTCGTATAGCTTCTTGAACGCCCACCAGACGGACTCCATGTACTGCTTGTCCATCGTTCGATACGCACCCTTAAAGTCCACCCAACGTCCAATGCGATCGATCGTATCTTCCCAGAGTGAGCCGGTCTGAATCATATTATCGCGGCACGCAACAATGTATTCCTCAAGGCTCACCTTTGTGCCAATATCGCGCTTGTCCTGTACACCAAGTTTCTTCTCGGTAAACACCTCTGCCGGCAGACCGTGACAGTCCCACCCCCACACGCGCTCCACACGCTTACCCTTCATTGTTTGATAGCGCGGCATGGCATCCTTAGCAATCGTAGTCAGCAACGTACCATGGTGTGGCACACCAGTAATAAACGGCGGCCCATCGTAAAACACGTAACTATTCTCCACAGGACGCATGGCCACCGACTTCTCGAATGTCTTATGCTCCTTCCAAAAACGCACAATATCCTTCTCGTACTCGGCTGCTTTGCGGCGGGTATTTTTTTGAAATCGCATCGGTGGTCCTTTCTGAGATAAATAAAAAATCACTACTTCTGACTGTTGGAACCCTGGGCTATGCGGGGCGGTACCATCCAACTTCCAAAAGAAGTGATTCTTTTTGGCGCTTGATTTGCTCTCTCGTACACGGGAGCGATCCGTCGGGTTCTATTCCTGAAGTTCAGTTTCTTCCCGCTGCTCGTGGGTGATAGCCACTTATCTGCCTACAGACAGAGCGCATGTATCCGTTAGTATACCTGATCCTGGACTTCTCTACAACATTCTAACTGTAGGCATAGCCAGCAACCTCGTCCATAAGCGGTAAAGGGGTGCCAATCCAGCTGGCAATAAGCGATCCGTCGTCAGACAGAACTAACACCGATGGATATGCCATGATATCGTACAAACTAGCCGTCGATGCACCATCGCGAGTATTGACGCTAAGCAGCTCAACCTTGCGTAGCGCTACATGCTGACGCTGAAAATCCTCTGCAAAAGTTTCAACCTCTCGTGCATGCTCTGAATCAGGCCTATAAAGGATAAGTATCTTCACCAGTACAGCATAGCATGCGTATTTGCTCGAGCAAACCCAAGCAACAGCAGCAACAAGCGCTTATAGCATAGACTGCTGCACATCAAGCAGCGCACTTTCAGATGCTAAGCCTAATTCTAGGCGATCATCGAAGGACAGATAGTCGAGCGCGAGTCGCCTAAAGATGTAGTCGATCAACGACGTTACCGTCGGGACTTCCTCGTCGTCGGTTTCACCGGCTGGCGCAAAATTAGTCCCCGTCATGGTACGGACATATTCTTTGAGTGGCACGCCATACTGGAGCCCATAACCGACCGATACCGCAAACGCCTGTAGCACGCCAGAAAGCGTTGCGTCGCCTTTTGTTAGATTCACAAATAGCTCACCCAGCGTACCGTCTTCATACTCACCTACCGTGAAAAAACCTTCCAGATCAGCAATGCGGAATTCATAGGTTTTACTGTTACGACGACGTGGCAGGATATGACGGCCGACTTTTACGGATACAGTAGGCTCTGATTTTTGATTTAGTACTTCGGTAGCTGTTACGGGCATCGGTTCAGTCTCCTCTTGCTTGGTGTTAGTTGACGGTTTTTTTGCCCACTCTATAATTAGCAATTCAATATCAAGCTCGCAGATTTCTTTGTAAGCCCGTTCTACGTCCTCAAATAGGATGGTTTCGGGCAGAAGCAACCTATAGCTCTTTGCATCGACAAAAGGCCGTACTGCGATCAACATCTTGAGCTGGTCCTGATATGACACTGAGGTGTCAAAGACGATAGCGTCGGCAGATTTTAGATACGGAGCACCGTCTAGGGTGGCGTGCATCTGAATATGATCGCAAATGGCGTTAGCCTCATTGCCAGTATAGCCTAACGCCTTCAGCGCCTGCACTGCCGTCGGGATAATATCCGAAACGTAGTGACCCTTCTCATCTAGAGACTCGTGGACTAAACCAGCTATGGGCTCTACATCCGCCGTGTCACAGTCCATCATCATACTGACCGCATTTTCAGAGACCGCTCCAACAATAGTCCTATTTCGCAGCCCATGCCGTCCGCTTAATTTTACAGCCTCATCCCAAGCAGTCATCGCAGCGTTCAGCAATTCCTTGGCGACTGAAGTAGCATCGAGTTGCCGAACCGCCTCCTGTCGCCCGTTGACTGTCTGCAGTAGTTCGTCATGATTTTTATAAAAGCTAGCAAACGGACCAATTTTCTGGGCAATCCGCGCGCTTGTTGCATACGCCTGGCCAGCAAGCAGCGCCATAATTGCCCCCGTCTGCGCGCGTGCTGCAACTGAACTATAGGCAAAGCCCTGTGCCAACAAAAACCCCCCGAGATTTGTAAACCCAAGCGCAATACGACGACTAGCTTTTGCCTCTTTCTCTTGGAGCTTGTCGGGATAGGCAATACATTCGATCAGAATATCCTGGGCAATGACCAGCAACTCGATCGTGCGCTTGCAGGCAGCAATATCAAAACTGTCGTCACTTCGTAAAAAAGCATGCAAGTTGATAGTCGCCGTAATGGCTGGTTTCGTCTCTCTGTACTCACCAACCCAAACAGAGTTACTAGACCATATGCTACCAGCCGTTCGAGGGGGCACCACTACAGACCCGTTAGCAGAGGTAGATTTTTTAAGGAAATCATCAATATTGTCGTATTGGACAATCGCTTCATCCCCGTTATTAACGAGTTGCATCGAATCAACAGCACTAACTGTTCGCCAAACTTGTGTGTCAAAAGTAGCAACTTGCCCAACCAAGACCTCGTCGAGCGCAATGCGAAATTCTTCAGCCTCGTCGGTACTTTCAAAGTACCCACTTCGTAAACCTTGGTGTGCAACCATACTCGTCAGACGGTCAAGGAGAGTCCCGAAAGCAGTCTGTCGGTCAGCCAAACAAAACCGCTGAGCAACTAGCGCGCAAGCGTCTTGAGACCACTGATCAGGAAAATACATATTTTTACGCTGGAAAATGGCCTCTTCTGTTGTTCTGTCAACAACTATAACATCTCTTGTCGACCATTCCGGCCGCTCAAAATTTGCGCCATTCAAGGTTATCGGCAAATCGTCACTCATCACTACGATCGCTCCTTCTATCAAATTCTCAGTTACCTCTATGCCTACAGTAAAACAGCTTGTTTGTGTTTTGTATAGCCAGCCGTCTAGCCGACCTGGGCCGCTTGAGGTACCTTCAAGTTTTTGATCCGCGAAAGTTCACGTTCAAATTCGGCAACGCTACTAAATCGACGATATACACTAGCAAAGCGAACATAAGCGATCTCATTTAACCCAGCCAGGCGCGGCATAACCAGATCACCAATCCTCGATGAAGGCACTTCGGGCTCGCCGCCAGTATACAGTTCCTGCTCAACTTCACCGACTAGTCGTTCGATCTCTACATTAGTCACTGGCGTCTTCTCACAGGCACGATACAGGCCGCGTAAGAGCTTTTCTCGACTGAAAAGCTGTCGCGTACCATCTGACTTCACGACAACCAGCTGTGGACGTTCTACGCGCTCGTAAGTCGTAAATCGATAGCCACACTCCGGGCATGAGCGACGCCTACGAATCGCCTGGCCATCGCCAGCATCACGTGACTCAATTACCTTTGTATCTTCAAAATGACATTGACTACATCTCATTTCGCTCTCCAAATCCATTTGAACATATCGTCACTAACAGTCTACATAGGTATAGTATCGCCGCGACTCAGACGGGGCAACAATTTTTGGTTGTACTATTACCTACAAGCTGTCGTCGGTACTGTCTTCTTCCTGCGGGTGACGTGCACGCAGGCGACGCAGGAATGACGGTTTGGCGAGCTCATCTTCGTCATGCAACGACATGGACGACGAATCATTATCGTCGTCAACAGGCGGAGTCGTGGGTCGAACGACGTTTGTATCGTTCGACTGCGTCGAATCTTCATCGCTGATTGCCCAAATATTTGGTACTGGCGCGTCAGAAGTGAAATCGTTTGCTACAGTATTGTCCTGTAAGGATAAATCCATGCTAGCCATGGAGGGCTCGATTGCCATCGACTTAGGTGGCGCCGTTACTGGTGCCTGTTCGACCGCTTCAACCGCGCTTCTGTCGGTAAAATACGAGGCGTCAAACCCAGTAGCTACCACTGTTATAATTACCTCACCGTCAATCTTGTCATCGATGGTGGCGCCGAAGATGATATTGGCGTCGGGGTCGGCAGCAGTCGTAATTGCCTCAGCAGCCGAGTTGATCTCATGCATAGAAAGATCGTTACCACCAATTATGTTGAATAAAATCCCACGTGCCCCGTCAATTGACACCTCAAGCAAAGGTGACTCAATCGCTTGCTGTGCTGCTTGCACAGCGCGGTTCTCACCGCTAGCGCGACCAATACCCATCAGCGCAGAACCGGCATTTTGCATCACGGCTTTTACGTCAGCAAAGTCCAGGTTAATAAGACCATGGACGGTAATCAGATCAGATATACCCTGCACACCCTGGCGCAACACGTCATCAGCGACCTTAAAGGCCTCCATGAGTGGCGTTTGACGGTCGATGGTCTGCAGTAAGCGGTCGTTTGGAATAATAATGAGCGTGTCAACGCTACTACGCAAGTTGGCGATAGCCTTATCCGCGTTCTGGCGACGTTTCTCGCCTTCAAAGGCAAAAGGCTTTGTTGCAAAACCAACAACTAAAATACCCATGTCTTTGGCGACCTGCGCCACTACATGGCCTGCGCCACTTCCGGTGCCGCCACCAGCACCCAAGGTCACGAAGACCATATCTGCACCCTCAACCGCCTTGCGGATTTCGTCAATAGATTCTTCGGCAGCCGCCTGACCAACCTTTGGATCGGCCCCCGCACCGAGACCGCGAGTAGTATCTTTACCGATGTGAATCTTGGTTTGTGCCTTTGAGAAATGTAGAGCCTGAGCATCGGTGTTAACGACAATGAAGTCTACACCTTCAACACCAGCCTCAATCATTCGGTTGATAGCTGCGCAGCCAGCGCCACCCACACCGATAACCTTAATGCGCGCGAATGTCTGAATTGATGGTGCAACCTGTGGCATAAATTGTGTACTACCCTCTCTTTAATTCAGAATAATATGTTCAGAGTATAGCGTAGGTTCGACCGGAGTTCAACAAATTTGTACGTAGCCTCAAACAAACTTCGTGCACCGAACACATCCTGTACGCACCATTTCCTACGGTTTTATTTTTCGCCACAACGAGTCGACAAGGTTCATCGCTTTTGTACTCGCTTGAGATGCTACCGTTGAGCTCGCAGCAGTCTGCGGGACTAACAGCATGTCGAGCATCATAAGCCCTACCGCGCTGCAATACGCCGGGTCAGCAACAGTGTCCACCAAGCCCGAGACTGAGTGTAACTTCCCAACACGTGAGGCAAGCTGCATCTTTTCGCGAGCGAATTCAGCAATTCCTGGAAGCTTAGCCGTACCACCAGTCAATACCACACCGCCAGGCAATTTCCGAGCGCGATGGATGCGAGTTAGCTCTTTCTGTACATACTCAAAAAGCTCTTCGACGCGCGCTTCAGTAATCATACGTACCTCTTCAGCGGCGAAAATATAATCTTGGTCGTGAAATTTGAGTCTGATATCTCGACGAGGGTTATCTAGCAACGAGGCGTAGCGCACCTTGACCGCCTCAGCAACGTCGAGATCGGTCTTTAATCCAATCGCCAGGTCATTGGTAATGTGCGCGCCGCCGATCGGCAGCACGGCCACATGCTGCACTTCGCCATCTTCCAATACAACGATATTAGTAGTGCCCGCGCCTATATCGAGCAGGAGCGTACCGGCCTCTTTTTGTGAACGGTCCATCACCGCCTCTGCAGCGGCTAAGCTTGAAAGTGTATGATTGTGGACCGTTACCTGCGCTTTCTCTAGCGCCATGTCCAGATTGCGTAAATTCGGCGTTGCTGCGGTGACTATATGCGTGTCCACCTCAAGCCGCACGCCATGCATACCTACTGGATCTTTAATGTTATCCTGGCCATCTAGTCGATAATTCTTAGCAAAAACCTGAATTATCTCTCGATTGGAAGGCAGCTGCACAATAGTAGCCGCCTCTTCAACACGCATCCGGTCTTCTTGCGTAATCTCTCTGTCAGCTGAACTAATGGCAATCACACCTTTGGAGTTCATACCGCTCACATGAGCACCGTTAATGTTCACCGTCGCACCATTGATGTGCACACCCGAAAGCCGCTCAGCCTCAGTCAGCGCATGCACGATTGCCTCAGTTACATCTTCGATGTGAGCAACAACGCCGCGGCGCATGCCGTTATTGGCGGCCATACCATGCCCAATAATCGAAGGTTTACCCGGATTTGCTGCATCGAGTACACCAACAACGCAGCGTACTGTACTGCTACCCACATCTAGACCGATAAATGACGCACTAGGAGTTGAATCACGCATATGCACGAAGTATAGCGCTAGTTCTTAGTGTTCGGCAAGTGCAGTTCTATTGTGCAGGACAGAATAAACGATTATGATGTTAAAATATCTACGGCAACCTTATAGTAATTGCAGAAAACACATCAAAGCGTTGTAAGAATCTCACAATCGGCTTCACGAATCAGGACCGTGTGTTCAAACTGAGCCGACAAGCTACCGTCGGCGGTAAATAATGTCCAACCGTCGCGACCTTCAACGATATCCGCGCGACCTAATGTTGTAATAGGTTCAACAGCGACCGTCATGCCAGCGCGCAAGACTGGTCCAGTGCCTGAACGACCATAGTTGGGAATTTCCGGCTCCTCGTGGAGTTCGTAACCCACCCCATGCCCGACAAGTTCACGGACAATACCAAGCTTGTATTGCTTCAAGACTTTCTCGATTGCAGCAGAGACATCACCAACCCTACATCCTTCACGAATGACGGACAACCCAGCGTACAATGCCCGTTCGGTACCTTCCAACAACCGTTTCCTATCGCCAGTTGGCGCTTCACCAATACATACGCTAATCCCGGCGTCGGTAATCATACCGCGGTAGCGCACGCCGAAATCAAAATTTACAACATCACCCCTCTGGAATGGGCGAGCACTTGGAATGCTGTGTTGCACCTGATCGTTCACCGAAATACAAATAATATCTGGGTAGTCAGGGTTTCCTGGTACACCCAAAAAAGCCGGCTCACCACCTAAGGCGCGTAGTTCCTTCTTGGCTAATTGGGACATATCACGAGGCGTCAGACCAGGTGCGGCCTCACGACGCAATAGCTCAAGCACCAGTGCAAGCATATGACCACCTTCTCGCATTGCGGCGATGTCTTGTTCTGTTTTGCTTTGCATCTTCATTCGACGGTCCTTCAGGCGACAACTAGTCGAGACAGGTCAAAATTTGATCGTGAACTGTGCGCGGCGACTGAGCAGCATCAATATCATATACCTGCACGCCTTCTTGTTTGAAATGCGCGATAATTGGCATAGTCACTTCGTGATACTCTTTGAAGCGTTCAGCGATCGCCTCCTCCGTGTCATCTTGGCGACCACGAGCGGCTAAACGCTTACGCACCACCTCTTCGGAAGCCGATAGATTAACTACAGCGGTTAGCTCAAATCGGCCGGCCTGGGTCTGCTCGAGTAGCCAATCAGCCTGCGGAATCGTGCGTGGAAATCCGTCGAGAACAAACTCAGAGCTCGTATCGATAAGTTGCAACACTTTGTCCATAATATGGATCATCTCATCATCACTCAACAGCTTCCCCTGAAGCATCTCATGACGACGCTTCCCCGTAACAAGCACGCGCAAAATCTCTCCTGTTGAAATCCACGCGTATCCATGTTCGTCGGCAAAAAGTTTGCCTTGCATACTTTTACCTGCACCGGCAACGCCAGTTAATACGATCACTTCGAGAGCCTTTCCTTTACTAGCTGCGCGATACGTCCGCCGTCAGCGGAACCTTTAGATTTTTCTTTTACTCCAGCAATAACTTTACCCATTGCCTGCGGTGATGTGTCGCCAACTTCTAGGATGACCGTGTCCACTAGTGCGCTAAGCTCCTCGTCAGATAGTGGTTTGGGTAAGTAAGCGTCAATAATCGCTTTCTCGGCCAACTCAGCTTCAGCGCGTACCGAATCCTTACCCTGTTCATACAAATCAGCGCTTTCCTGACGCTTTTTTGATTCCTTAACAAGAATAGCCTGCACTACGTCTTCCGGCAGCCCCGTATCACGAGCATTCGCTGCTACTTCGGCATAGAGAATAGCACTTTTTAAACCGCGCAAAGTAGTCACTCGTACAGTGTCTCGGTCGAGTAGCGCTGTTTTGATGTCTTGCTCGATCAGTTGCTTGAGCATGGACTACTATCGCAGGCCGAATTTAATCTTGTTCGCTTTGATAGCCTTACGGTGGGCGCGAATAATCGCCTTCTTACGTCGTTCAGTTTTGGTCATCTTAGGGCTGAAATACTGCGATTGCTTTACGATGTTGACGACGTTCGACTGCTGCACCTTGCGGTTAAAGCGACGAAGCATGTTCTCGGTTGATTCTTTGGCGTCTTTGCGTGTAACTTGTATCATTTCGTTAGTAATTGTATCTGATGAGAAGCACTTTTGCAAGGACGCTTCTCTATTAATTTATGAAATCTGCTTTTTCTGAGCAACGCGCTGCGATTTTAGCACAATACTCTGCAACTCTTTAAATATGGCAAACTGTTTGTTCGTGTGATACATCTTGGTATTGCCTTGCTTTTCGGATATCAAAAAGCCGACTTTCTCTAGGCGCTTGAGTTCGCGCTGAATATTCCCTGCATCCTCTTTGATAAGCTTCGCCAGCCCGCGTACGTGGGTTTTGAAGTCGGGATATTTGGCGTAAATTACAATAATTTTTCGCCGTACTCGTGATGTGATGAAAGCGTCTAGCATATGTCCTTCATTGTTAATCAAACAACGTAGTGTCTAGAGTATAGCTGAGTCTCCCACACATTTCAACAGCCATACCTAAGATTCTTTGCCCCTACCTTCTTCCTCACCTAAAGAATGTATTGCCAGGTACGAGTGTAGCATGCGGCGCCGTTCTTTGGAAAGCTAAATTGTAATTTTGTCCGCAAAAAGCATATCTTACGCATACTATTGTGGAACAACAGCTCAAACAGCATATAATACCAGTGATGTATTACACGGAGGTTGTTGTTGGGTCACCACTATACCATGGGAGCGAGCCGCTCACCTATGCTACGGAACACCCGCTGAAACGCGGGCAGATCGTAAGCGTACCGCTACGTAATCAGCAAGTTCTTGGTATCGTTTTGAGGCAAGCAACGAAGCCGGCCTTTGCTACAAAGCCGGTGAGTGAAATATTCGCCCTCCCGCCGCTACCGGAGCATATGCTTGGCCTCTTAACATGGATACCAAATTTCTACCCTGCCCCACTTGGCGTTATCGCCAATCACTTTTTACCAAAACGAATTACCCCATTGCCGCCTAAAAAACCTATAGAAAAATCAGTAACCCAGGCCGCGAGCAGCCTTCCGCCACTCACTAAAGACCAGCAGCATGCGCTTGCCAACATCGCAAGCGAAGGCATGCACATTCTGCACGGTGAAACAGGCTCAGGTAAAACACGAGTATACATCGAACTGGCCCAGCATACACTCGGTTCTGGCAAGTCAGCGCTTATTCTCACACCAGAAATTAGCCTTACTTCGCAACTGGCCGAAGATTTTAGTGACATCTTTGGCGACGCGGTAATCGTCGTACATTCACGACTCACCGAGGCTACCCGACGCAAAATCTGGCTCGAACTACTGCGATCAGACGAGCCACGCATAATCATTGGGCCTCGTTCGGCGCTTTTTATGCCAATGAGACAGCTCGGTCTCATTGTTATCGACGAAGCGCATGAACCAGCTTACAAGCAAGATCAAGCACCGTACTATCACACGACCCGACTTGCTAGTATGCTTGCCGGCCTGGCCCACTGCCCTGTTGTGCTCGGGAGCGCTACACCAGCGATTGCTGATTACTTTTTGGCTAAAGAAAAAAACCGCCCGATTATTCGTATGCAACAGACAGCCAGTAGTACAGCAAGCGCTCCCGAGCGCACCATTCGACTTGTTGACCTCCGCGACCGCCAACAATTCCCCAAAAACGCGCATCTTTCCACACAGTTACTGAAAGCAATCAGCGAAACGCTACAAAAACACGAACAAGTGTTGTTGTTTCTAAATCGTCGTGGTACTGCGCGGGTCATCTTTTGCGAACAATGCGGTTGGCAAGCCGACTGTCCCCACTGTGACACGCCACTGGTCTATCACGGCGATATCCATACTATGCGTTGTCATATCTGTAACTACACTGCGCCCAATCCGGTTTGTTGCCCCGCCTGCGGGCATGCCGGTATCGTCTACAAGAGTATCGGCACGAAGGCGATTGCCGATGATATCGCACGACTCTTCCCTGACGCGTCCATACAACGTTTTGATGCTGACAACAAGAAGGCTGACCGCATTGAGGAGCACTATGAAGATGTGCGCGCCGGCAAGGTAGATATAATCATTGGAACACAGATGCTCGCCAAAGGGTTAGATCTGCCGAAATTAGGACTGGTTGGCGTCATTGTCGCCGACACGAGCTTGTTTATTCCCGATTTTAGCGCACAAGAAAGAACATATCAGCTACTTAGGCAGGTCATCGGCCGCGTTGGACGTGGGCATCGCGCTAGCCAGGCAATTATCCAAACATACAACCCCGATAGCCCTATACTCCGAGCAGCACTGCAAAATACATGGGAAGATTTTTATACGGCCGAATTGGCCGAACGTAAAAAATTTGTTTTCCCGCCATTTTGCTACCTACTCACTGTTCGTTGCCGCAGAGCAAGCAGCAAAAGTGCCGAAACTGCTGCCGAGCGCTTCGCTACAGAACTATATGGCAAGAAACTGCCGATCCTGATTGACGGCCCAGCACCTGCCTTTCGCGAAAAAAGTCGTGAAGGTTTTACTTGGCAACTTGTTATTAAAACAAAGAGGCGTGATGAGTTGCTGAAAATTATCAAACTGCTGCCGAGCGGCTGGTCATATGACATTGACCCTCTGAATCTGTTGTAAGTAACAACCGCAACCTTGGTCAGCAGGCCAAAATCAGCTATACTATACCGTAATGAATAGAGAAGATATTATCGCCCTGCCTAACACTCATTTGCGCAGGCGCTCTCAGAAAGTCGGTATTATTACCGACGAAACATTGAAGATCGTCGAAGGCATGAAAGCTGCCACGCTCGATTGGGAAGCAAATCGCGAACACGAGGTCGGTGTTGCATTAGCAGCCGTCCAGGTCGACTCATTGCTGCGCATTGTCGTCATTCGTAATAACTTTGACGACAAAGATGACAAGTCCTTCAGCGTTTTTATCAATCCGGTCATAACCAAATACGAAGGCAAGCTCATTCGCGACTACGAAGGCTGCCTCAGCGTCCCTGATGTATATGGTTTTGTTGAACGCCACTCCGAAGTGCGCGTTAAGGCACTCGATGAAACCGGCCGTGAGATTCGGATAACAGCTAAAGACTTTCTAGCACGCGTTTTCCAGCACGAAATCGATCATACCAATGGCATCCTCTTCGTTGACCTCATTAAAGACGACGCCGATGCTTTCTTTCGCCTGCGTAGCGATGGTCATCTCGAGAAACAAGACTATGAAAAAACTATCAAAACCAATCCTATTCTTTGGTAGCGGACCAGTCGCCGCAGAAAGTCTTCGCTTACTAGCAGAGTACTGCGAAATTGAAGCAGTTATCACCAAGCCTAGGCCGGCACATCACCATGGCGATGTGCCGGTTTTGCGCATCGCTGCAGAGCTGAAGTTGCCTGTGCATACCGTACGCAATCGCCGTGAGCTAGACATGTTGATCGCCGAGACCAGCTTTCAATCAGATCTTGGCGTACTCATCGATTTTGGTATCATCGTTTCCCAAACAGTTATCGATGCGTTCCCGCGCGGTATCATCAACAGTCACTTTTCATTATTACCTGAATGGCGCGGGGCCGACCCTATCACATTCTCCATCCTTAGTGGACAGGCGCAAACCGGCATTAGCTTAATGCTTCTCACGGCCGGCATGGACGAAGGACCGATTCTGGCATACGCTCAACATCCCATTGGCCCGGAAACAACCACCCCCACGCTAACCCATGACTTAATTTTGCTGAGCGACGCCACGCTGCAATCTATGCTGCCACTGTATCTGAGCGGCAAAGCAATTCCTGTACCACAAGACGAATCAACTGCTCCAACGTACTCGCGTAAACTGACCAAAAGCGATGGAATTATTGACTGGAACAAGCCAGCTCAAGAGCTCGAACGTGAAATTCGTGCCTTTGCCGAATGGCCTAAAAGTCACGCCGTAATCGATGGCAAACCTGTTATTTTGCTCAAAACTCACGTCGTTGATCAAGCGGGCAGGCCGGGTAGCATTGCCCCCAATCCCCATAAAACACTTATAGTCTTCTGCGCCCAGCAAGCGCTCGCCATAGACGAGCTTAAGCCCGCTGGTAAACAAACCATGACCGGCGTCGCGTTTGCTGCCGGCTATCTAAGAAAATAGGCCCTTTGAGGGCCTATCGATTCATAAAGCGCTAGGGGGCGCCGCTAGCCTATGCCGCCAAACCGTAATTGGACTGGGTCGGCGGTTGCTGCGGAGGCTGTTGAAATTGCTGTGGTTGCGCCACCTGTTGCTGTGCAGATGCCAAAATTTGCGGCGCGGCCTGGCGAATCTCAGCTTTGAGCACTTCGAATTCAGCAGCCACAACATCCTTATAGTTCGGGAAGTTTGTCTCGAGCCAACGAAGCGCACCAGCTTCATCGTTGGTCTGAATAAAATGCTCAAACTCATCTAGCTGCGCATCGGTCATTTGTTCAGCCAGCTTCATACCTACCCGCATCTCGAGTGTTTCGTAGATATGCGAAAGAATCTTACGTTTTTCTTCTGGTGGCAATGATGCCAGACCTAACTCTGCCAGTAAATCATCGTCGAGTTTAATCATAAATTACCTTCCTACTGTAGGGTACGCGAAACGGTCGTCCGTGTAAATACTTCGAGGCGGTCGCCCTCTTGTAGCTCAAGCTTCACCGGTGTGCTGAAACTCAGGCCACACATTTCACCCTCAAGCACTTCTTTCACTTCCTGTGGACCGCGCTTCAAGTTGAGCACTTCAACCTCGGCCAGCTCTTCATCGCCACGTAGTACACGGGCAAGAGCAGGCACTACAAGCTTACCCTTCGTCACTTCACCACCGCAAATAACTTCGGACTTCGTGGTTTTGAAAATCGCGCGCACAACCAGTCGGCCGTGTTCAGTCTCAACAACTTCCGGCGCTAGTCTCGTGCTCAGCTCACCCTTGACGTCGTCAATGAGCTCATAAATAACCTTATACAAACGAATATTCACTTTGTCACGCGAAGCCAATCGCTTGATGTCCGCTGGTGCGTTAACGTTGAAGCCATAGACAACCGCCCCACTCGTTGCCGCCAAATGCATGTCGTTCTCGGTGAGCGTACCGACGCCGGCACTCACAATACGCACGGCAACTTCGTCGGTATCAAGCGCTTTAAGGCTATCGATAACCGAAGTGAGTGATCCTTGTACGTCTGCACGAACAATAATATTGAACTCTTGGATCTGGCGGCTGCGATTCATAATACGCAACAGCTCAGAACTGCTCATACTGCCACTAGCCGCCTTGGTACGATGGTCGGCAGCAGTTTGCTCGGCCAGTGCGCGAGCCACTTTTTCGTCTTTAACTACCGAAAAGGCGTCACCAAACTCCGGCAGTGCCTTAAAGCCGGTCATAATTACTGGAGTGCACGGGCCAGCACTCTTGATCGCCTTACCATCACTTGCATCCAGTGCGCGTACCTTAGCGTACGTTGCGCCAGCGACAACAAAATCGCCGACTTTCAGGGTACCTTCTTCAACGAGCGCATTTGCAACCGGACCACGACCCTGCTCCATGTGTGCCTCGACGATTAAACCTTGTGCTGGGACCGTTGCGTCAGCTTGAAAATCTTCCACGTCGGCAACAAGTAGGATCATATCCAGAAGGCCATCAATCCCCTGCTTCGTTTTGGCCGAAACCTCAACGATCACCGTATCGCCACCCCATTCTTCGGGGAGTAAATCTTGTTCAGCCAACTGCTGCTTGACGCGATTCGCGTCGGCACCTTCTTTATCAATCTTATTCAATGCAACGATAATCTTTGTGCCCGCCTTGCGCGCAAAGCGAATGGCCTCGATAGTCTGCGGCTTCACACCATCGTCAGCCGCCACCACAATAATAGCCATGTCGGTTAGATGGGCGCCATGTTCACGAATGGCCGCAAAAGCCTCATGCCCTGGCGTATCCAAAAAAGTTATCGGACGCTTATTGTGTGTGATCTGATAAGCAGAGATGTGCTGTGTGATACCGCCGGCTTCACCCTTCGCGACCGTAGCGCCACGGATGGCGTCGAGCAGGCTTGTTTTGCCATGGTCGACATGACCCATGACCGCCACAACCGGCGGCCGCGGCGTTGTATGATCGCCGGTGGGGCGACGCTTTTCACGTACAGGTAAGGCTTCGACGCGCTCTTTGCGCGTCAGCTCAACATCAAGACCAAGCTCACCCACGATGATCTGTGCCGTGTCAAAGTCAATCCGTTCGTTAACCGTTGCCAGCACACCGTTCTTCATCAGCTCACCAATGAGGCGAGTTACTGGCAACGACAACTTTTCGGCCAGAGTGCCAACAGTGGTCATGTCTTCGATTTCGATAGTCCGAGCCATTTGGCACTCCTTCCTGCTCTATTGCGGCGCTTGCCGCTACAGGCAATTTAACTTTTTATTTGGTGTTCTTCAGGCTGAGGGCAATCTTACGCGCGTCGGTATCAATGTCGAGCACCTTGAATTGCTTCTTCTCGTTCAGCTTGAAAACCTGCTGTGGGTCAATAGTCTCGTCGTCGCTCATTTCAGAGACGTGCACTAATGCCTCAACAGCCGAACTCAGCTGCACAAAAGCGCCGAACGGCGTAATACGGGTAATCTTACCCTCAACTACATCACCCTTTTTAAAGGCCTTAACCTCTTGCAGCCATGGATCTTCGCTCATTTGTTTGAGACTCAAGCTGAGGCGATCTTTATCAATAGCAATGATCTTGGCCTTCAACGTCTGGCCGACCTTCACGTAATCACGTGGGTCTTCGACGCGCTCCCAAGAAATCTCAGAGATGTGTACGAGGCCCTCGATACCCTGGACATTCACGAATGCGCCAAAGTCGATGACACCGGTCACGATACCTTCCACTACGTCACCAACCTTTAGTTCAGCGAAACGAGCTTGCATATCACCCTTAACGGCTTCTTTCTCAGAGAAAATCAGCTTGTTGTCCTTACGACTAACGTCAAGCACGCGCACGCGCAACGGCTGGTTAACCAGGGCGCTTAGCTTTTGCAAAATCTCGTCCTTATCAGCACCAGAGACACGTGGGTAGTGACCGGCCGCCAACTGCGACACTGGCAGGAAGCCACGAATGCCTTCAAGTTCGATCAGCAAACCACCACGGTTGGCGTCGTACGGCGACACCTCAACGATCTCTTGACCGTCAAACATTCGTTGCAGTTCATCCCAACCACGATCCTTGGCAGCACGCTTCATGCTCAGCAGTGCATAGCCTTCGTCGAGTTCTGGGTCGATCACACTGACGACGACCGTCTGGCCGTCTTCAAGCTTCTGACCGTGCGGAATCTCGCGGCGCATAATAACACCGACACCACGAGCGCCAAGATCAATCCAGACCTTGTGCTTCTTTACCGAGCTTACCATCCCTTCGACCACTTCACCGGTCTCCAGACGCTTGACCTCGCTTGCTGCGAGCAGCTCATCCATTGTTATTGTTGTTTTTGACATGCGTTTACATGCCTCCTTCGTAATGTATTTTCTGTCGGTTTGACACGGCATAGCCAGTGTTTCCACCGCAAGATTATCTTTATTATACTCTGTTCGCCCTCTGCGGTCAAAACAAAGCTTTTGCTGGCGCCAACCCGATCCACCTGTTACACTGGTATCGATGTATCTGGGGATAGATATCGGCGGTACTAAGACCTTCGTGGCAGCACTGACTGACGACGGTGTTATTCAGGAGCAACTCCGTTTCGCTACGCCCCATGACTACCCTGGTTTCTTGCGAGAATTGACCAAATCTGTAGCAAGTCTTACAACAAAATCTTTTATTGGCGGTTGCGTCGCACTCCCGGGCAGAATAGATCGTCCACATGGCATCGGTGTTGCCTGCGGTAACCTCCCATGGAAAAATATTCCCATCGAGGAAGACTGCGCTCGTATCGCCGGCTGTCCGTTTGTCGTCGAAAACGATGCCAATCTTGCCGGCCTGTCTGAAGCTATGCTGCTGAAAAATTACGACCGTGTGCTCTACGTCACTATCAGTACTGGTATAGGCACCGGATTCATCGTACATCAGGCCATCGACCCGGCTTACGCAGACTCAGAGGGCGGTCACATGGAACTCGAGCACGAAGGCAAAATCCAGATTTGGGAAGCTTTCGCCTCCGGGCGTGCCATGACCGCCAAATACGGCAAGCAGGCTCATGAAATTACCGACGCCCAAACGTGGCGCGAAGTCGCCCGTAATATCGGCATCGGCCTCATCGACCTTATTGCCGTCATGCAGCCAGAAGTTATTGTTTTGGGGGGTGGCGTTGGGCACTACCTCGATCAATTCTCCGAGTATCTTATCGCCGATCTTAAAGCGTTTGAAACGCCGCTCGTGCCCATCCCTCCCATCGTTACCGCGCAGCGCCCGGATGAAGCCGTTGTATATGGGTGCTACGACCTGGCACGCAGCAAATTTGGAGCTTAAGCGTGCCCGTCGCGCCGCCCGCTACCCAATCCCTCGATACACTTATCAAGCAGCTTCGGGGTGACTTCCCAGACTACATATTTCAGTCGCACGAAGATGCGCTCTACTGGTCACCCCAAAAACAAACTATATTCTATCCTCATGCAACAACGCAGTTGGACGACAAACTTCTAGCGGGCATACTTCATGAATTGTCACACGCCCTGCTCGGGCACACTAGATTCGAGACAGACGTTCAATTATTGCGCCTAGAAGTCGCCGCATGGGATAAAGCAAAAAGCCTGGGCGCCACGTACGCCGTCGTCATAGACGACGAATACGCTCAGGACTGTATCGATACCTACCGCGAATGGCTGCACAAGCGCAGCACCTGCCCTACCTGCACCTCGCACGGCGTACAGCACAATAAGACAGTCTATCGATGCCTGAACTGCCAAGGAACCTGGCGCGTAAGCGATAATCGCTTCTGTCGCATCTACCGAATTTCTGTCAAATAAAATCCGGCGTAACCTGAGGCTACACCGGATTTATACTTAAGAGGCTCTTAGAGCTTAAGCAGCCAGTTTGGCGTCGTCTTGTTTCTCGTTGACGACAACAGGCTTGACTGCCTTAGTACGGCGAGATATCTGGCCACCCTTGCGGCCCCACTCTACTGCTCGTTCATGACCGGTCATCCCGTTTTTGTCAACGAGCTTGCTAGCAAAGCCGCCATTGCGACCTTTTACGCCGCCCATCGCACCAATGCGTGCGTAAAAGTCAGCACCATACTTTTCAAGATTACGGGCAGCGGCAGCTTGACCACCCTTACGCGTTCCAGCCATATCTCTCTCCTTATATTAGCCTCGCGAGAGTTTGAATACGCAGTCGCTACAAGCCACCGGTCCATCCTCACGAATCTATTGCATAATAGCATTTCTTTACGCTAATGTCAATAATGATTCGTAATAGATGTGCCCTCCACTCATTTGTGGGCCCCATCCACTCGCAAGCCTTCAGTCACCCAGCTTCGTACCCGATGTCGTTTCAAAAACCCGCACACTAAAAGTACTACACTAGCGCTGCGCCGACCATGAGTACCGACAAGAGGAACCACCAAGACATATGCCCCGTAATCGCCAAGCTAAATAAACCTAGGACAACGACCACAGAATCTGCCAGGCCGTCCATTTCTTCACCAAGCTTCGTGACGGCATTAAGCTTTTTAGCCAAAAAACCGTCCAGAAAATCACTGGCAAGCGCTGCCAGAAACAACCAAAGTCCTACAACCCAGTTGCCTTGCACGACAGATAGAAAAGCTCCAAAAGCCAGCACAACGCGAGAAACAGTGATAGCATTTGGGCAACCATTGAAACCTAGAAGCTTGAGTCATGCGCCTATCATAGCAAATCGGCCAGACTAAGTAAGTATTCTCAACTATGGCGAAGCGTGAACAAAGGATTTGAACAGAACACTCCATACGCCTCTTGGCGCGTCCCACGATAGCTTATGAACGATCCAGGGCTAAGTCTTGCAATTTCATGCACTGTAGCGAGTGATACTTATTCGGTAGTCCGGTATTCCGTGGCAAAGAAAAAGGACTTCCTACTCGGAAGTCCTTTTTATAATTCGGCACCGTGCTATTTTCCCAGGGGTGGACCCCAAGTATTGTAACCGCGGCAAGGCTTAACTGCTGTGTTCGACATGGGAACAGGTGTTTCCCTTGCGCCATGGGCACCGAATTCATGTAACTCTTACTTTACGCGAGAGCTACATGTCACGGTGTCCATGCAAGTGCCAATTGAGAATTCAAGAAACAAACGTGCTTGGTGTATCAAAATGATAAACACCAACAACTAGTCAAAGCATTTCTCTCATTCACGCCATATAAATGACCGAATGAGAGAACGTAAAAAGTCGATGGGACTATTAGTACGCTTCGGCTCCATACATTGCTGCACTTCTACCTTGCGCCTATCAAACTGATGGTCTTTCAGTGTCCTCATGGGGAAATCTCATCTTGAGACTAGTTTCGCGCTTGATATGCTTTCAGCGCTTATCTATTCCGCACGATAGCTACCCAGCCATGCCATTGGTATGACAACTGGTACACCAGCGGTGCGTCCACCCCGGTCCTCTCGTACTAGGGGCAGATCCTCTCAAATTTCCTTGCGTCCACAGCGGATATAAACCGAACTGTCTCACGACGTTCTGAACCCAGCTCACGTACCTCTTTAACCGGCGAACAGCCGGACCCTTGGAAGGT
>Ga0105241_10000905_pt1 | contig 22422 bp, 20 predicted proteins | sample KBSC64metaG_FD_80422 | JGI IMG/M metagenome (GOLD analysis project Ga0105241, IMG submission 80422) | Corn rhizosphere microbial communities from Kellogg Biological Station, Michigan, USA - KBS C6-4 metaG | ecosystem: Host-associated > Plants > Roots > Rhizosphere > Soil | place: Michigan, USA... | reverse complement strand
GCAGTCGCAGTCCGGGCTGCTCGACAACGGCAAGCCGGTCTCGAACCTGTACGTCTACGACCAGAGCGGCAAGCAGCTCGGCGACGTGTTCGTCTACGACCAGGACGGGCAGCCGGTGACCACGTCGACGTTCGGCGGGCCGTTCGTCGACAGCGACGAATGGCTGGACGGGAACGGATCGGCGGTCCTGAACCTCTTCCCGGTCCAGCTGCTGCAGTCGCAGTGGAGCGATGCCAACGGCGGCGAGCACTTCGTGACGGTTCCGCCGCCGCTGGTGACCGTGCCGCAGGGGGTGCACCGGGCCTCTTCCCCGGTCTTGCCACCGTCCTCGGCCGCGCCGGGTACGAGCCCCGCCACACCGGGCACGCACCCCGCCACGCCGGGCACGAGCCCTTCTACGTCGGCCTCCGGTGGCGCCACCGGAGCGCAGCCGACGCCCGCGCTCCCGTCGAGTCCGGTACCGGGCAACACAGCGGGTTGAGGCTTGGCCCGGGGCCGCTACGGTGGCCCTGTGACTTCTCCAGGTTCCGGACGCGTTCTCGTGGTCGACGACAGCGCCACTGTCAGAACGCTGATCCGCATCAACCTGGAGCTGGAGGGCTTCGAGGTCCAGGAGGCCGACTCGGGAGCCCGGTGCCTGGAACTGGTGCCGGGCCCCGATGTGGTGACCCTCGACCTGCTGCTGCCCGAGACCGGGCCCGACGGCCTGGACGTCCTGCGGCGCCTCAAACGCGACCCCGCGCTGGGCCGGCCGCGCGTGGTCGTGGTGACGGCCGCGGCCCTGCCGGAGGACCGCCGCCTCGGCGAGTCGGCCGGCGCGGACGCGTACATCACCAAGCCCTTCGAACCGGTGGACCTGGTCGACGCGGTGCGGGCACTGGCCGAGCCGGGCGACCGCTGACGAAATCCGCGCGGGACGCGGCCCGCGCGTCCCGTAATCTAGGCCGGGTGACTCCCGAGCAGCTTTCCCAGGCCGTCCTCGACACCGTCAAGGCAGCCGTCGCCGACGGCGCCCTGACCCTGACCGCGGTTCCCGCAACCGTCACCGTCGAGCGACCGAAGAACCGCGACCACGGCGACTACGCCACCAACGTCGCCCTCCAGCTGACCAAGGCCGCCGGTATGCCGCCGCGCGCGCTGGCCGAGCTGCTCGCTGAGCGCCTGCGCAAGGTCGAGGGCATCGCCGGCGTCGACATCGCCGGTCCCGGGTTCCTCAACCTGAAGCTGGCCGCCGGCGCCGCGGGCGAGCTCGCCAAGTCCATCGTCGAGCAGGGCGCGGCCTACGGCCGCAGCGAGACCTTCGCCGCCCAGATCATCAACCTCGAGTTCGTCTCCGCCAACCCGACCGGGCCGCTGCACCTGGGCCACACCCGGTGGGCCGCGGTCGGCGACGCGCTCGGCCGGCTGCTGGAGGCGGCCGGCGCCGACGTCACGCGCGAGTTCTACATCAACGACGCCGGAAACCAGATGAACAACTTCGGCATGTCGCTGGCGCTGCGGGCGAGCGGCAAGGAGGTGCCGTCCGGGCAGGGCCTGTACGAGGGCGCGTACATCAAGGATCTGGCTCAGGCCATCCTGGAGGAGCACCCGGTCCTGGCCCAGCTGCCGGAGGACGCGCAGGTCGAGGCCTTCCGCACCGCCGGGTACAAGCTGCAGCTGCGGCTCCAGCAGGAATCGCTGGAGAAGTTCCGCACGCACTTCGACGTCTGGTTCTCGGAGAAGACGCTGCACGAATCCGGCGACGTCGAGGGCGTCGCGGACCGGCTGGCCGAGCAGGGGCACGTCTTCGAGCAGGACGGCGCGGTCTGGCTGCGGACCACCGACTTCGGCGACGACAAGGACCGGGTCATCGTCCGCTCCAACGGCGAGCGTACGTATTTCTCCGCGGACTGCGCTTACTACTTGAACAAGCGGGATCGCGGCTACTCGCCGTGCATCTACATGCTCGGCGCCGACCACCACGGGTACGTCGGCCGGCTCAAGGCGATGGCCGCGTGCTCCGGCGACGACCCGGAGAAGGACATCGAGGTCCTGATCGGCCAGTTCGTGAAGATGGTGAAGGACGGCGAGGAGGTCAAGCTCTCCAAGCGGACCGGGAACATCGTCTCGCTGGACGACGTGATCGAGATGATCGGCGTGGACGCGGCGCGGTATGCCCTCGCGCGCTCCAGCGTGGACCACGAGCTGGTGCTGGACGTGGACCTGCTGACGACGAACGCGCCGGAGAACCCGGTCTGGTACATCCAGTACGCGCACGCGCGCATGGCCTCGGTGAAGCGCAACGCCGCCGAGCTCGGCTTTGACAAGGGCGCCGCCGAGGAGTTCAAGCCGGCGCTGCTGGCGCATCCGCGCGAAGAGGAACTGCTCGCGGCGCTCGCCGAGTTCCCCCGGGTCGTGGCCCAGGCCGCCGGTTCGCGCGCAGTGCACAAGGTCGCGCACTACCTGGAGGACCTGGCCGGCAAGTACCACGCTTGGCAGTCCGAGAAGAAGGACTGCCGCATCCTCCCGCTCGGCGGCGAGGCCCCGACCGACCTGAACCGCGCGCGCCTGTGGCTGGTCGAGGCCACCCAGACCGTGCTCCGCAACGGTCTGGACCTCCTCGGCGTCTCGGCCCCTGAGCGCATGTGACAAATCGGACCTGAAGTAGGGAACACTTTCGGTCCATGAGCAGAAGCGCGCACCCCGCCGGGCCCCGCTACGCAGACGTCCTGCCGGAAGGCGGCCACGGCGCCGCTCCGGCGGACGTCAACCGGCTCGACCGCAAAATCTGGCCCGGCGGGGTGGCGCGCGACGAGGAATCCGGCGCGCTCACCTTCGCCGGGGCCGACATCCGCGAGCTGGCCCGCGAGTTCGGCACCCCGGCGTACCTGATCGACGAGGACGACTGGCGCCGCCGGGCCCGCGAGTGGGTCGAGGCGTTCGGCGCGGACGCCGACGTCTTCTACGCGGGCAAGTCCTTCCTGTCCGTCGCGATCGCCAAGTGGGCCGCCGAAGAGGGCCTGCATCTGGACGTCTGCTCCGGCGGCGAACTCGCGGTCGCGCTGCGCGCCGGCTTCCCGGCGCACCGCCTCGGCTTCCACGGCAACAACAAGTCCGTCGCCGAGCTCGAGCGCGCGGTGGACGCCGGGGTCGGCCGGATCATCGTCGACTCCCACGAGGAGATAGAGCGCCTGGCCGCGATCGCCGCCGACCGGGGCGTCCGGCAGCGCGTCATGGTGCGCGTCACCCCCGGCGTCGAGGCGCACACCCACGAGTTCATCGCCACCGCGCACGAGGATCAGAAGTTCGGCTTCTCGCTGGCCGGCGGCGCGGCGGCGGACGCCGTCGCGCGCGTCCTGAAGCACGCCGACCACCTGGAGCTGACCGGTCTGCACTCGCACATCGGCAGTCAGATCTTCGACACCGCCGGGTTCGAGGTGGCCGCGCACCGGCTGACCGAGGCGCTGGCCGCGATCAAGGGCGAGCACGGCATCGAGCTGCCCGAGCTGGACCTCGGCGGGGGCCTGGGCATCGCCTACACCGAGACCGACGACCCGGCTCCGGTCGCCGAGACCGCGCGGCGGCTCAAGGAGATCGTGGCGCGCGAGTGCGACGCGGCGGGGCTGGCGCACCCGCGCCTGTCCGTCGAGCCCGGCCGCGCGATCGCCGGTCCTCCCGGGATCACGCTCTACGAGGTCGGCACGGTCAAGCAGCTGCCGGGACTGCGCACCTACGTCTCCGTGGACGGCGGGATGTCGGACAACATCCGCACCGCGCTCTACGACGCCGAGTACACGGTCTCGCTGGCCAACCGGGCCAGCCGCGCCGAGGCGGCGCTGACCCGCGTGGTCGGCAAGCACTGTGAGTCCGGCGACATCGTGGTCCGCGACGCCTGGCTGCCCGGCGACACCGCCGCGGGCGACCTGCTGGCGGTCGCCGCGACCGGCGCGTACTGCCGCTCCATGGCCAGCAACTACAACCACCTGCTCAAGCCGCCGGTGATCGCCGTCAAGGACGGCGAGGCGCGCACCATCGTCCGGCGCGAGACCGAGGACGACCTCCTGGGCCTCGACCTGGGCTGACGAGATGCCGCGGTCCCACATCCCGGACGACGGGTTGTCGAGGAGTGGGATTCGGCGAGACTGACAAGACTGACAGTGCCGTACCCGCCGGCGTGTACGGCACCGACCGACGCGATGGAGTTTTGACGATGCGTACTGAGCCGCTGAAAGTGGCGCTGCTGGGCTGTGGAGTAGTCGGCTCGGAAGTCGCGCGCATCATGACGGCCAACGCCGCCGACCTGGCCGCGCGCGTCGGCGTCCCGCTGGAGCTCGCCGGGATCGCCGTGCGCCGCCCGAACCGGCAGCGCGAGGTGCCCGGGGTGGACGCGGGCCTGTTCACCACGGACGCCGAGGCGCTGGTGAAGCGGGACGACGTCGACCTGGTGATCGAGGTCATCGGCGGGATCGAGCCGTCCCGGGCGCTGATCCTGGCCGCTCTGGAGTCCGGCAAGTCCGTCGTCTCGGCGAACAAGGCGCTGCTGGCCGAGGACGGCGCGACGCTGTACCAGGCCGCCGAGAAACACGGGGCCGACCTCTATTACGAGGCCGCCGTCGCCGGGGCCATCCCGCTGCTGCGCCCGCTGCGCGAGTCGCTGGTCGGGGACCGGGTGAGCCGGGTCCTGGGCATCGTCAACGGCACCACCAACTTCATCCTGGACCGGATGGACACCACCGGCGCCGGCTTCTCCGAGGCGCTGGAGGAGGCCACCGCGCTGGGCTACGCCGAGGCCGACCCGACCGCCGACGTCGAGGGCTTCGACGCCGCCGCCAAGGCCGCGATCCTGGCCGGGCTGGCCTTCCACACCCGGGTCACCGCCTCCGACGTGCACCGCGAGGGCATCACCGAGGTCACCGCCGCCGACATCGCCTCGGCCCGGGCGATGAACTCGGTGGTGAAGCTGCTGGCCATCTGCGAGGTGGACCCGGCCGCCGGCAAGGTCTCGGCGCGGGTGCACCCGGCGATGATCCCGCGCAGCCACCCGCTGGCCGGGGTGCGCGAGGCGTACAACGCGGTGTTCATCGAGTCCGAGTCGGCCGGTCAGCTGATGTTCTACGGCCCCGGGGCCGGCGGTTCGCCGACCGCCTCGGCGGTGCTCGGCGACCTGGTCGCGATCGCCCGGAACAAGGTGACCGGGCGGCGCGGGCCCGGCGAGTCGGCGTACGCCGGGCTGACGGTCCGGCCGGTCGGCGAGGCGCGGACCCGGTACCACATCAGCCTGGACGTGGACGACAAGCCGGGCGTGCTGGCCGCGGTGGCCAACATCTTCGCCGAACAGGACGTGTCGATCGCCACGGTGCGGCAGTCCGGCCGCGGGCTCGACGCCCAACTGGTGATCGTGACCCACCTGGCCCCGGACGCGGCGCTGACCGCGACCGTGGCCCGGCTGCGGGCGCTCGACAATGTGCGTGACGTGTCCAGCGTCATGCGCGTGGAATCCGAATAACACCCGAGGGAGACCAGCGGACATGGCTTGGCGAGGCGTCATCGAGGAGTACCGACCGTGGCTGCCGGTCGACGCCGGCACGCCCGTGGTCACGCTGGGTGAGGGCGGCACGCCGCTGCTGCCCGCGCCGCGCCTGTCCGCGCTCACCGGGTGCGAGGTGTTCGTCAAGGTCGAGGGCATGAACCCGACCGGCTCGTTCAAGGACCGCGGCATGACCACCGCGATCTCGCTGGCCAAGCAGGCCGGGGCCGAGGCCGTGGTGTGCGCCTCCACCGGCAACACCAGCTCCTCGGCGGCCGCCTACGCGGTGCGCGGCGGGCTCAAGCCGGTGGTGCTGGTGCCGGCCGGCAAGATCGCGCTGGGCAAGCTGGCCCAGGCGCTCGCGCACGGCGCGACCCAGCTGCCGGTCGAGGGCAACTTCGACGACTGTCTCCGGCTGGCCCGCGAACTGGCCGCCAAGTACCCGGTCGCGCTGGTGAACTCGGTGAACCCGGTCCGGCTGCAGGGCCAGAAGACCGCGGCGTTCGAGGTCGTCGACGTGCTCGGCGACGCGCCGGACATCCACGCGCTGCCGGTGGGCAACGCCGGGAACATCTCCGCGTACTGGCTCGGTTATCAGGAGTACGCGAAGGAAGGTCAGTCCTCGCACACTCCTAAGATGTTCGGCTTCCAGGCCGCCGGCGCGGCCCCGCTCGTGCACGGCGCGCCGGTGGAGCACCCGGACACCATCGCCACCGCCATCCGGATCGGCAACCCGGCGTCCTGGGACCTGGCGGTCGCCGCGCGCGAGGACTCCTCCGGCGTCATCGAGGCGGTGACCGACGAGGAGATCCTGGCCGCGCACCGGGTGCTGTCGGCCGAGGAGGGCGTCTTCGTCGAGCCGGCCTCCGCCGCCGGCGTCGCCGGGATCCTCAAGCTGGCGCGGGCCGGCCGGCTGGAGTCCGGCAAGCGGATCGTGGTCACGGTCACCGGCCACGGTCTGAAGGACCCTGAATGGGCGGTCAAGGCCGCGCCGCCGCTGCCGGACGCCGTGCCGGCCGACGTGGCCGCCGTGGCCGAGGCCCTGAGCCTCGGCTGAGGAGCCTTCTGATACATCTGAGGGCTCTCACCCCCTCGCACGAAACGGAGCACCATGCCGAGCCCTGTCTTCCGAGCCGCCCCGGTCCGCGTCCGCGTCCCGGCCACGAGCGCGAACCTCGGACCCGGCTTCGACGCCCTGGGCCTGGCGCTCGGGTTGTACGACGAGGTGATGGTCCGGATAACGGACTCCGGACTGGAAGTGGACGTGGCGGGGGAGGGCGCGGACACGGTCGCGCGCGACGAGAGCCATCTCGTGGTGCGCGCCATGCGTGCCGCGTTCGACCGGCTCGGGGCCCGGCCGCCGGGGCTGGAGCTGGTCTGCGCCAACCGGATCCCGCACGCCCGGGGGCTGGGCTCCTCGGCGGCGGCGATCTGCGCCGGCATCGTCGCCGCGAACGCGCTGACGGTCGGGGCGACGCTGTCCGAGGACGCCCTGCTCCAGCTGGCCACCGAGATGGAGGGCCATCCGGACAACGTGGCGGCCTGTCTGCGCGGCGGCTTCACCATCGCGTGGTTGGACCAAGCGGGTGAAATCTCCGACGCGGCCGCCGCCACCGCGCGGGTGCTGGCGATCGTGCCGGACCGGAGGGTCCGGGCCGTGGCCTTCGTGCCCGACCAGGGGCTGTCCACCGAGGTCGCGCGGGGTCTGCTGCCCAAGCTGGTGCCGCACGCGCAGGCCGCTCGCAACGCCGGCCGGGCCGCGCTGCTGTCCGCCGCGCTCATCCAGGGCCGTGCCGACCTGCTGCCGGCCGCCACGCTGGACGGCCTGCACCAGGACTACCGCGCGCCGGCCATGCCCGGATCGGCGGCGCTCATCACCGCGTTGAGGGACGCCGGACACGCCGCGGTGGTCTCCGGGGCCGGCCCGACCGTTCTGGTTTTGACGACCGAAGACCAGGTCGAGGCGGTGATCGCGGACGGGATGAAGACGGCCGGCCCCGGTTGGCAGGCCTTCGGCCTCGCCGTCGACAACCAGGGTGCGGTATCATTGAACGCGACCGAAGGCGCGGGGCGGGGTGTGAATTCCGACCCAACGATCGACCTGACGATCGACTCAGACGATAGGGGTTCAAACCCACGCCACGGGGGACTGTGATTGGTGAGGGCATCGCCCGCGTATGGTTTCTCTTGGGACGGCGCATCAAGTCTCGGCGTCCCGTTGACCACCACGAGGTGTTACTCTCCTGTCGAGCACCTACGTCTCCACTGGTGAGCGACAGCGCGACTCCCCTCCCTTGGCGGCCACGACCGTCGTCGGCGGCGATTCGCGCGAGTGCGGTCTAGGTATCCCGTGTGAATGCTTCCGCGACCGGCCTGTGCCGACCATGCAAACGTCAAGGTCAAGCGCAGAGCCGGCCTCGTGCGGGCACCTGTACCGGAGGCTGCTTCACCATCAACACAGCGTTCCAAATTCAACACTGCTCAACACAACCAGCACCTGTCCCCGGTTCTACGGCGGAAGCCCCGCGAGAGTCGGCGACCAGGAAGGATCGCTTCGTGAGCGACACCACGACTGAATCCCCCGCCACCGCCCCCGCCGGGCGCGCCAAGGGGTTGTCCTCGATGCTGCTCCCCGAGCTCCAGGCCTACGCCGTGAGCCTGGGGATCACCGGTACCGCGCGGATGCGCAAGGGCCAGCTCGTCGAGGCCATTCAGGAGAAGAACAGCGGCGGCGCCGCGAAGGCCGAGCCCGCCGCCGCGGCGCCGGCGCGGACCACCGCCCGCCGCACCCGCAGCAACACCGCCGCCGCGGCCGAGAAGGCCGCCGCGGAGCAGCAGACCTCTGACGTCCGCGCCGACATCCCCGAGCAGCCGCAGCGCGAGCGGGCCGAGAAGGCCCCCGCCGAGGCCGCCGGGCGTACCGAGCGCACCGAGCGTCCCGAGCGCGGCGCCGAGCGCACCGAGCGCGCCGCCGGCAAGGCCGAGGGCGCCGTGGCCACCGCCGAGGGCCAGGCCCCGGCCGCCGCGGCCACCGCGACCGCGACCGCCGAGGGCGGCCAGGCCGGCTCCTCCGCCGGCGGCCAGGGCGGCGACGGGGACCAGCAGCGCAACCGCCGCGACCGCAACAACAACAACCGCCGGGAGCGCGACCGCGGCCGCGGCGGCGACGGCGGGGGCGACGGCCGGCAGAGCTCCGGCGGCGGCCAGAACCCGAACTCCGGCGGCGGCTCCGGCGGCGGCGACGACTTCGACGACCGCCGCGGCGGCAACCGCCGCACCCGGGACCGCAACCGCAACCGCGACGACCGGCAGAACCGCCGCAACCGCAACCGCGGCGAGGGCGGCAGCGACGTCGAGACCACGATCAGCGACGACGACGTCCTGATCCCGGTCGGCGGCATCGTCGACATCCTGGACAACTACGCCTTCGTGCGGACCTCGGGCTACCTGCCCGGCCCCGACGACGTCTACGTCTCGCTGGCCATGGTCCGCAAGAACGGCCTGCGCAAGGGCGACGCGGTCACCGGCGTGATCCGCGCCCCGCAGGACGGCGAGCGCCGCGAGAAGTTCAACGCCCTGGTGCGCCTGGACTCGATCAACGGCCTGGAGCCGGGGGCCTCCCGGCAGCGTCCGGAGTTCAACAAGCTCACGCCGCTGTACCCGCAGGACCGGCTCCGCCTGGAGACCGAGCCCAACATCCTGACCACGCGCATCATCGACATGATCGCGCCGATCGGGAAGGGCCAGCGCGGTCTGATCGTGGCCCCGCCGAAGACCGGCAAGACCATGATCATGCAGGCCATCGCCAACGCGATCACCCAGAACAACCCCGAGTGCCACCTGATGGTGGTGCTGGTGGACGAGCGGCCCGAAGAGGTCACCGACATGCAGCGCTCGGTGAAGGGCGAGGTCATCGCCTCGACCTTCGACCGGCCGGCGGACGACCACACCACGGTCGCCGAGCTCGCCATCGAGCGCGCCAAGCGCCTGGTGGAGCTCGGCCACGACGTGATCATCCTGCTGGACTCGATCACCCGCCTGGGCCGCGCGTACAACACCAGCGCCCCGGCCTCCGGCCGCATCCTCACCGGCGGTATGGACAGCCAGGCGATGTACCCGCCGAAGAAGTTCTTCGGCGCGGCGCGCAACATCGAGAACGGCGGCTCGCTGACCATCCTGGCCACCGCGCTGGTCGAGACCGGCTCGCGCCTGGACGAGGTGATCTTCGAGGAGTTCAAGGGCACCGGCAACATGGAGCTGCGGCTGGACCGCAAGCTCGCCGACAAGCGCATCTTCCCGGCGGTCGACGTCGACCCGTCGAGCACGCGCAAGGAGGAGCTGCTGCTGGGCGCCGAGGAGCTGAGCATCGTCTGGAAGCTGCGCCGCGTCCTGCACGCGCTGGACCAGCAGCAGGCCATGGAGCTCCTGCTGGACCGGATGAAGAAGACGAAGTCGAACGCCGAGTTCCTGATGACCATCCAGAAGACCGCGGTCGGCCCGCAGGACTGACCCAGACTGACCCGTTGCGGGAGTAACGGTTTTTATCAGAAGTAAGTAAGGTGGCCGGGGTGACGATCACCCCGGCCACCGCTCATTCCTACGGACCCCACCCCTCCCAGGTCGGCGACCTGTTCGTGCCCGAGGGCCGGGGGCCGTTCCCGGTCGTGGTGCTGATCCACGGCGGCTTCTGGCGGACCCCCTTCGACCGCGAGCTGATGGAGCCGCTGGCCGAGGACCTGGCCGAGCGCGGGTTCGCGGCGTGGAACGTCGACTACCGCCGGGTCGGGGACGGCGGGGGCGGCGAGGCCTGGCGGGTCACGCTGGACGACGTCGCGGCCTCCCTGGACCAGCTCGGCGCGCTGTCCGCCGAGTTCCCGCTGGACACCGGCCGCACGGCCCTGGTGGGCCATTCCGCCGGCGGGCACCTGGCGCTGTGGCTGTCCTCGGAGTTCCAGGTCGCCGCCGCCGTCTCGCAGGCCGGGGTGGCGAACCTGTACGACGCGGCCGCCGAGCGGCTCGGCGTGGGCTCCCCGCGCGAGGGCCTGGGCGTGCTGGACGTGCCGGCGACGGTGGAGTTCCTCGGCGGCACCCCCGAGGAGGTCCCGGACCGCTACGCGGCGGCCTCGCCGTCGGCGCTGCTGCCGCTGGAGACCCCGCTGCTGCTGGTGCACGGCGACGAGGACGACCGGGTGCCGCTGTCCCAGTCGCGGAACTTCGCCGAGGCCGCCCGGGAGGCCGGCGACGAGGTCGAGACGGCCGAGTTCGCGGCGATGGGGCACTTCGAGGTGCTCGACCCGAAGCACGAGAGCTGGGGGCGGACCGTGGCGTTCCTGGAGCGCGTGCTGGCCGTGGAATAAGCACCCCCCGACTCCCGTTAAGATGGTTCGTCGGTCCCGGTTCACCCCAGTGCATGGAGACCCGGCGGCCACTCGACCTCAAGGAGCCGAAATGAAGCCTGACATCCACCCGAGCTACCAGGTCACGACCGTGACCTGCGGCTGTGGCGCGACGTTCCAGACGCGCAGCACCGCGCCGAACGGCGTGATCCACGCCGAAGTCTGCTCGCAGTGCCACCCGTTCTACACCGGCAAGCAGAAGATCCTCGACACCGGCGGCCGCGTGGCGCGCTTCGAGGCTCGTTTCGGCAAGAAGGACGCCAGCAAGTAGCGCGTGCGGCGGCGCCGGTGCCGTGGACTGTCCAGTCCCGGGGCCGGCGCCGCCGTTTGCCGTTTCCCGGCAGGTTCATCGCTCCTTCAGGTATGTGAGGTCCAGACATGTTCGAGGTCATCGACGACCTGCTCACCGAGTACGCCGAGCTGGGGACGAGGCTGGCGGACCCGTCGGTGCACGCCGATGCCGACGTCGCGCGCAAGCTGGGCAAGCGCTACGCCGAGCTCGGCCCGATCGCCGAGACCTACCGGGAGTACCAGAGCGTCGGCGAGGACATCACCGCCGCGCAGGAGCTGGCCGTCGAGGATCCCGCCTTCGGCGAGGAGATCCCCGGGCTCCAGGAGCGCCGCACCGCGCTGGAGGAGCGGCTGCAGAAGCTGCTGATCCCGCGCGACCCGATGGACGAGAAGAACGTCATCCTGGAGATCAAGGGCGGCGAGGGCGGGCAGGAGTCCATGCTCTTCGCCGGCGACCTGCTGCGCATGTACATGCGCTACGCCGAGCGCCAGGGCTGGAAGACCGAGGTCCTGGAGTCCACCGAGTCCGACCTCGGCGGCTACAAGGACGTGCAGGTGGCGGTCAAGGGCCGGGTCAACGAGGCCGGCGAGGGCGTCTGGGCGCGGCTGAAGTACGAGGGCGGCGTGCACCGCGTGCAGCGCGTGCCGGTGACCGAGTCGCAGGGCCGGATCCACACCTCGGCGGCCGGCGTGCTGGTGCTGCCCGAGGCCGAGGAGGTCGAGGTCGAGATCAATCCCAACGATCTGCGCGTCGACGTCTTCCGCTCCTCCGGGCCCGGCGGGCAGTCGGTCAACACCACCGACTCCGCGGTCCGCATCACCCACCTGCCCACCGGCGTGGTGGTCAGCTGCCAGAACGAGAAGTCGCAGCTGCAGAACAAGGAGTCGGCGATGCGCATCCTGCGGGCCCGCCTGCTGGCGGTGGCGCAGGAGGAGGCCGACAAGGAGGCCTCGGACGCGCGCAAGTCGCAGATCCGGACCATGGACCGCTCCGAGCGGATCCGCACGTACAACTTCCCGGAGAACCGCATCAGCGACCACCGGGTCGGTTACAAGTCGTACAACCTGGACCAGGTGCTCGACGGCGATCTGGACGCGGTCATCCAGGCCTGCGTCGACGCGGACACCGCCGCGAAGCTCGCGGCCGGGGGGAACTGAGGCGGCGGGAGAGCGGTGAGCGACTCCACTCCGGTGGTACAGGGACAGAGTTCGGGTCCGGCGGGTGCGCCGGGCCCCGGTCCGGGTTCGGCGGACTCCTCGGATCCGTCGGCGCAGGCTGCGAAGAACTCGTCGCTGCTGCGCGCCGAGATCGCGCAGGCGTCCCTGCGGTTGGCCGAGGCCGGCGTCGGCTCGCCGAGGCACGACGCCGAGGAGCTGGCGGCCTGGGTGCACGGCGTCCGGCGCACCGAGCTGCACCGCGTCCCGGACCACGAATTCGACGCGCGGTACTGGGAGGTCATCGCCCGCCGTGCGAACCGCGAGCCCCTGCAGCACATCACCGGCGCCGCCTACTTCAGGTACCTGGAGCTCGCGGTCGGCCCGGGGGTGTTCGTCCCGCGCCCGGAGACCGAGGTGATGGTCGGCTGGGCGATCGACAAGCTGCGCGCCCTGGACGTCGCCGAACCGCTGATCGTCGACCTGTGCACCGGCTCCGGCGCCATCGCGCTGTCGATAGCGCAGGAGGTCCCGCGTGCGCGGGTCCACGCGGTCGAGCTGTCGGAGGACGCCTACACCTGGGCCTCACGCAACATCGCCTCGGCCGAGGCCGGCGAGCGCGTGACGCTGCATCTGGCCGACGCGGTCACGGCGCTGCCGGAACTGGACGGCCGGGTGGACGTGGTGGTCTCGAACCCGCCCTACATCCCGCTGACCGAGTGGGAGTACGTCGCCCCGGAAGCGCGCGACCACGACCCCGAACTCGCCCTGTTCTCCGGCCCCGACGGCCTGGACCTGATCCGGGGCCTGGAGCGCACGGCGCAGCGCCTGCTCAAGCCCGGCGGGTGGGCCGCGTTCGAGCACTCGGACAAGCAGGGCGGCGAGGTGCAGCGCATCTTCCTGGAGGAGCGCGGCTGGGCCGAGGCCTCGGACCACCGGGACCTGACGAACCGGCCCCGGTTCGTGACCGCCCGCAAGGGATAGCCGGTGCCGGTGATGCCCGCCGGGACCGGCGGGCCGGGCACCCCTGACGGCCAGTAGACTCACGCCCCATGAGCCGCCGTTTCGACTGCACCGACCCCGAGCAGCGCAAGACCGGTCTGCGGGAGGCGGCCAGCGCCGTCCGACGCGGCGAGCTGGTGGTGCTGCCGACCGACACGCTGTACGGCATCGGGGCCGACGCGTTCACCAACTGGGCCGTGCGCGCGCTGCTGGAGGCCAAGGGGCGCGGACCGTCGATGCCGAGCCCGGTGCTGGTGCCCTCGCCCGCGACGCTGCACGGCCTGGTGGCCGGGATGCCGTCGGTCGGGTGGGAGCTGGTCGACGCGTTCTGGCCCGGCGGCCTGACCATCGTCGCGATGCACCAGCCGACCCTGACGTGGGACCTCGGCGAGACGCGCGGCACGGTCGCGGTGCGGATGCCGCTGCACCCGGTGGCGATCGAGCTGCTGACCGAGACCGGGCCGATGGCCGTCTCCAGTGCGAACAAGACCGGCATGGCGCCGGCGCAGACCGCCGTCGAAGCGCAGGACCAGCTCGGCGACGCCGTGTCGGTGTACCTGGACGCCGGGAAGGTCGGCGACGAAGGCGGCGCGAGCTCCATCGTCGACGTCACCGGGACCGCGCCGGTGCTGCTGCGCGAGGGTGCTCTCACGTTCGAGCAATTGCGGGAAGTCGCTCCGACGCTGACCCGCGCCGAGTAGCCTGCTGCGGCTGGCTGACCGGTTCGACGGCTGAGGAGCAGGGTGGGCAACCAGGGAGCGGATACCGGCGTGCCTGAACAGGCCGGCCGTGCTGAGCCGGGCAGTGCTGAGATAGGTAGTGCTGATGAGGGCAGTGCCGAGACAGGCAGTGCTGAGGCAGGCGGTGCCGAGATAGGCGGTGCCGAGACAGGTATTGCTGAGGCAGGCGGTCCTGAGACCAGCAGCGCGGAAGCATCGCCCGCCGTCCACATCCCCGCCCAGCGCCGCCCGCTGCGCGAAGCCGTCAGCCCGGCCCGCGCCGCCGCCCGGGCCGTCGGCGCCTTCCGCCGCCATCACCCCGTCACCCTCGTCGCGATGGCCGCGACCACCCTCGCCTACGCCGCGCTGGCGTACCACCGCCGCTGGATAGCCGACGACGGCATGATCGCCGTCCGCACCGTGCGCCAGATCCTCGCCGGCAACGGCCCCGTCTATTCGCCTTATGAGCGCGCCGAGACCGACACCTCGACGCTGTGGACGTTTCTTCTCACCGTCGGCGGCCTCAGCGGCGTGGACGTGGCGCGCGTCGCCATCCTCGGCGGCCTGCTGTGCGCCGTCTGTGGAGTGACCGCGGCGCTGTTCGCGACAGCCCGCCTCCACGCGCGCCTCAGCGGCAAGCAGCGGCAGCTTCTGCTCCCCGGCGGTGCGCTGCTCCTCCTGGGCGTCTCACCCTTCTGGGACTACGCGACCTCCGGTCTGGAGACCGGCCTCGAAATCCTGTGGCTCGGACTGGTCTGGCTGACGCTGGTCGCCTGGTGTGCGGAATCCCCTGACGCCAAACGCCAATACGCCGTGGCCTTATTGATAGGTCTGGCGCCGTTGGTCCGTCCCGAATTCGCGCTCCTGGAAGCAGTCTTCGGTGTCGCGGCCTGGCTCCTCATCCGCCCCGGCAAGCGCCGCACCCTCCTGCTTTTCGTTACGGCGCAAGCCTTGCCGCTCGTCGCCGAGATCTTCCGCGCGGGCTACTACGGCGAGTTGGTCCCGCTCCCCGCGCTGGCGAAGTCCGCGGACGGTTCGCAGTGGTACCGCGGGTGGCGCTATGTAGAGGAAACGCTAAAGGGCTACTTCTTGTGGATTCCGTTGGTGATCCTGCTCATAGCCGCCATCGTTCATCTCACGAAGAACAGCGCCCTGAAGACCCGCACCACCACGGTCCTGCTGGCGACACCGGTGATCGCCGGTCTGCTGCTCGGCCTTTATGTGGTGAAGGTCGGCGGTGACTTCATGCACGCGCGCATGGTCCTGCCGGTCCTGTTCCTCCTTGTGCTGCCGGTGCTTCTCGTGCCGGTGACAGCGGTTCTGGTCCCCGCCGTCACCGTGACCGCCGTCTGGGCCGCCTACTGCGGGTCCACCTACTCGGTCCACTTCTACGACCAGAGGCACGCCGTCGCCGAGGACGAGCGCCTCGGCTACCAGCAGTGGACCGGACGGCTCAATCCGGACACCTCGGCGGCATACAGCTACCGCGAGCGGGGAATCGGCGAGGCGATCGCTGCTTGGACCGCGCACGGTCAGAAGGTGCTGACGTCCGAGGGCGGGATAGACGTCCCGCTCGACCCGGGCCTGCCGTTCTCCTTCGCCGTGGCCGCCGGGCGGCTCGGCGCGGCCGGCGCCGGGACCCCGCTGCGGGACGAGGTCGTGGACACGCTGGGGCTGGCGAACCCGATCGGCGCCCACCTGACGGTCACCACCCCCGGCCGGCCCGGTCACGAGAAGGAGCTGCCGTGGGCCTGGATCCTCGCCGACTACGGCGATCCGGCTGTCGTGGACACCCGGGAGGTGCTCGACGGCGTCTCGCCGCAGCAGGTCAGTGCCGCGCGGCACGCGATGGGCTGCGGGGCGCTGAAGGAACTCCTGGATTCGACCAGACAGCCCATGACCTTCGGGCGCTTCTGGAGCAACCTCACCGGCTCGGTGAGCCGGACGGCCCTGGTCGTCCCGGCCGATCCGTTCGCGGCGGAGAAGAAGTTCTGCCGATGACCGCTTCCGTTCCACAGTTGTGACGCACCGCCCGGTGGTACTCGGCGTAGGGTTGTCTCGCGATGCCGGGGTCCCCTGCCAGCGGGACGATTGATCGCGAGGCGGTCGCCGCCCGCGCCCTTGACGTGAATGTCCTTGTTCGGCCCAGCAGTACACAGAAGAGAAGCGGAGAGGATCCCGTGAGGGAGTACCTGCTCGCCATGACGGTGGGACTGGCGGTGACCCTCCTTCTCGGCGGCCCGGTCCGGGCGCTCGCCGTCCGGCTGGGTCTGGTCCCCGTGATCCGTGAGCGGGACGTGCACGTGACCCCGACCCCGCGGGTCGGCGGCCTGGCGATGTTCATCGGGCTGGCCGCCGCGCTGACCGTGGCCGGGCGCTTCCCGATGCTGGAGCGCGACGTCTACGGCGAGTCCAACACCATCGAGGCGCTGCTGTGGGGCACCTTCCTGGTGGTGGTGCTGGGCATGGTGGACGACAAGTTCGAGCTGGACCCGCTGACCAAGTTCGCCGGCCAGATCTTCGCCGCCTCGGTGATGGTGGTGAAGGGCATCCAGGTCAGCTGGCTGGTGATCCCGGGCATCGGCATCGTGGCGGTGGACCCGACGCTGTCCATCGTGCTGTCGGTGTTCCTGGTGCTGGCGCTGATGAACGCGGTGAACTTCGTCGACGGCATGGACGGCCTGGCCGCCGGCATCAGCGGCATCGCCGCGCTGGCCTCCTTCGCCTACTGCTACCGGCTGGCCATCAGCTACAAGCTCACCGGTGCCACCGCCCCGGCGCTGATCGCGATCGTCACCGTCGGGATCTGCCTGGGCTTCCTGGCCCACAACTGGGACCCGGCGCGGATGTTCATGGGCGACACCGGCTCGATGCTGCTGGGCATGCTGCTGGCCGCGACCTCGATCACCATCATGGGCGGCATCGACCCCTACCAGCTCGGCGCGGGTCTGAGCCAGACCGACTCGGTCCACAAGCTGGTCCCGGCCTACCTGCCGCTGATCATGCCGATCTCGGTGACCCTGCTGCCGATCGCCGACATGGTGATGGCGGTGGTCCGCCGGACCAAGGCCGGTATGTCCCCGCTGGCCGCGGACAAGGGCCACCTGCACCACCGGATGCTGCAGATCGGGCACTCCAAGCGCCGGGCCGTGCTCATCATGTACTTCTGGTCGGCGCTGGTGGCGTTCGTCACCGTGCTGTTCGCCGTGACGCCGTCGCGGCAGCCGATCGTGTACGGCTTCATAGGGATGCTGCTGGTGGGGCTGGTGCTGCTGCTGGGACCGCGCCTCGGCGACCACCGCGAGCGGTTGCGGAACAAGGCCCTGCGGGTCGGTTCGGCGCCCACCGCACGGCACCGCGCGAACACGGGTGGCAACGGCGCGGCGGCCGAGGCCGGCCCCGGCCCGGGTCCCGGCTCCGGTCCTGGTTCCGGCCCCGCAGTCGGTACCGGCGCCGGGCCGCAAACGCCGGCCGTCGAGACGAAGAACATCCCGGCCATAGCGACCTCGACCGAGAACCCCGGTCAGCGGCGCACCTTGTCACGTTGATCACACCCGCTGTTCGCGTCGTGTCCACCCGGCCCGCGTTCCCCCAGCTGAAGAAGTACGCACTCTGACGGAGCCGGACCGGAAAAACACTGGTCGATGCGGTACCGAAAACCGGTTCGTGCGTAGAAGGCGAGCTTGTGATAGCTTTCACGAACAAGGGGATGAGGGGTTGTGAGAAATCCGTACCGCCCCCGTAACCTGAACCGACACGACGCGGTGCCGGATCCCCGGCAGCGCGCGACCTACAAGACTTCTTGAGGGAAGCCATGCAGGCCATTGACGCCCGATTGTTGCGCGGAGCAGCGGTGCCGACCGCTGTCGCCGGCGCGATCGCCGTCGTGCTCTGCACCGTGCTGGTCGGCAGCAAGGGCCTGATCGGATCGCTGCTCGGCAGCGTCATCACTCTGGCCTTCTTCTCGGTGACGATCGTCGTCATCAGCCGCGTCGCGCAGAAGCAGCCGCAGATGCTGCTCGGGTACGCGATGCTCACCTACCTCGGCAAGGTCTTCTTCCTCGCCGCGCTGATGATCGCGTTCAAGCACACCACGCTGTTCCACTTCCGCTCTTTCGGGTTCACCATTCTGGGCCTGACGTTGGTGTGGCTGGCCGCCGAGACCCGTGCGGTGCTGAAGACGAAGATCTTCTACGCGGACCCCTCCGCGATCCCGGACTCGCTCAAGCCGGTGGCGCCCGCGCGCCCCGAGAGCACTGCCGAGTCCGAACCGTCGCCCCTCGGCGGCCGGTAGTCAGACATGACCGCCCACCAACCGGCCTGTGGGCCGGCGCTGACGCCTCGCCTGCCCTCTGTTCGGAATCGAACGGTGCCAGGTCACGAGTTCCTAACGCATTCCAGCGTGCCGCTCAAGCCTTCTCAGCTGGGTTTCAGGGAAGGTCATCTCTCCTGCTATCGTCCGAGGCGGCATGAGCAGCATGAGCAGTACACGCAAGACGAAAACCCCCACCGGGAGACTCGAGAAGAAGGTCGACCCGGCCTCCATCACGGGCTACCTGCTGACGGGCATGGTCCTCTACGGCGGCCTGGGTTGGCTGATCGACAAGTGGGCCGGCACCTCGAACGTGTTCGCACCGATCGGGGTGATCTTCGGACTCGCCGCGGGCCTGTATCTCACGTTCCGGCAGGTGTCGGTGCTGGAGAGGCAGGAGCGCGAAGCACTGCTCCGCAGGCGCCGGGCCCTGGCCGACGTCGAGCCCGCGGACGCGACCGAGCAGCAGCAGGACCCGCAAGGCCTGAACGACCCGCACGACCGATAGCCACGACACATCCAGTGCCGATCGCGTGCCCCGGCCCCGGCCGGGCGCGCCGACACCTGAAGGTTGCCGTCACGATGAGCCAGTCTGGATACACACGATGAGCCTTAGCCTTGCCGCCGGTGTCGGCGCGCTGAGCACGGACGACAGTGGCTCCTGCCACCTGTTCGGGAACAACGGCTGCGGATTCAGCCACGTCTCGCCGAGCTCGGAGGACTTCGACTTCGCCAGCCGCCCGGCGTTCCACATCTTCGGCTACGGCGTCACCAAGCCGACCCTGATCGTGGCGCTGATCATCGTCCTGATGGTCGCCTTCGGCTGGGCGGCGTTCAACAAGCCGCGGATGGTCCCGCGCGGCGTGCAGAACGTCGGCGAGGTGGCCTACCTGTTCGTGCGCGACCGCATCGCGCGCGACTCGATGGGCAAGCAGGGCGACAAGTACGTGCCCTTCCTGTTCTCGCTCTTCTTCTTCGTCTGGCTGATGAACGTCATGTCGTTCGTCCCGGGCATCCAGTTCCCGGTGAGCTCGGTCTACGCCTTCCCGCTGGCCCTGGCCATCATGGTCTGGGTGACGTACATGTACGCCGGCTTCAAGCGGCACGGCCTGGGTTACTTCCGGGTCCTGGGCGTCCCGAGCGGCGTGCCGCTGGGCATCCTGTTCATCCTGACCCCGATCGAGCTGCTGTCGAACATCTTCATCCGGCCGTTCACCCTGGGGATCCGGCTCTTCGCGAACATGTTCGCCGGCCACCTGCTGATCGCGACCTTCGCCGCCGGTGCCTGGTACATGTTCAGCGTCAAGGGGATCGTCTTCTCCGGCGCGTCCTTCACCATGGCCATCGTGATGACCGGCTTCGAGCTGTTCATCCAGGCGCTTCAGGCCTACATCTTCGTGATGCTGACCGCGAGCTACCTGCAGGGTGCTCTCGAGGAAGCGCACTAGTACCACACACGTTCCCACACAGACGTGCGCTTCCTTGTTCGGCGAGGGGGCGCGGTGCAAGACCGACAACTCAAGATCCCGCATCACCCATAAGCGACCGGTTGGCAGAACGCCCGCCGGCCAACCAGAAGGAAACGAGAGACATGAGCGCTCTGGCGACCACCCTCGCGGACTCGACGACCACCATCAAGGGCCTGGGCTTCATCGGATATGGTCTGTCGGCCATCGGCCCGGGTATCGGCGTCGGCCTGATCTTCGGCAACGGCGTGCAGGCCATGGCCCGTCAGCCCGAGGCCGCCGGCATGATCCGCACCAACATGTTCATCGGCTTCGCGCTGACCGAGGCGCTCGCGCTGCTCGGTTTCGTGGCGCCGTTCGTTCTGAAGTAAAGCGCCGACCCGAGCCCCTACGGACCTAGGGAAGGTAGACCATCATGCCTGCTGCGAACACCGCGGTTGTGCTGGCCAGTGAGTTCAACCCGGTCGTGCCCAAGGGCGACGAGCTCGTCATCGGCACGATCGCGTTCCTGATCATCTTCACGATTTTCTGGAAGAAGCTCCTGCCGAGCATCAAGAAGACCCTGGACGAGCGCACCGACGCCATCGAGGGCGGCATGCAGCGTGCCGAGGAGGCCCAGGCGGCCGCCGCGGCGCTGCAGGAGGAGTACCAGCGCAACCTGACCGAGGCGCGCCACGAGGCCGCCAAGATCACCCAGCACGCCCGCGAACAGGGTGCTGAGATCGTCGCGTCCATGCGCGCCGACGGCACCGAGCAGCGCGACAACCTGGTGGCCTCCGGCCGGGCCCAGCTCGACGCCGACGCCGCCGCGACCCGCGCCGCGCTCAAGGGCGACCTGGGAACGCTCGCGATCCAGCTGGCGAGCAAGATCGTCGGGGAGTCGCTGGAGGACGAGGCGCGTCAGCGCGGCACCGTCGACCGGTTCCTGGCCGAGCTCGAAGCCAAGGCCGAGGCCCAGTCGACCGCGAAGGCGGGTGCCTGATGCAGGGCGCCAGCCGCGAGGCACTCGCGGCCGGGGCCGACCGTCTGGACGCGCTGACCTCGGTCGCCGGGGCTGACGTCGCCGGCCTGGCCGACGACCTGTCCGCGGTGTCCGTGGCCCTCGGCAAGGACACCTCGCTGCGCCGCATGCTGACCGACCCGGCCCGGCCGGCGCAGGTCCGCGCGGACATCGTGACCTCGCTGCTGGCCGGCAAGATCAGCGCCGACGCCGTGGCCCTGGTGGCCGGTCTGGTGCGCTCCCGCTGGAGCGCCCCGCGCGACCTGGCCGACGCGGTCGCGGCCCTCGCGGTCCGCGCCGACCTGGCGGTCGCCGAGCGCGACGGCAAGCTCGACGAGGTCGAGGACGAGCTGTTCCGGCTCGGCCGCCTGCTGGACTCCAACGGCGACCTGGCCCTGGCCCTGGCCGACGGCCGGGTCGCCGCCGACAAGCGCGTCGCGCTCGTCGACGGTCTGCTGTCCGGCAAGGTCGACACCACGACCTACCGCCTGGTGGGCCGCCTGGTGGCCAACCCGCGCGGCCGGTCGATCAGCGCCGGACTGACCGAGATCGGCAAGGAGGCGGCCTCGCGCCGCGAGCGGCTGATCGCCTACGTCACCGCGGCGGTCCCGTTGACCGAGCAGCAGCGCGACCGCCTCGCGGCGGTGCTCCAGCGCCTGTACGGGCAGCAGGTCCACCTGAACGTGGACCTGGACCCGGCGGTCCTGGGCGGGCTGTCGGTGCGGGTCGGCGACGAGATCATCGACGGCACCGTGGCCACCCGGCTGGGCCGGGCGCAGCGGCAGCTGGCCGGCTGAGCCGTGCGCCGACACAGCGGCGCTCGGCGTCAAGGCTTAGCGTCGTACAAGAAGTAGCGTCGTAAAGAAGTACAGAGCAGTACCCACACGAAACGACCTGCGGGTGGTGGCGGCGGGCGGAATCCCCGGCAACGGCCGGGGGCCCGCCGCTGCCCGGCCCGGATGAATCTAGGAGAGCAGGAATACTCATGACGGAGCTCACGATCCGTCCGGAGGAGATCCGGGACGCGTTGGAGCGCTTTGTCGCTTCCTACGAGGCGCCCGAGGCGTCGAAGGACGAAGTCGGCACCGTGACCGAGATCGGTGACGGCATCGCCAAGGTCGAGGGTCTGCCCTCGGCCATGACCAACGAGCTGCTGAAGTTCGAGGACGGCACCCTGGGCATCGCCCTGAACCTGGACGTCCGGGAGATCGGCGTCGTGGTCCTGGGCGACTACGAGGGCATCGAGGAGGGGCAGCGGGTCGCGCGCACCGGCGAGATCCTGTCCACCCCGGTCGGCGACAACTTCATGGGCCGGGTGGTGAACCCGCTGGGTGAGCCGATCGACGGCCTGGGCCCGATCGAGGCCGAGAGCACCCGCATCCTGGAGCTGCAGGCCCCCGGCGTCATGGCGCGCCAGTCGGTCAAGGAGCCGCTGCAGACCGGGATCAAGGCCATCGACTCGATGACCCCGATCGGCCGCGGCCAGCGCCAGCTGATCATCGGCGACCGGCAGACCGGCAAGACCGCGGTGGCCGTGGACACGATCATCAACCAGAAGCAGAACTGGGAGTCCGG
>Ga0105241_10000902_pt1 | contig 22442 bp, 18 predicted proteins | sample KBSC64metaG_FD_80422 | JGI IMG/M metagenome (GOLD analysis project Ga0105241, IMG submission 80422) | Corn rhizosphere microbial communities from Kellogg Biological Station, Michigan, USA - KBS C6-4 metaG | ecosystem: Host-associated > Plants > Roots > Rhizosphere > Soil | place: Michigan, USA... | reverse complement strand
GTATCGCGCAGCTCTCGTCCGATTCGCTTCAGCAAATTTTCCTGGGTATCGCCAGATTCGATGTAAACGACGGTGCCCGGAAGCTGCGAACAAGTGCCTTCAGCCGGCGCTATCTCCGCGCCAGCCTCTCCGCCCTCACCCGCCGCACCAGCGGCGCCGCCAGTCCCGGCTTCACCCAAGCTGCCGCCAACTGACGAGCCAGAGCTGCCCGCGCTCGCGCCGGAATGTCCGCCATTGGGCAACGCGCCTCCGCCCTGCGCGCTGAGCCCAGCACTCCCGCCACCGGGGCCCGGCACGCCGTTGCCGTTCGGGTCCGTACTGTCGCTGCTGCAGCTCGCAGCAACGAGAGCCAGTGCAAATGGGGTCGAAACAATGAGCAAGCGCTTCATGATGGGATCATTCTCTGTTCTCAAGCTGCGTGAATTTCAGCGACGCGTTCGCCGCACTTTTCAACGTCATAGCCGAGCGACGACAGCTCGCGCTGGAATGCGCCAGTCGCCATCACCTCGAATAGTCGAACGAGTCTCGGATCGCCGAGTTCGTCGCTCGGCACCACGAGATCGTAACGCTCTTCGGCAAGCGGTACGAACGCCAAACCGAAACTCAGCGCGGCGTCGCGCGTCGCGATGCCGACGTCAGCTGCACCGATCGCAACGGCGTGCGCGACTTCGAGGTGCCCCGACGCTTGCATGGCCGCGCCCTGACCCACCTCGCTAGCAACACCCGCGCGACGCAACTCTCGATCGAGGAGCTGACGTGCCCCCGAGCCGCGCTCGCGTGAAACGAGCCGGAGGCCGCGCTTACCGAGCGCGGAAACTCCGGCTATTTTCCGAGGATTGCCAGCAGCCACTACCAAGCCCGCCTCCCAGCGGCCGAGCGTGATCACTGAAACCGTGCGCTTGGCCACATGACGGCGTACGTCCGGCACGTTCGGCTCTCCGGTCTTCGAGTCCACGAGGTGAACACCCGCAAGATGCGTTTGCTCGAGCGCCAGAGCCGCCAGTGCATTCGTGCTGGACCGCGCCAGCCACAGAAAGCGCCCCGGACCGGAGCGCGCGTTCAAACGATCGGCGAGTAACCCGAGCGCCGGAGCACAGCCCATGAGCACCACGTTCTCCCGACAGTCAACGATCGGGCGCAGCGTCTCTATCGCGACCCGGCCGTGCACGCCTCGGGACGCAATCCCATCAGCGGAGCGGCCGATCCCCTCTCCCGCCAACGAGTACGAAAGCCACCGCCCCGAGATGTGGGAAAGGGAGACGCGACCAGGCTGCGCCTCCCCAACCGACTCCGCAGCAAGCACCGGCTCTTCCAAGGGTTTGCCAAACAAAGTCTCGACAGAGCAACCGAGTGCGTCAGCGAGCCGCAACGCAACATCGACCGCAGGCAGCGAGCGGCCTGCCTCGATCGCGTGAATGCTCTGACGACTCAGCCGCACAGCCTCCGCAAGTGCGCCTTGCGACAAAGCCCGCGTTTCGCGGAGCTCACGAACACGATTCGGGCTGCCTTTGATCATGACATGCATGCTTTACCTCAGGTAAAGTATGCATGTCACCTGAGAACATCGCAGACCCGGTCACCACCCACGCGAGAACGAGACGAACCGCGATGACTGAGCTACCCGGACTTAGTGCTGATTTGCGGGGCCGGTTCCTACCGCATCTGGTTTTGTTTGTCGCGCATACGAACGCCCAAGTCGCGCGGCTCTAAGCGATACCCAGTCGGTTGCCCGTGCGAGCGGCAGAGCTCACCGCTACGGCGCGCGCAGGCGCTGTTAAGTACTCCCTCGATCGCCGGGAGTGCGCCGCGACTCACTTTCGCAACTCATGGTCGCTGAAAGCACGTTCGCGCGCGACTCAGCGCCGAGAACTCTGCGCGTGTGGGAGTGCCTCGACGCGCCACGGATCAGGCAAGCACGGCCAACATCGTGAAGAATCTTTCAACACGCGCGCCACGTTTTCGTTGGGCGTAGCTTCGGTGCGCTTCGAATACTGAATTGCGAAACCGCAACGCGTTCACGTCTCGACGCGGAACGCGCAACCTTGTACGGTGCCGTCAATTGCAGTTGGCGTAGCCGCGATGCCGAGGCGAAATTCGCCGAATTGATGAGCTCTCTTTGATGGATTCAACGCTTTCTTTCGACGAAGAACCACCGACCAGAGCTGCTCCACTTCGCCGTCGCGTGTCATCGCGCGTGGTCGGTGTGGCGGCTTTGTTTCTGTTGTGTTTGGGCGTGCTCCTCGCGCCGCGCACCGCCCACGCTTACCCGTGGATGATTCGGCACGAGTACACGGGCTGCGGCACGTGTCACGTCGATCCGAGCGGCGGCGGTGTGCTGACGGAGTACGGTTCCGACCAAGGCGACATCTGGCTTCGCACCCGCTACGGCGCGAGCGCTGCCGATCCGGACGAAACTCCGGCCGCCGGGTTCTTGTGGGGCGCGGTCAAACCGCCCGCGTGGCTACTGCCGAGCGGTAGCTTCCGCTCGCTGGTGTTGGCCGATAAAGTCGGAAATGCCGGCTTTGCAGGGCAATTGGTCCTGATGCAGGCAGATCTGCGAGCCGCCATCGTGACGGGCGGGTTTCGGGCCTACGCCAGCGCGGGCGTCGTCAATGTCGATGGGTCGGCGGCGTCGGTCAGCGGAGGTTTCGTCTCGCGTGAGTATTGGGCGGGTTGGTCGTTTGCCGATGACGCGTTCTTGCTTCGTGCGGGTCGCATCAACTTGCCGTTTGGCATCCGCCAGATCGAGCACGTGTTCTACGTGCGCCGCTCCACCCGTACTGACTTGAATGATACCCAGCAGCACGGCCTCGCGTTGAGCTACAGCGGCGCGCTCGTCCGTGCCGAGGTGATGGGCATTTTCGGCAACTATCAGGTTTCGCCGGATGCGTACCGCGAGCGCGGCTACTCCGGATACGCGGAAGTGACCCCGACCTCGCGAGCCGCTTTCGGGGTGAGCAGCCTGGTGACCCACGCGGCGCGGGACCTGTTCCTGCGCTTGCCCAACACGCGCCAGGCGCACGGGCTGTTCGCGCGATGGTCACCCGTTGCGCCGCTCGTGATCCTCGGCGAAGCGGATCTGGTGCACCAATCGGCCATCTCGGCCACCGGTTACGCCACGATGCTGCAAGCAGATGTCGAACCCACGCGCGGCGTGCACCTGATCGCCACCGGCGAGAACATGAAAGAAGGCGGCGTGAGCTCCGGCACCTCGTGGAGCGGTTGGCTCGGCGCGGGCTGGTTCTTTGCTCCCCACGCGGATGCTCGCTTCGACTTTCAAAAGGAGAGCCGCGCGCTCGGCGCCACGCACCTCAACAACACTGCACTGATGTTGCAGCTCCATGTGTACCTATGAGCTCGAGCACCATGAACAGACAACGGTTCACAGTTGCGTTGATCGGTCTCGCGAGTTTCGGTTGGAGCGCGCTCGCCCACGCGAAAGACGAGTTTCCAGGCCAAATTCAGCGAAATTTAAGCCTCACCTACGAACCGCCATGTAGCGTGTGTCATAGCAAGGGCAATGTCGGGTCCGCCACGCCGATCACGCCGTTTGCCTTGTCATTACGCTCGCGCGGCCTTTCGGGCGACAACAACTCCGTGTCGACGTCGCTCACGAAGTTGAAAGCGGATAACGTCGACAGCGACGGCGATGGCGTGACGGACATCGACGAGCTGACTGCCGGCAGCGATCCGAATAGCTCGGCCAACTCCAGTATCAACGGCGATCAAGAGGCGGGCTACGGCTGCGGAGGTAAGGCTCCGACCGGTCACTCCGGGCCCGGCGTGGCCGGTGTACTGGCGTTGGGCTGGTTTCTGCTCCGCCGCCGGCGAGGTCAACTGTGAGGCGCTCGATGGTACCGAATCTGTCCAAAGCTCTGTTGCTCTCGGTTGCGTTGCTGACTGGCGTCGTCGCGTGTCAGTCCGACCCGCCGCTGGAAGTCGCGCCCAAAGTCGAACTGTCGCAACTCCAGGGCAAATGGTACGAAATCGCGCGCCTACCGCGCACCACTGAAGTGGATTGCCACGGCACCACGGCGTTCTACACGCAGGCTCCGGATGGCTCGCTGGGCCTCGTGAACCAGTGCAACGTCGGCAGCCCGACGGGGAAGCTGCAGACCATCTCGATGACGGCCACGGTGCCGGACAACGCGGTGCCCGCGAAGCTCGCGCTCAATGTCGGCGGCTACACGGGGGACTATTGGATCCTCGAGGTGGGCCCGAACTACGAGTACACCGTGGTCGGCCATCCTTCGCGGCTCTACTTTTGGATCTTGAGCCGCACGCCCACGCTCGATGCCACGGTCATGAGCGGCATCCTCACGCGCGCTCAAGAAAAGCATTTCGACACCAGCGTGCTCGAGTACACGCCACAGCCGCCCGCCGGTGAACGCGCCACGCTCGATACGCCGCAAGGCTCTGTTCCCGCGGAGCCGCACGCCGGTTGCGCGATCGCGCGAGAACCCGGCGGTGAGCGGCATGGTGACTGGGGCGGCTACGCCGTCGCTCTTGGCCTCGCGCTGATCGCCGCGCGGCGCCGAACCGCGAAACGCCCTTAGTACTACTTAGTCACTTGTGTCCGACCCGAAGCGTTTCGGCTGCGCAAAGACATTTTCCGGGGCAGCCGCGCAGCAAGGTAGAGTCGACCCTCGCTCGAAACTAAGTAGCGGGCGCCGGATTCGCCGGTTTTTCGTCTCGTGGCTTATCGCGACTCGCGCCGATCGAGATCTGCCACCTGTAACTGATCAAGTAGTAGTAGGGCGCAGCACGGCAGCGACGCGTCGAAACGCGCGCAGCGACGAAATGCCCACGCAGAAGCGCGGGCCGGGAGAGGGCGCGGGGCTCGAAGGCAAGCCCGACGTAAGCCGAATGCCTGTTCCCGTGCGCTCCTCGAAGCGGACGAACTTAGTTCCGTGGGTTCGCCAAGACACAACGAGCGCAGGGCAACGTCGCTAAGCGACGCAGCAGCCCTGAACGGCTCGCTTCAGTAGTCTCAGGCGAAGGAGGACAGCCACATAGTGCGCTTGTAATTAACACACTTCGGTCCCTCGTCAAGGGGAGCGCTCTCGCGGCATCGTGCCACGACCAGCGCTCCCAGCCGCTCCCGCCTCGCGGCTCGTCAGTGAACGACGAGCTGGCGGCAGGCGTTGTTGCAGTCGTCGGTGTCGACCCGGTTGCCGTCGTCGCAGTCTTCTTCTGGTTGCACGATGCCGTCCCCGCAATACTCGGTGAGCACGCAACCCGGACCGCATTTGCCGTAGCCGCCCGCGTTGACGCCGTCGTCGCATTGCTCACCGATGGTGAGGATGCCGTCCCCGCAGACTGGCATGCACACGCTCGGGTTCGAATTGAAGCCGCTCAACTGCAGCTTGTAGTTCGAGCCGCCCGGGTTTCTTTCGGCTTGAAACACGTCGATTTCGTAGACTTTGTCCTGCGCGAGATTGAGCGCAGCGCCGCTCGTGTCGACTGCCGAGCCGTTCACCGTGATCGTGCCGGAAACCGCGTCGTGGACGCCGCCCAGATCGACCGAGAGCTTCCCGGCGATGAATACCCAAACGTCGTCATCCCCACGGAAGGAGAGCGTCGCACCTTTGGCCGCGTCGTACTTGAACCAGTAGTGGACTTCACTCGTGAACAAGAAATTGTGCAGACCGCTGTCGCCCGCGAAGAGCGTTTCTGGGTGCGTGGGGTCCACGGCCCAACCGCGCTTGTCGAGCGGGAAGAAGGCGGTCGAATCGTAGGTGTAGACGCCCGCCGTGTTGGTCAGCGGTAACGTCTCGGCGAACTTCAGGCTGTAGTCGCTCGGGCGATACCAAGTCGAAAAATTCGCTTGGCTGCCGATTTGCCAATCACCGCCACCGCCGAACTCGGGTTTGCCGTCTTTGTCGAGATCGACTTTCACGATCTTGGTCGTGGCCGTGGCTAGGCCCGACCAGTGAAAGTTGGGATGGCCGTGGTAGGTGTCCGCGTGGTCGCGGAAATCACGATAGATGATCGGCACGTTCAGTACGTCGGGCACGGTGGTGTCGACGGTGCAGTTGAAGCCGGGCTCTTTCTTGCACTTGTCCGAACAACCGTCGCCGTTGCGCGTGTTCCCGTCGTCGCACTCTTCGTCGATGATCAGGCCATCGCCGCAGTCCGAAGCGCATGCGCCGGCTTTGCAATTGGGTTCGGTTTGGCAGGTCGTGCTGCAACCATCGTACGGGTCGGTGTTGCCGTCGTCGCAGCTCTCGGTGCCTTCTTTCACGCCGTCGCCGCAGGTGGTTTTGGTGCACACGCTGGGCGTACCGCTGCATTTGTAGCCGGGCTCCAACGTGCAAAACGCCGAGCAGCCGTCGCCCGCGGCGTCGCCGCCGTCATCGCAAAACTCGGGCGGGGTCGCGACGCCGTCGCCGCACTTGGCCACGTGCGTGCACGCCATGCCTGCCGTTGGGCAGGAGAAGCCGAGCTCCACCATCAAGCAGTCACTGCTGCAGCCATCATCCGAGACCGTGTTGCCGTCATCGCAGGCTTCGTCTTTGGTGAGCACACCGTCGCCGCAACCGGGCGGTGAGGGGCCCGCCTCGGGCTGGGGATGGCAAGTGTCCCCCACGCACAGGTTGCTGCCGCCCGTGCTCGAATCGCCCCCGGTGCTCGTCGTGCCGCCGGTAGTCGAGTCGCTTCCGCCGTCTCCGCGGCGCACCGTGCTCGTGGCGTTGCTGTGCGTCGAACAAGCAACGGCGATGCCGAGCAGCAGCGCACAGCCGGAAATGGCACCCAGAGCACGACTCGAACGATGCGATGTCATCTTCAATCTCCTACCGTGCGCTGAGGCCCCACGTTTCGCAAACGTCTCAGTAGGACTTCGTGCGAGCAAATAAAATCGTGGTCAACTTAGCTAAATTACCGTGCTCTCGCTCAGTTCGCATGTGCGGAGTCATCGCACCTTCGCATTCACGATGAGGCGCACTCGAGTGCGGCTACTCCAATGTAGGTGTGTTCGACGCGTGTAAACCCGACGGGTGATGTGGGCTCAAACCGCCCAGATCGCGCCGTGTGAGTTTTCGTCGTCGGCGGTGCTGGCCGCCACGTAGTAGTAGGCCGCGAGCGTCGCCCGGAAGCGCCCTTCGGGGCAGGCGAGTGGCGCGGGGTGACCATGAAAGTAGTCGTCGCCGTGGTCCATCACGAGCAAGCGGTCGAGGATGGGCAGGTAGCTTGCTTCACAGAGAGTGCGCTCGGCGTTCCACAGTTCAAGCGCGCCGCCCCACTCCGCCTGCCACTCCGCGCCCAAGTAGTACAAGACACTCAACTTTCGCTCCAAATGACGAGTGCGGTCACGATTGAAGTCCGCGTGGAGCGCCAAGTGGCCGCCCGGCAACGTCAGCGATAGGCCGGCGCCGCGAAAGTGCGGATCGGCGATCAGCCCTTCGACGCCGGTCAGCGCGCTCAAGAAATCCAGGAAGGCCATGCTCGAGAACTCGGCCAACAAATGACGCAGCCCGGCGTCGACGCCCTCGAAGCCGGTCCGCTGCAGTTGGCCCAAGCGCGCGGCTTGCTCGCGGTAGTCACGCCGGAGCCAGCTCGGATGTTCGGGGCCCGGGAAACGCGTGGCGAGCTCGCTTGCCAGCTCTTGGCCCAAGAAACCGTCGAAGACCGCGTGCGGGTAGGGCCGAGCCGCCCGATAACGTTCGCGGTGCGCTTGCCCCAACGCGCGGAGCGGCTTGCGTTCGAAGAAGAACGGTTTTCGCGCGGTCGGTTCGACGGAGATGTTCATCGGCGGCCTCCTTCATCCTATATCTTGGCCGCACCCGCAAAGCTCCATGTCCGACCGCGATCGCGTCCTTGCCCTGCTCAAGCGTCACGGCTGGAACGCGACCTCGTTTCAGGTGCTCGAACAAGGCTTCGAATACTGGTTTTGGGGCGATAGCGCGTGCGTGGCGTACGTCGATACGGGGCGGGCTTGGGTGGTGGGGGGCGCGCCGATCGCGAGCGCCGAGCAGCTCGCCGAGGTGGCGGTCGCGTTCGTGGCGCGTGCAAAAGCGGCGTCGCGTCGCGTCGTGTTCTTTGCCACCGAGCAGCGTTTTGCGGAGGCGCACGGCTTCGTCTCCATCTTGGTCGGGGAGCAACCGATATGGGACCCAGCAGATTGGGCGGGCAACGTGCGGGACTCGAAGAGCCTTGGCGAACAACTGCGGCGCGCCCGCGCCAAAGGCGTGACTGTGCGCCTGCTGCAGCCGGACGAAGTCGCTTTGCCCGAGGCTCCGCTGCGCCTCGCCGTGGAACGACTGATTCACCGCTGGATGGGCGCGCAGCCCATGCCGCCCATGGGTTTTCTGGTGCGCGTGCAGCCCTTCCTGTTTCCCGAAGAGAAGCGGCTGTTCGTGGCTTGCGTGGGCGAGCGCGTCGTCGGCTTTGCCGGGGTGATCCCGGTCTACGCCCGCTCCGGGTGGTTCATCGAAGACCTGATTCGCGCTCCTGATGCGCCGAACGGCACCGTCGAGTCACTGGTCGATGCCGCGATGCGTTGCGCCGCCGACACGGGCGCGAGCTACCTCACGCTTGGGCTCGCGCCGCTCTCTGGCGCCGTGGAATTTTGGTTGGGCGCCGCACGCAAATACGGATCTGCCCTTTATGACTTCGGCGGGCTTCAAGCGTTCAAAGCCAAATTCAAGCCGCGCAAATGGGTGCCCATTTATCTCTCTCATCCGCTCGGGGAGAGCTCGTATCGCGCGATTTATGCGAGCCTCGCCGCCTTCGCTCGCGGGGGGCTCTTCCGTTATGGGCTCGAAACGCTGCTGCGCGGCCCGGACATCGTGGTGCGCGTGCTGGCGCTGCTGCTCGTCCCGTGGACGACAGCGCTGGCGCTCGCGAGCACGAAGCGTTGGTTTCCCGCTCCCTGGGTGCAATGGGCGTGGATCGCGTTCGACGTCGGGCTGTGCGCGGCGCTGTTCTCGCTCACGTTACGTTGGCGTCAGCGCTTGGCCGACGCGCTCGTGTGGCTGATCGTCGCCGATGCGCTGGTCACGTTCGCGGAAGCCTGCTGGTTCAACCTGATGCGCGTGACGTCCGCGTTGGACGTATTGCTGATGTGCGTCGCGGTGCTCGCGCCCACGTTGGCGAGTATCGTGCTGTGGAATGCGCGTCGCCGCGCCATGCGCTTCAAGCGAACGTAGGTGAGCGAGCAAGAGCCCACATTCGGATTCGGTGTCGGGCGCACGGCACGCGTGTGAGCAGTTGTGAGCGCGTGCAGGCGAAAACGGATACGAAACGAGAACGCAGTCCTAAGACTCGTGATCGAATTCCGCAAGTCGATCTAACGGGACAACATTGTTGTCCGTGTTACATTCAAGGGCTCGCTTGCAGACTCTTCCTCACGTGTCGCTGTGCGTCATGCTGCTCACTCTGGGCGCGTGTTCGACCGCGGCTCGCGAGGCGAGCTGGCCCACTCCGGTCCGCGAACGCGCCGCCGAACCGGTGAGCGCCGATGCGGAATTCGTGCAAAATCAGCCGATTTGCGTGGGCGCGAGCGCTTGGTCCGCCGGCGCCATCGGTCAGACAGTGCTGTTTCATGAGCATCGCGTCGGGCGCCGTTTGGATGTCGGCTACTTCGTCTATTGGTCGGAAGAGCGGCCTTGGGGCTCGAACGTGCTGTCGTACACTGTGCTACCTGCGCTCGCGACTGACGCGGTGTACAGCCACTTCTTCTACCTCTTCCCCGGGTTGAAAGACGCTCTCTATGGTCCTGGTGATATCGAAGGCGTGACGGTCGAATTCGAAGAGGGCACCGACGGCAAGCTCACCGTCACGGGCGGCCTGGCTGATGACGCCAATCACGCCCCCGTGAAACTCACGCGTGAAGACTTGGTGGACGCTCAGGGGCGCATCGTCCTTTTGACGAACGTCTGGAGTCACCAGCTCGGAGCTCACGGTGCGGCTCGGTTCGCCAACACTCCGGGCACTAGCCTGCAGTGTTACCAAGCCGCGTCCGTGCAACCGCTGACGGCCGAGGTCGCGCGCAACTTCCGACTCGGGACCGACAGCAAGCCGCTCCGCGGTGGCCCCGCCTGGCCGCAGCCCTCGCTACCCGAAAAACAGGTTCCGCGTAGCGAGGTCGCCGCGGCCAAAGCCGTTTCAACGCATCAATAGCGCGAGTGAGTAGGTCAAGTCCCGCTGCAGACCGCGGTTCCCGGAAGCAGTCCCTGACAGCGCAATTGGCCGCGATTGGGGCTGCAACTGTTCACGCACTCGATGTCGCGCGTGCAGCTGTCGCCGTCGTTCTTTTTGGCGCTACAGGTGCCTGCGGTCTTGCCGTCGGGGATGTCGCAGAAGCTACCGGCGACGCAAGAAGCAAGATCGGCAGTGCCACACTTGGCGCCGACCTTGGCCAGTGCGGTGCATGTGCCGTCGAGGCAAAGCGTGGAGGTGCACTGTTGATTGTTGATGCACGTGGCCCCATTGGCGAAGGGAGCCTTCGCGCATTTGCTGGCTTGGCAGTAGAGATCGTGAACGGGCGCGCAATCGCCGTCGACCGTGCACTTGTCGCCTGCCTTGACGGCAACGCAATTGGCCGCGATGCATTTGCCGCTCTTGCACTCGTTGCCATCGCCGCTCATGCACGGCATGCCGTCGGCCTGATCGTGGGCACAGACGGGTGGGCTCACCGAGAACGCGCAATAGCCGCTCTCACAGTCTTTGGTTTGCTGGCACGCCGCGCCGTCCGCCTTGGGCGATAGGCAAACCTGCTTCTGCGCCACTTGGTCGTATTCGCAGTCGCCGTTCTCGCAATCGTTCGAGTTGTAGCAAGTCTCGCCGGCCTTCTTCTGCGGCCCGCACAGGTTCATCACGCAGTGCACGTCCGCCGGACAATCGTGATCTTGCGAACAGCGGCCGCCCGAGGCGCAGTTTGCGTCGGTGCACTTCAAGGTTTGAGTGTCGCAGGCGAGGCCGGGTTTACAGCGGATCGACTCGGTGCCGGGCGCTGGATGATCGGCATCCGCAAATGAGCACGCCTCGCCAGAAGCGGCGCCGGAAACGCATTTGCCGGTGCCCCAATCACAGACGAACTCACCGCAGTCATCGTCCCGCCCACACAGATCGCCGACTGCGGGTTTGGCGATGCACACGCCGCGCTGGCCGCTGACCTGTCGGCAAAAGAAGCCCGTCTGACACTCGTTCAGATTGGTGCTGTCGCAATCGGCACCCGCGGCGAGCTTACCGACGAACAGCTTTTCGAGCTGACAAGGGTCATCGCTGCTCGGCGCCGCGCTCGGTTCGCAATGATCGGTGGGCGGCGCGGGGTTGCACGCATCGGCGCCGAGCTTGGCGGCGCAGGTCGCGATGGCCGCCGTGTCGATGGTCAGGTTCGAATACTCGAAGCCGAATTGCACGAAATTCAACACGCTGAGCAGGTTCTGCGCGACTTGCTCGCCGCTCAGGCCATAGGCGTAGTTCAAGGTGGCACTCTGAATCAGCCGCTGACTACAGTCATCGGCCGTTGCGGGGCCGAGTTGTGTGGCGAGCTCGCCCGCGCTGCAGCACTTGAATGCCCAACTGCAGCTGGCATCGAGCACCGGCTTCAGCTCGGCGCGCACGTGATCGACATCGGCTTGCCGTGCCGGGGCCGCCGCAGCGGGTGTCGTTTTCGTGTCACTCCCGGAACACGCGACGACCAACAACAAGCACGACGCGGCCCACCCCAACCTCTTCTGAGCATTCATGACCGCCGAGACTACACGGCCCCTGCCGACGAATGAACCCTAATACTACTTGGTCGTAGTACTAAAATCCGCGCGATTTCGAATGTTGCCACGGCGGCGCATGATGTCCGCTAGCTTGTGGTCGTGGTCAACTTCACGGTCCACGAAACCGGCGCGCGGCGTCTAGCTCGGGTGGAACTGATCAACGATCTCGAGCACTACGATCGAGTCATGCTCGGGGCGCTCTCGAACGCGCGAGTCTCGGTGTGGATCGGGACAGCCAACGTCAAAGACATTCGGCTCGAGGCACCGATCGGCTCGCGGGCTCGAGCGCGCGGCCAATACGTATCCGTCACCGAGCGCTTGACCGAGCTCGTGCGCCGCAAAGTCGAAGTTCGCATTTTGCATGGCGCGTTGCCGTCGCGCCCATTTCGTGAATCACTGGCCAAAAGTCCCGAGCTCGTCCCGCCGCGTTTCGAGATGCGCCACTGCCCGCGCGTGCACCTCAAAATGATCGCCGTCGACGGCGCTTATTTGTACCTGGGCAGCGCGAATTTCACGGGCGCTGGGCTCGGCGCGAAGGCCGAAGGTCGCCGTAATTTCGAGATGGGCATCGCCACCGACGATGACCTGCTGCTGGATTCGACTCAGGCCCGTTTCGACGGCATTTGGCGCGGTCGCGAATGCGGTAACTGCCGCCTACGCAGTGCCTGCCCGGCGCCGCTGGATGGGGCGCGGCGTGCCACGCGCCTCTAATACTACTTAGTCACTTTGTGTCTGAGCCGAAGCTTTTCGGCTGCGCGGGGCATTTCTGAAGCAGGCGCGCTGATGAGATCGAGTCGACTCTCCTTCGACGCAACGCAGCCGGGCCCCGGACCCGCCGGTTTTTCGTCTCGTGGCATGTCGCGACTCGCGCCGATCGAGATCTGCCATCTGTAACTGATCAAGTAGTACTAAGTCAGAATGAAGCTCGATAACCGAGCGTCGTGCTGAACGCATCGTACAGGCGAAACTCGCGGTTCTGTTGCAGCGCATCGATGTATTGATCGACCGTCACGAACTCGATGAAGGCGCTATGACGCGTAAAGAATCGATCGGAAGGCTGGCGCAGAGCGGCTTCGGCTCCGAAGAGCAGCAAGTAGTGCAAGGCAGTCGGTTCGTAGTACCCCGGCGGATAAACGTTCGGCTGCTGAACGAATAGATTCTTGCCATGAGCCACGAACAGGCCGCCGCCCACGTACAGCGGGTAAATCCAAATGCGCTCCTGATCGATCGGAAAGCGCAGAGGACGAATTTGTAGCGTTGCGGTGCCGACGTGGACGGCGGGAGCCCCGTGATACGGCGGCACGAAACCATAGCTCACGCCGATATTGAGCACGTCGCGCAGGGCGGAGTAGCCCACGCCGATCGTGAACATCCCGAGAAATCCGCCAGTCTGTAAGCGCACGTAGTCGGGCGCTGCCCAGCCCAGGCGATCGCGATCTTCGTAGCGCGATGGCTGCGGCTCGACGTTGGGAGGCGAACTCTCTCCGGGCGGCGCAGCCAGCGTGGGGGCCGAAAACGAAGCGACCAGCAGTAGGATTCGAAGAGAGTACCTCATGGCATGTCGCTCGGCGGCGGGTCGACACCCGGTGCTTGGGTCGGTAGCGGATCCGAACTGCAGACATCGAAGGTGCACGCCGCGATCGTCGTGTGCTGGCCATCGGTTTGGAGCAGGATCCACGTGCCGTTCAGGGCCGCTTCGGTCTTGACGTATTGGGTAGGGCCCAACGTTTCTGCGGCGAAGCCATCGTGCAGGTGGCCGTACAAGTAGAACTGGACGCCCGCGTCACGCAGGATGCCTTCGAGCTGCACGCTGACTTCCGGCGTCAGATGCGGCAAAGAATAGGGCGGTTGGTGCGCGACGACGACCGTGGCCACCTCCGCTTTCGCCGACACTTGGCTCTTCAAGAAGGCGAGGTCCGGTTCGGTTTCCTGCCACTCGATGGTGTTGTCGTTGAAGAACACGAAGTGCACGCCCCCGTAGCTGAACTCGAAATTTTCGGCACCGAACATTTTGCCGTACAAGACGCGGCCATTACTGAGCCCGTCGTGATTGCCGGCGACCTCGAGATAGGGCGCGTGCAGCTTGGTGAAGATCTCGTAGGCCCAGATGTATTCTTGCTGCGTGCCGAAATCGGTCACGTCGCCGCCGTGGATCACGAGCTCGACTTCGGGGTGCGAGTTGATCGCGCTCACGATGTCCTCGAAATTCTTGTACCCGTCGTGAGAATCCGAAAGGAACGCGAGGCTGAGCGGTGCCTCGGTCGACACGGGGGCGCGCGATTTTGCGCGTAATTTGGCGAGATTCTTCTGCGTGAGCCGCTGCTGCGCGTCGGTCAGTTCCACTTGGAACGGGCTGAAACGGATACAGCCAGCGACGAGACAGACCACGATCAAACTTGCGGCGAGCGCACTTCTTAGCAATCGACTCTTCATAATTGTGCGTCCACGGTGAGCAACGCGCCGCCCTGCACCGGCGCGATCGACGGGCGGATGGGCACCAAAAAGCGCACCGGCCGATGAAAAAAGTAGGGAACCGAAACTCCGATTGCGGAAGAGACGACGGCCGCGGACAGCACGTCCGTCAGGTAGTGTTTGTCCGCGGCGATGCGCAGATAGCCCGTGAGCGTGGCGGCGCTCATGCCCGCGGCCCATACCCAGCCGGCTCCGCGATAATGGCGCAGTGACGCGATGGTCCCGGCGGAGGCGGCCAACGAAAACGCGTAACTCGTGTGCCCCGAATAGAAGGAGACGTAGGCGTCTTGTCCGTTGCCGTCGTAAGGTCGCTCGTTGGGAGGCAAGGCATGCGCATCGGGTCGGATGCGCCCGACCGAGTATTTGACGATCTGCGCCACCACCCCAGCCGTCGAAACGGCCTCCGCCGTGAGCACGATGTCCACCGGCACCGCCGCGAAACGGTCGTCGTTTTCAGCCAAAATCGCGCTCAATCCGACGGTGAGCGCGGGCGTGAGCGCGTTGGCGCCGATGTCGCTCAACGTCGAGGCCGTCTTTTGAGCGCTGGGGGACCAGCGCAGCGCGTCGCGCACTCCGCGATCGACGGCGTTGTCACTGCACCAGCGGCAGCGTCGCGCGGCGAGCACGCCGTTCAACGATTGCAAGGTGTTCCACGAGGCGTACGCGACCACGACGTACGGCAAATCGATGCGCAGATCGTAGTTCAGTTCGGGAGCCGAGGCGCGCACGGGTGCGCCTGCGGGCGGGAACGGCGGCGCACTCAGTTTGACGGGAGGACGCCCCGCGCTGGGCGGAGCGGGGGGCGCTGGTTCGTTCCGCCGCGACCAATCCGAATCGAGCTTGCGAGCCATGTCTGAGTCGGGCGCGACGGCAGGTGTGCTCGAGTCGTTCGTCGTGGGCGAATCGGGAGCGGGCGCGGGCGCGGGTTCCGGCGGTGGAACGGCCGATTGTGCGAGCGCATGCCCGCTGAGACAGCCTGCCGCGACCCCACTCAAAACTGTGACGAATCGCCGCAGCGACGCGGGCAGGAGCTCACGACAAAAGCTGCCGATCTCCGTAGATAGACTGCCCTTGCTCGACCGCACCCCGTCGCTACAGCAGAAATCGAGCCAACGCCGCCCAGACCACGTCGAGTTTGGCGCTCTGGCTCGTGCCCTTGCCGCCGCCGTTTCTGCCTACGCCCACGCCTGCCCTCGCTCCACTATCCGCGCCGTCGCCCACTCTCGCTCGCGCAGTAAAAAATCAACATGAACTCGAGCGCGCACTCTGCCGGTGGAGTTGCGCTGAGATTGCGAAAACGCGGCGCCCCTTTTGAGAACTTTTCGACATACGTCGATTACCGAGCTCCGCGCGTTTCTCAATGTACATCTCGTTTTCTAACTCTTAGGTTAGATACTCATCAGTTCGTTCTTCGGAACCTTCCGGTCGTTGTTCGACCGTGTTTGGTAGTTTCGAGTCGGCGTGTCGCGGTCCCTCCCGAAGGTGGCGTGCGGCGCGGCGCTGGGCTGCCTTTCACCTGAGTTGCCCCATTAGGAGATGCGCATGACCTCGAACGTGAGTTCGCGACTGCTAGCTATTTTGTGTGCGCCCGCGTTGGCCGCAGCCTGTTCGGCACCGGTCGAAAAGACGGCGCCCAGCGTTCAAGCGGCCGATTTGACGGTGTTTTCGGCCGTAAAAGTGGGCAAATCCTACGGCAAGAAGGTGTACGTCCACGTCATGCCCTGGTTCGAGTCGAACCAAAGCTCGGGCAACGGCTCATGGGGCATCCATTGGACGATGGCCAACCAGAACCCCAACGTGGTGGACGGCAGTGGCCGCCGGCAAATCGCGTCCAAGTTCTATCCGATGATCGGCCCGTACGCATCCGGCGATGCGGACGTCGTCGAATATCAATTGCTCCTCATGAAGTACGCCGGCATCGACGGCGTGCTCATCGATTGGCCGGGCGCACTCAATGTTTGGGATTACCCGAAGAATCGCGCGAACGCCGAGGCCATGATCGCGCTCTCGAGCAAAGTGGGCTTGGACTATGCCGTGGTGTACGAGGACAACAACATCACCTTGGCTGGCAACGCGGGGCTCGTGGGCGATCGCATCGGTGCGGCCAAAGACGACATGGCGTACCTGCGCGACCGCTATTTCGGCCAAAGCAACTACATCCGCGTCAACAACGCGCCCCTTTTGTTGGTGTTCGGCCCGCAGACGTTTCACTCTCCCTCCGACTGGGGCGCGATTTTCTCAGTGCTGCCCCAGCAGCCCACGTTCCTCACGCTTTGGTATCAAGCGGGCGACGCCGGTCAGTACGATTCGGGCGAATTTTCTTGGGTGTATCAGAACAATCCACAGATCGATAACTTCTACGCGCGAGGCATCCCGGGCGTGAAGATGGGCTCGGCGTATCCGGGTTTCGATTCTTTCTATGCCCAGGGCGGCTGGTCCGGGCCGACGTGGGTGATTCCGCACAATGGCACGAGCAACTTCGCGAGCCTTTTGGACAAAGCGATTCAGTCGGGCGTCAACTACACGCAGCTCGTCACTTGAAACGACTACGGTGAAGGCACGATGATCGAGCCGACGCGCGAATTCGGCTACGGTTTTCTCACGACGTTGCAGCAGAAGCTCGGCGTCGGCTACGGCCAGAGCGAACTCGAGCTCGTCGCGCAGCTCTACGCAGAGCGCAAACAGTATGCTGGAAATGGCGCGAAAAAGGCCGATCTCGATCAAGCGTTCTACGATCTGGCATCACTGCAAACCGGCGCAGCGCGCGCTATTCTGAACGGCACTTCGACGGGGACGACACCGCCGACCACCACACCACCCACGACGACGCCGCCCACGACGACGCCGCCGAGCGGCACCACCTATTACATCGTGAACCACTGGACGGGCGCGTATCTCGACGCCAACGCCGGCCAAGCGCAATACGCAATAGCGGCAGCGGCTCGAACTTTCAATGGACGCTCGAAGACCAGAGCGGCTTCAAGCGCATCAAGAACGTGGGTTCGGGCTGCTACCTGAACATCGAGCACCAGCTCCCGTACGCCGAGTGTTCGAGCGTGCCCGCTTCGTTCTACAGCAGTTACTGGTCGCTCGAATCGGTATCCGGGTATGCGCGGCTTCGCAATGCCTGGCAAGGCACATACTTGAACGTCGAGAATCAAGCGGGCTACGCGCAATGCACCGCAGTGCCTGACTTCTTCCAGAGCGGGCAATGGAGCTTGCTGCAGAAGTAGTGACCTCGACGATGAGCTGTGGTCGTGAGTTGCGGCGAGAGCGCTAGGCCGCCCCGGTTAGGGGCGGCGAGCGCTGTTTTAGCTGTTATTCAGCGTTTTTTTACTTGGGATTATCGGCGGCGCCACCGCTGCTGCTAGTCGAGCCACCGCTGCTCGTGCTGCCTCCGCTCGGGCCACCGCCGCCACGACCTGGGTCGCCACCCGTGCCATCGTGGCCCGGGCATTGATGACCCGTGCCGTCGCGGCCAAAGCCGTCGCCGTCAGCGCCAGCTTCGCCGATACCGAACCGGCCGTCGTCGTGACCACCCCAGCGGCCATCGCCGTTGGCGGTTTCACCGGCTGCGCCGATGCCTGAATGCTGCGCTGAGCCTCCTCCATGCCTCAGTGCTTCATCTGTACTGGCCTCACTCGACCCGGAGCTTCCGCAGCCAATTAGCGTTCCCGCTACGAACACCGAGCAGCTAACGATGATCCAATTGCGCATGTATCCTCCTTGGCGCGCGTGTGCACGGAGGTGTGAACACGGACGACATCAGCATCAGTACCGGTGCGGTGCCTCGAAAGGCAGAAATCGATCAACGAGCTGTCCTTCGACTGACGCGCGATCAATGCGAATACGGCAGAACGCGCTTGCGGCGATTCACGACACTGCAAAATGCCGGAGTGGCGGATATGGGCCGGATTTGAAACTCGTAGTTGCCACATCGAAGACCGCAACCAGATTGCGTACCTCGCGGATTTGAACGCAGGCTCATTCACGAGAATTGGCCGGCAATCCAGCTGACGTACTGCGGAATTGCACATTGAAGTGCCTCTCTGCGGGGGCAAATGTGCATTCGCACACTAGCGGAGCCGTGGGCCAGTTGGTACGAGCTCTCCGCGAGTCACGGACCGCTCGGTTTGCGGCGTTCGTCCCCTTTTTTGTTGGAGGTTCCCATGAAGCGCCTTTGTCTGTGCATCGTCGGTATCGGTTGTTCGCTCGCGGCGAGTGCGTGCAGTTCGGATAGCTCGTCGCCCTTCACGAGCAGCGGCGGAGGCGATCCGGTCGCTCACGCGGGCGCAGGGGGAGTTTCGGCGGGTGGCGGTAGTTGTGGTTCACGCCCTGTCGGTTCAGGTGGCGGGGATCCAGTGGGCAACGGCGGTACCGGTGGGGCGGCGGGGGGAGGGGGCATTGGGGGTGGTGGGGGGAGCGCGGGTGCCAACGTGGCGGGGATGAGCAATGGCGGTAGCGGGGGCTACCCACCGGACTCGTTGTGCGGGCAGCTGAGCGGCAATTGGCAGTGTGACCAAGGCGTGATCCACCGCGTGACCGCCGGCACGTGTGAGATCCATCTCCCGCCCGATGTGGGGCCGAGCGGTTCTGACGACGACGATTGCGAAAAGAATAGCGACTGAACGAAGTCAGCCAATGGCTACTGCGCGACTGAAAGCGGATTTCGCGGCGCAAAGAACTATTGTTTGTATGCGTGCACCATCGATGCCGATTGCGGCACTGGCTACGCCTGCCTGTGCGGAGCGATCGGCGGCCGATGCGCCTCGGCGAGCTGTAAAACCGATGCCGAATGCAATGGGCGCTACTGTGCAGACTACGCTCCGGCTCCTTCGCTGCCCGGGATCGGATTTGCCTGCCAGTCCGCCAACGATGAATGCGTGAGCGACGCCGATTGCCGCGTCAAATCGCCGATGAAGCCGTTCTGCGGGTTCAGTGGCGACCACCGGGTGTGCAGCATGCCCGCAGTCGCCGAGCCAGGCGTGAACTGATGTCACGGCGCTCGCTCCGTTTTAGCCTGGTCTTCGCTCCCTGCGTGCTCATCGGCTGTGGGCAGCACAGCACGGACACGACGCCTGACCCGCGGCGTAGCGAAACTGCCGGAGCGAGCAACGGCGGCAGCGCGAATGACGGCGGCTCGGGTAACCTGCACTTGAACTTGGCGGGTGACGGGGGCGCGTCGTTCGACGCCGGCAGCGCCGATCTCGGTACTTGCGACGGCGCGCGAGCCGCGAAGAGCACCGTGGCTTGCGACTACTACGCGCTTCATCCGCTCGGATTTTCTGGAATGCCTCAGAGTGGCTCGGATCTGAGCGGATCTTGCTACGCCGCGTACCTGGCCAACACTTCGCCCGGCCCAGTCGACATCCACGTCGAGCATCGCGGGCAAAGCTTGGATGTTTCGAAATTCGCGCGCATCCCCTCCGGCGAGGGCGCAACCCTCAGCTATGCACCGTTGCCGGGGGGCCAACTGCCGCCGGGAGAAGTCGCGATCTTGTTCCTCTCGAGCGTAATCACGACGGCCGACCCCGCGGTCGTGCCCTGTCCTTCCGGCATCGACGTCGCGGTTCCGCTGGACGCGAAGCGTCCCGTTGATCCGAGCACGGCGTCGCTGAACGGCGCATTTCATGTCACCACGTCGGCGCCCGTCGTGGCGTACGACTTCTTTCCGTACGGCGGAGGCAGCACTGCGATCGCCAGCGCATCACTCTTACTGCCCACGACCGCCTGGGGCAGCAACTACATCGGCGTGGATGCTTACCAGGGATATCAGCCTTGGATCGCGATCGTCGCCTCCGAGGACGACACGCGCGTCGATCTCGTGCCCACGGCCGACATTGCGCCGAACGGTGCGCAGCCCGGCGTGCTCAAAGGGCAAACGGGGAGCTTTACGCTCGCGCGCGGTGAAACGCTGCGCCTCGTGCAAGGCTTGGGCACTCTGCCGTCCACCGAATTGAACGGCACCGTGGTGCAAGCCAATCACCCCATCGGTATGTGGGGCGGCTCCAACGGCATGTGCATCCCCACCGACTACGAAGCGTGCGATCTCGCGCACCAACAGGTCCCACCCGTGAGCGCGCTCGGCAGCGAATACGTTGCGGTGCGCTATCGCAATCGCTACGACGGGCCAGAAGAGACGCCGCCTTGGCGCATCCTCGGCGTCGTGCCCGGCACGCTGCTCACTTATGATCCCGCTCCGCCTGCCGGCGCGCCGAGCTCGCTCGAACAAGGGCAAATCGCGCGCTTTCGCGCGAGCGGGCCGTTCGTGGTGCGGAGCCAAGATGCGGCGCACCCGTTCTACGTCTCCGCTCACATGACGGGCTGCGAATACGCGGCGATGCAGGCAAATGCGAGCGACAGTGGTGATTGTCGCGGCGATCCAGAATTCGTCAACGTGGTGCCGGCGGCTCAATATCTATCGAACTACGTATTTTTCACGGACCCCACGTACCCGGAAACCAACTTGGTGGTCGTGCGTAAGAAATCCGCGAACACCTTTGCGGACGTGACGCTCGACTGCGCGGGGACACTCGGCGGTTGGCAACCGGTGGGCAACTCCGGCGATTACCAATACACGCGCGTCGATCTCGTGCGCCACGATTTCGAGAAGCAAGGCAACTGCGACAACGGTCGCCACAGCATGGACAGCACCGGACAGTTCGGCGTCACCGTGTGGGGTTGGGGGAGCGCCGAAACCAAAGGTGATCCCCAGAACACCATGGGGCCCGGCATCTTCTACTCACAAGCCGTGAGCTACGCCTATCCCGCGGGCGCGGGCGTCGCGCAGGTGAACGGCGTGGTGGTGCCAGTCGTGAAGTGAGCCTCGACTCAGCGTGCGGTCGAGCTCACTTCGGCCAAACGCGATCCACCCAATCTTGATACGTCTTCACCAGCGAGGGGTCGGCGCCCATCAGGCCGCCTTCGTAGGCGCCCCAGGCGACGTATTGCATCGTCGTCCAATTATCCCAGCTGCCGGGCAAGTGCGGCTTGCCTTGATCATTCATTTCGAACGGCATCCGCGCCGCATCCACGCAATAGCGGAAGCCTGATTGCTGCTCGGGTTGGCCGAACGAAGTGTTACTCGGATCGCAGCGGCGATATTTCGCCGGATCGGTGTTCGCGTACAAACTGTTGTAGAGCGCGATCGTCCCGTTCACGAACAACAAATGGATGCCGGGCGCGATCTGTTCCAGTAACCGAAAGCGCGTCTGCTCGTTGCCGGCCGGGCCATTATCCATGATGGTCGTGGGCGCGAGCTTGAACAGCAAATCGGCCTTGCTTTGGATGCCCTGATTCGCGAACAAGTTTTGCGGATCTTTTGGATCAGGGCTGTCGAAGGGGATCTCGGTGTTGGCCAACTGCGCCAATTTCGTGCGGATTTGCATGTAGCGCGCCAAGTGCGCGGCGCCCACCCAACCCGGCGCCTTGGCCGTGATCAGATCGTCGACCACCGCGGTGGTAAAACCCATGTGATACGGCCAATCGATGGCGCCGTTCGACGCCCCGGCCCAACCCGGATTCACGCTGACCTGCAGCTGATACCATTGATTCGTGCGGTAGTAAGATTGCAGCCGCGGCTCCCACGAAAAGTAGAACTCGCGCTTGCCCTGCGCGGTCTGCTGTTCGACGTACAGCATGTGCGGCGCGACATAGAACATGCTCGGCCAACCAAACGGCCAGCCCCGCTTCTCGCCTTGGCCGACCCATTTGCCGCTCGCATCCTTGCTGCCGTGAAAGTCGAGCTGACCTTCCACGCCGTAGCTGTGCACGATCTCCCACTGCTTGACGCCCATCCAGTGATAGAGGCCGAAGTTCGCGCGCTCGATGAAGCCCTCTTTGGCAAACGAGTCCTGCGGAAACTGAGCCAGAGTCGCGGCGCTCTGCAGCGCTTGGAGTTTCGCGCCGCCGATCTCCACGCTGAACGGGTTCGCCGGATCGGTCGAGATGCGTGAGCCACGCCCGCCCCCGCCAAAGGCCAGTGTCGCGCCTCCGAAGTTCGTGAGCATGCCGGCGATCTGACCGTGCTGATCAGCGGTCAAATGGCTCCAGTCGCCGTAAACGCCGTTCGGATTCTTGTTTTTGGCGAGCCAATCTTCAATCGCCGCCAGCACCTTGAGCGGATTGTTGTTGTCGTTCTTGGTCTCGAACAAGCCTTGGGTTTGCCCGGCGTCCGGTGTCCAAATGTCGAGCGGGTGCACCGGAGGCAGCCACGAATTCCAATCCGGAAACTGGAGTGGCAGCGCCATCTCG
>Ga0105241_10000899_pt1 | contig 22474 bp, 22 predicted proteins | sample KBSC64metaG_FD_80422 | JGI IMG/M metagenome (GOLD analysis project Ga0105241, IMG submission 80422) | Corn rhizosphere microbial communities from Kellogg Biological Station, Michigan, USA - KBS C6-4 metaG | ecosystem: Host-associated > Plants > Roots > Rhizosphere > Soil | place: Michigan, USA... | reverse complement strand
TTCGCGATGGTTCAGCCGTCGTTCCCCGCACTCCCCGGTCTCCTGGTCCACATACGCTATCTGCTGGAAACTGGGATGAAAATCGCAGCCTATAATCATCATGCTCGGCTCCTTCTCCCGAGCTATACGGTCGTTTAGCAGCAACCAGTCTACTCAGCCGAAGGAGCCGACGCTGTCATGCAATCATTCACAGCGGTTCCATCGCAATGAGTGATTAGTGGAAATGCTCTCAGCATAGATGCCATCGAAAGACACTCCGCACACTAAAATTGGATTCCACCCGCCGGGCGGTGCGATGGTGCAGGCGGCCGATCGGGCCTCTGTGTCGATCGATTCCCTTCATGATCGGATCCAATCTGATCCGGAGAAAGAAACTCCTTTATCAACGCGCAATGGACTTCGGGAAACAGTCTCAGCGTGTCGAAATATGTGATCCTAATCGTCCCACCGCTCATCTCAAACCTAACCGATCACAAGGCACCCCTTGCTCGACGCACAAGCTCAAATCCTCCCCGCAAAGTTTGCTGACGCTCACGCAATGTCCGTCTTGTCAGCTACGGTGTTTCCGCTAGGCTGCCCAGTGGATACCCCGCCGCAGGATCTGTCCGACTACATCAACCGAGAACATACGCCTGAACGATATCGAGAGATGCTCCAGGATGATCGATTCACGATCTTGCTCGCAAAGGTCAATGACAACCTTGCCGGCCTTGCGCTTCTCGTGAAGGCAACAGCTCCTCCTCAGATGCAACCTCCCTCAGCGTTCGAACTGCGAAGGTTCTACGTCGATCCTGCTTACCACGGCCGCGGTGTTGCAAATACCCTGATGGAACGAGTTCTCGCGCTTGCAACCGAGCGAGCCGAACCATCGGTTTGGCTCAGCGCATTCTCTGGCAACGGGCGCGCCATTGCGTTCTACAAGCGATGGAGCTTTCGCATTGCAGGCGAGCACGACTTCATAGTCGGCACAGACCGGCAGAGAGACTATCTCATGTTGCGTGAATTGACCGCCCGCCCGGACAATCCCATCAACTCCCGCACAGAAAAGGACGGCTCCTGATGGATGCGACACCGATGGCAATCCTGCCTCTGCTCATGATCGTAGGCGGAGGCGTTCTGTACCACGTAGCGCAGAAGGCCACCCCAGCCGCAGTCGATCCATTTCTGGCGCTTTGCATCTCCTTCGGACTCGCATCGCTCACCTGTCTTGTAATCTGTGTCTCCCGACAGGGATTCTCGGCGACGCAGATGCACCGCGTAAACTGGACGTCGATCGCACTGGCTTGTTCGCTGGTGGCAATTGAATCCGGCTATTTGATCGGCTACCGCGCAGGACTCAAGCTCAACATCACGTCCTTCGTATGCAACAACCTCATCGCCCTCGTGCTGCTGGGCATTGGGACCCTTCTTTATCGCGAAGCCTATACTTTTCGCACCGGCTCAGGCATGGTCCTGTGCGCCGCCGGCCTCCTTCTGTTGTTGCGCTGAAGAGGGGGCAACACGTTTCCCAAGTCCCCCTCCCCCGCCACCTCTAATACCGCAGGCGAAAAGCCCCGCGTCGCCGATCGACACGCAGGAAACTGCGCTCATCACCGGCTTCGAAAACCCGAAAATAGTTTCACCTCGATTTGCAGGTAATTACCACGTCTGAGCGCACAACGGGTTCAGTGGCAATGGGCGAACGGTCGGCATGCTGTTCGCCCTCATTCCACGAACATGGAAAAGGCCGGGCGTGCAGAACAGCAGAGCTGCACGCCCGGCCAAGGTCTCTATCTTCCGCCCAAACTCTATAAATCCGGCCAACTAAGTCTTAGATTTTCAAGCTTGTACGGGCAACCGTAATATAATCAGCCAGTTACAGCCATCGACCACACGCAAGCCTAGGAGAACAAAGGATTTCCGTGCAGACCGGGGGGTACCCCCCAAGGCGGCCCTCTCTCGGACGGGACGAGGAGGAGGATGTTGTTGATGATGATGATGCCTCTTCGCTTGGGCTCCTACGCCTCGATCACTGCCTTCGATAGGTTCCGTGGCCGATCCACATTCACACCCCGTTCCAGCGCCATGTAGTACGCGAACAGTTGCAGCGGAATCACCTCGGGGATGGGCAGCAGATGCTCGCTCGCAGGCTCCACAAAGACGCAATGTGTCGCAAGCCCCGGGATCTCCCGATCACCTGCATTTGCAATCGCGATCACTCTTGCACCTTGCTTCTTCATGTCCTGAAGCAGTTGCACAGTCTTCTCGTAGCGCAACACTGAGTCATCCACCTTGCGGTCCACCGTCGCCACAGCGACCAGCGGAACATGTTCGCTTACCAGCGCATTTGGCCCGTGCTTCAGCTCTCCCGTGGGATAGCCCTCAGCCGTAACATACGAGGACTCCTTCATCTTCAACGCACCCTCGCGCGCGATCGCATAGTGAACTCCGCGTCCCAGAAACAAAAAAGTCGCAGCATCGCTGACCTTCCCGGCGACAGCTTTCATTTCCGCTCGCCAGCCCTCGAGCTGCCGTTCAATCATTGCAGGCAACGTGCGCACTTCCGCGATGCGCTCCTCAAGTTGCGGCGGATCGAAGGCGCCGAGCCAGCTCCCCTCATAGAGCGCTAGCAGATACAGGGCTGTGAGTTGGCAGGTGAAGCTTTTGGTCGCCGGAATCGCCAGCTCTTTGCCCGCAGCCAGCGGCATTGCAGCTCCCGCTTCACGCAGCATGGTGCTGCCCGGAACGTTCGCGATCGCCAGTGTCTGCTGTCGCCCTTCCTTCGCGAATCGCAGCGCCGCGAGAGTGTCCGACGTCTCACCCGACTGCGAGATCACCAACACCGAAGGCTGCCGGGGATTGGTAGCCGGACGACAGCTGTATTCGCTCGAGTATTCGACATCAACCGCGAGTCCGCAGAGGTCTTCAAAGATGATCTCGGCTGCAAGCCCCGCATGACGACTCGATCCGCTCGCCGCAATCAGCACCTCGCCTCGCGAGTTGAGCCATTGCTCCATCGGAGCAAATACGTCCTGCTTCAGCCCATTGCTATCGAGATAAAGATCAAGAGTTCGTTGTATCGCGGCAGGCTGCTCGAAGATCTCGCGCAACATGGCATGAGCAAATTCAGTCACTGGAAGTCCTTCCTGGTAGGTAAAAGGCCGATCCGCGCCGTTGCGCAGCTGCCTCTTCGATTCTAAGTGTCTGACAAGCCGGTTAAATTTATAGCCGCCGCAAACGCGCGCAGGCCTCATCTAGATCCTGATCTTTCTTGGCGAAGCAGAACCGCAGCAAATCCTCGCCACGTCCCGGCCTGAAGAACGCCGAACCAGCAACCGACGAAACTCCGGTCTTCGCCAACAGATATCGCGCTTTCTGCGCAGCCGTCTCTCCGGAGAGTCGCGTCGCTCTCGCCAGCACGTAATAAGCTCCAGCCGGAACGCTCGGTTCCATTCCCACATCGCGCAGCGCCGAGACAATCCGTTCGCGTTTGGATTGGTGATCCGCCGCAAGCTGCTTGTAGAACTCCGCTGGCAGCTGCTCCAGTCCCGCAGCTGCGCCATGCTGCAACGCCGACGGAGCACAAACATAAGTCAAATCATGAAAGTAGCCCATCGCTCCCATCCACTTCACATCGGCAGTTACGTAACCGAGCCTCCAGCCTGTCACGCTGAATGTCTTGCTGAACCCCGACATCACGATCGTTCGTTCGCGCATCCTTTCGAGCGTCGCAAGGCAGATGTGCTTCTTGCCGTCATAGACGAAGTATTCATAGATCTCATCGGTAAAGACGAACAGATCGTGCTCGCGCGCCAATTCCGCAACCGCCTCCAGCTCCTCGCGGCTGAACACCTTTCCGCTCGGATTGGCCGGCGTGTTCACAATCATCGCCCGCGTCTTCGGAGTGACTGCCGCTCGCATCGCGTCTACGTCAAGCGACCAATCTGGCTCAGCAAGAGCCACCAGCACAGGCTTGACCCGCATCGACTTGAGCGTGCTTACGTGATACCCGTAGAACGGCTCAAACACCAGCACCTCGTCCCCCGGATTGAGCAACGCCATGCAAGCAGCATGCAGTCCGGCTGTTGCTCCGCATGCGACCAGCACCTCATCCTCAGGGTTGTACCGCAATCCGTAATCGCGAAGCTGCTTATCCGCGATCGCCTTGCGCAACCGTTCGATCCCGTCGAGACGCGTATAGATGTTATGTCCGGCGAGAATGGCCGCAATCGCTGCATTCTCCACTGGCGCGGGAACTGGCGTGTCGCAGACTCCCTGCGCAAGATTGATCCCGCCGACGCGGTCGCACTCGGTCGTCATCGCCCGGATCTCCGATTGCATCGCTCCGGGCGCAAGTTCGCTCAGGGCGAGACGTGAAGCTGTATGCGGATGAGGCACAAGGGTTTTAGTCACGGGGAAGTCGCTCCACCGCCATTCTACAGTCGAGTGCCGTTCGACACACCAGCGCATAGGATCCCGCTATTAGAATCGTCCTTTCCAGCGAGGTCGCATGCACGAGCTCTCCATCGTCTCCAGCATCGTCGATTCCGTCACCGAGACGCTCGCCGCTTATCCCGGAGCGCGCGTCAAAGAAGTCCGCCTTCGCGTCGGCGCATTGGCTTCTGTGGTCGAGGACTCGCTCCAGTTTTGCTATGGGATCGCTACAGAAGGAACACCGCTCGAAGGATCTGTGCTCATTGTCAGGATTCTGCCGGTAAGAATGCACTGCGACCGTTGCGCTCAGGATGTGGAGATAGCGAGCCTGCAAAGCTTCCGCTGTCCCCACTGCGAAGCGCCGGTTTCCGACCTCCGTCAGGGACGTGAACTCGAGATCGACTCGATTGAGATTGATGAAGTTGAGGAAAAGGTATGACCACCCGGATCGTAGAACTTCGCCAGGGGATCCTCAAGAAGAACGACGAACTCGCCCGAGGCCTTCGTACCCGGTTCGAAGCAGCTGGCGTGCTTGTGCTCAACCTCGTCTCAAGCCCAGGGACAGGGAAAACCGAATTCCTCCAGCGGACTCTCAGCCAACTCATTGGCTCCGGATCCAAAGCCGCCGCGCTCGTCGGAGACCTCGAGACCGACAATGACGCTCGCCGTCTCGCCGCGAGCGGCGCGCCGGTCCGCCAGATCAACACACATGGTATCTGCCACCTCGAAGCAGAAATGGTTAGCAAGCATCTCGACGGCTGGAATCTCGCCGACCTCGATTACCTCTTTATCGAGAACGTCGGCAATCTCGTCTGTCCTTCCAGCTACGACCTGGGCGAGAAGATTCGCGTAGCCCTCCTCAGCGTCACTGAAGGCGAAGATAAGCCCTTGAAATACCCCACGCTTTACAACTCGGCAGATGTCGCCGTAATCACAAAAATCGACATCGCCGACGCCGTCGGTTTCGATCGCGCAGCAGCCCTGAAGAACATCAACGAGATCCGCCCTGGCGTCCGCATCTTCGAAACCTCAGCCAGGACTGGTGCAGGCATGACAGAATGGCTTGCATACTTGGCCCAGTCGCGACTGGCCCGATAGCTCACCTTTTCCGGAGAAGGCAATGAGAAAGACCGCACCCTCCGCGACAGCCAAACCGAAGCTCCCCGATTCTGCCGAAGGCGTAGACTCCTACCTTTCCCAGGTTCCTGAGCCAGCCCGGACAACACTCCAGAAAATACGCGCCACCATCCGCTCCGTCGTGCCCGCCGAAGCAACAGAGGGCCTCAGCTACGGAATGCCCGCGTTTCGCTACAAAGGCCCGCTCGTTGCCTACGCCGCGTTCAAGGATCATTGCAGCTTCTTTCCCATGCAGGCCTCTCTCATTGATGAGATGAAGGACAAGCTCAAAAACTACCGGACCTCGAAGGGCACTCTCCAGTTCCCACAGGACAAACCCCTTCCTGCCACGCTGCTGAAACAGATGGTGAAGCTCCGCATCGCCGAAAACGAAATCCGGTCCGCCGTGAAAGCCCGAACGCGCTCGTGAAGTGATTCAAATCACATCTGAGCTTGTCCTTGCGGCGGTATAAGAGGGTTGCTATGTGCCTCGCAATTCCTGGAAAAGTGGAACAAATAACGACCACCGGCGATGTCCGCATGGGTCGGGTGAACTTCGGAGGAGTGGTCAAGAACGTCTGCCTCGATTACGTTCCCGAAGTGGTTGTTGGCGACTATACGATTGTGCACGTTGGCTTCGCGCTTTCTAAGATCGACGATCAGAGCGCCCTTGAGACTCTCGACCTTTTTCGGAAAATGGGTGCGCTTGATGAGGAATTGGCGAGCGAAGAGGAGGCCTTTGCGCGAGCAGCGAACGAGCTACCATCAAACTGCCCCGATGGAAGCTGCGGGCTAGCAGGAAAAAACCTGCGCACCGATGGCTCTGGAGAAAGCGAGTCGGGCCAATGAAGTACCTGAATGAGTTCCGCGACGGTGAAATCGCGCAGCGCATGGCACGCGAAATCTGCCAGATAGCCACCCGCCCTTGGAAGATCATGGAGATCTGCGGAGGTCAGACGCACTCGATTATCCGCAATGGCATCGACCAGATGCTGCCACCAGGGATCGAGATGATCCACGGCCCCGGTTGCCCGGTGTGCGTAACGCCACTAGCCCTGATCGATAAAGCCCTGGCTATAGCCGCTCAACCCGGTGTCATCTTCTGCTCCTTCGGCGATATGCTCCGCGTTCCTGGAACCGATGCAGACCTGTTCCAGATCAAGGGCCGTGGCGGCGATGTACGTGTGGTCTATTCCCCACTCGATGCGGTCGAGCTTGCCATCAAGAATCCGGACAAGCAGGTCGTCTTCTTCGGAGTCGGCTTTGAAACAACCGCTCCGGCGAACGCCATGAGCGTCCATCTTGCTAACCGGCGCGGTCTCAAGAATTTCTCCCTATTGGTTTCACACGTACTCGTTCCTCCCGCGATCGAAGCCATCATGAGTTCCTCTGAAAACAAAGTGCAGGCATTCCTCGCGGCAGGACATGTGTGCAGCGTTATGGGCTTCTGGGAGTATCCACCGCTCGCTGACAAATTCGAAATTCCCATCATCGTCACCGGCTTTGAGCCGCTCGATCTCCTCGACGGCATACGTCGTGCGGTCATCCAACTTGAGAACGGCCAGCACCACGTGGAGAATGCGTACGAACGGATTGTCACCTACGCCGGAAATCTTGAAGCCCAACGGCTCCTTGCAGAGGTCTTCGAACTAACTGATCGTTCCTGGCGCGGAATCGGCGTCATCCCGGAGAGCGGCTGGCGTTTGAACGATAACTACCGCGCATTTGACGCCGAGGAACGCTTCCAGATTTCCGGCATCCACACTGAAGAATCGCAGCTTTGCAAAGCGGGTGACGTCCTGCGCGGCGCGATCAAGCCAGCTGACTGCCCTGCGTTCGGCAAGGAATGCACGCCGCGGCACCCGCTCGGAGCAACCATGGTTTCCAGCGAAGGCGCGTGCGCTGCATATTTCAACTATGGCAGATTCCTCTCCGCCGACGAACTGGCCGCGGCCGGAGCAGTGCATGCCCGATAACAGTGCACCAGACTTCTCCAGCTGGAGCTGCCCTCTCCCGCTCCGTGATTATCCCACCATCGTGATGGGCCATGGAGGCGGCGGAAAGCTCGGCAATGAACTCGTTGAGCATCTCTTCCTTCCTGCCTTTCGCAATCCCGCATTAGAGAGTCTCGGCGACGCCGCCGTATTCGAATTGGGCTCAGGCCGCCTCGCCATGAGCACCGACTCCTTTGTAGTTCAGCCGCTCTTCTTCCCTGGCGGATCCATTGGTGCCCTCGCCGTTAACGGCACTGTCAATGACCTCGCAGTTTCGGGCGCCGAGCCTAAGTTCCTGACTGCCAGTTTCATCCTTGAAGAGGGCTTTCCTCTCGCCCAACTGGCCGCTGTTGTGAACGCAATGGCGGAAGCCGCCGCGCAGGCTGGTGTTCGCATTGTCACCGGCGATACCAAGGTGGTGGAGCGTGGACATGGCGATGGTTGCTACATCAATACGGCCGGCATCGGCGTGCTGCGGCCCGGTATCAACGTCGGTCCGAACCGCGCTCACGTTGGCGACGTGGTTCTGGTTTCCGGATCCATCGGAGATCATGGAATGGCCATTATGAGCGTGCGCGAAGGACTTGAATTCGAAAGTCAAATTCGGTCCGACTGCGCTGCTCTAAATGGATTGATCGCCAATGTGCTCGATGCGGTGGGCCCGGCGGTGCACACAATGCGCGATCCCACGCGCGGCGGGCTGGCTTCAACACTGAATGAAATCGCCAGTGCTTCGAACGTCGGCATTCAGATCGATGAGGCGAGTTTGCCCGTACGAAGCGAAGTGCATTCAGCATGCGAACTGCTCGGGCTTGATCCGGTCTATGTTGCCAATGAGGGCAAAGCGGTGTTCTTCGTTGAGGCTCAGTCGGCGGACCGCGCCCTGCAAGTCCTGCGTGCGCATCCGCTGGGGCAAGAGGCAGCCCACATCGGCGTAGTCACCTCACAGCACCCACGCATGCTGGTAGCCCGAACGGCTTTGGGAGCCAATCGCGTGATCGCCACCCAGATCGGTGAGCAACTGCCGAGGATTTGCTGAAGTAAGACAGCCCAAAGACATTCTCATCGCGTGGTGCTGCCTCGGCTTGATGGCCGAGGCAGCTTTTTACCACCCACATGGAAAACAACCTACTCTGACCATGCTGCGAGAACATTTCCTTGACCGTCGGAAAAATGAAAACGGCGGCCACCTGGAAATTCGAATGTGGGAACCACGATCGACCCGCCTGCTGCCACAATCGCATCCTGTGTAGCTTTCAAGTCCTCCGAGTAGAGCACGATTAAAGGAGCGGAGTTGGTCTGCGTTTGCTGTGGCTCTCCTTTGCGGAAACCGCCATCGATCCCGGCGTGGTCGCGATCGAAGCTGACATAGTCGGGACCATAGTCTTGAAAATTCCAGCTAAAAGCGCGCTCATAAAATGCTTTCGTCTTTGCAATGTCAGACGTGGTGAACTCAATGTAATTGATGGCGTGATGCTGTGCGGGTTCGCTCATGCGCTTCTCTCCTGAAAACTGCCTATGCGTTGGGATGCGTGAAGATGGCGGAAGGGCGATGCGGCGAACACACCTCTCCCAGGCTCTGATACGCCTCCATCCGCATTCCCTCAGTAGCAGGAGAGTGCAGGTAGAGCCTGTTCAACGAACCAATGGTCGCAGGCTGCCGAGGTACGAAGGAAACCTATCACACGCCAAAAACCATTGCCAAGCGATTTACGGGCATGTTCGCATAACTAGACCATCCAACGGACATTCACGCCGATGCGAGGCTTTCCTGATGAGTTCTTGTCCAAAGAGCTGTTCTGCGATTCTCTCTGCTGTTCTCTTTTTCGCAACACCAAACGCCCATGCCGCGAATCCGCGGAGTGCCGGCGTGACCGTACCAGTGATGACTCCGCTCACGGTTAAGCTGGGCGAAGCGATCAATTCCAGGACAGTTGCAAATGGATCAGGCTTCACGGCGACAATCAAGGATCCGGTTCAGGTTGCAGGAGTAATTGCAATTCCGGCAAACTCGTCCGCTGGAGGTTTGGTGATCAAGGGAGTAGCTGGCGAGGAGTTGGTGCTCAATTCGATATTCGTGAACGGGAAGATGTATCGAGTCACTACATCACCTGTCTCATTCAATCAACGTGTGAACCTCCGGGCTGGATCGAGTTTTACCTTTCACCTCGTGCTGTCACTGAACCTCGCCAGGTAAGAGTCATTCGCGGCCAAAAACAATCTCGAGCCCACCCGTGATACTCCGCCCTGGCATGGCGACCCCACTGATCTCCTGGTATCCCGTATTGCTGAGGTTGTCAAAACGGAGGTAGGGTCGCACGTGTCCTGATTGGCGTGCTAAGGCACTGTTCCAGATCGGGTACGCAGTCTGACGATAGCGCTGGGCGATCTGAACAGAGTTGTGGATGAGCCAACCAGCATGAGGCGCGAAATCCCATCCCGCATGGATGTTGTTCACCGGATAATTGAAAACGTACTCGGAAAGCAAGCCGTTGAGAGCGCGTTGTGCGCCATTCAGGTTAGTCCATGCAACCGTCACGCGCTGTGACTTCGCGGGTACCCAGGTAGCAGCGGATTCCACTCCGGCAAAGCGAAGGCCATTGAGATTTGTAGCGCGCCACTTCTCGGCAGGCGAAGCCCGCACATAGTCGATTGCATTGTGCTGTCGAGCATAAAAGCCAGTTACCGAAATCGCAAGTCTGGCTGCGGGGCTCCAATCTGCACCGCCGTCAAATGACCATGAAGACTCAGGCTTCAGCGCTGCATTTCCAATCGTGGATGGATCGGAGTAGTAGAGATCAGTGTAGGTAGGGATACGAAAACCATAACCGCTGCTGGCACGTAGCTTTAGCCCATGCGCCAGACGCAGACTGCCAGCTAGTTGCGGCGCAAAAACAGGATCGACGTTGCCGGAGAACATCTCTGCGCGGACTCCCGCTGAGAGGTTCCACTGGCGCTTTGCCGGACGCAGATCGACGTCGAGATACCCGGCACCGCGATTTCGCGCGTGGTTGCCCAGGTTGTTGCTGGAAATACTGTCGCCATCGCCTTCGATGCCGGTAAGAACTATTGAATCTCCGGTAAGTTTGAACCTGTGCTGCAGAGATGCTTGCCACGAGCCGTCGACGTGGTTGTTCTCGTAGATCGATGGAGCCGTACGGATAAGGACGAATTCGTCGCTGTGCCGTCGATAAGCAAATGCTGCACTCGTTGCAGAACCGAGTTCCTGTCGGATGGATGCGAACCAACTCTTTGTTCGCTCCCACGATGGAAAGTTGCCATAGAACTGGTCGGCTCCGAATGAACGGTCGCTGCCGGCGAAAAGCAAATCCGTAACACCAAGTTGAGACCCGACCCAGGTTTCGAGTGATGCATCTTCATTCCGGTAATCACGATCGGCAATGAAGCCGGTGGAGAAATTGCGTGTGCCAGTTGCCTGGGCACTCCATTGCCTTCTTGCCACACCCGCGAGAACAGCTTCTTCGTTGGAGTTGAAGCTCCCCTCCCCTTCGCGCAGAAGAACGGAGGAATGCGCCGGTGCGGAAGTGAAGAAGTCAACGACTCCGCTGAGCGCGTCGGCACCGTGAAGTGTTGAACCGGCACCCTCAAGGATCTGCACGGAATGCATGGCCTCCAGCGGAATCGGCAGATCGAGATTGTGATGCGCTGTTTGGGCATCATTGATACGGAACCCGTTCACCAGCACAAGCGTCTGCGCAAAGCCGCCACCCCGCAGCACGATGTCGGACTGCGCGCCACCCGCACCTCGCTGTTCAATGAAGGCTGAGCTGTCCGTACGGAGAAGATCGAGAGGCGTCTGCACGAACAGCAGATTTGGCTGGACGGGGATTATATCGACCGACCGCGATGACTCCGCTAGCGGTACAGGAGTGGCCGTGCCCACAACCACCGTCTGCGCGGCGGCGGCTACGCTGCCCAAAACCATCACAATCAGTGCACGTCGGAATGGGGACACTGCGAACGCAATCATGTTCTCAATGCAAAACGAGCTTCGGTGCTAGAGGATGTAGCGGCTCAGGTCGTTGTCGCGCACAATGGAAGCCACCATCTGCTTCACATATTCCGGCGTGATGGTGAAAACCTTCTCCGGTCCGGAAGCTGTCATGCGCTCAGCGTAAGGCAGCGGCGCACTGGATTCGTTTGCGCCGTCTTTAGTGAGTTCAGTCACCTTCTCAGCGCCCCCGGTCTGGCGAGCGATGTCCGGTGCGAGAAAGCTCACATCCTCCAGTACGCGCTCCATGATTGTGTGCAGGCGGCGCGCGCCAATATTCTCGGTCGTCTCGTTTACCCGAAAAGCAAACTCGGCCATTTCGCGCAGTGCATCATTCTGGAACTCAAGTCGAACCCCTTCCGTCTCGAGCAGCGCTGAGTACTGCTTTGTCAGCGAAGACTTAGGTTCCGTGAGGATACGCAGGAAGTCTTCTACGGTGAGTGACTTCAATTCAACGCGAATGGGGAAGCGGCCCTGAAGTTCGGGAATGAGATCGCTGGGCTTGGAGACGTGGAATGCGCCGGCGGCGATGAAGAGAATATGATCCGTTCGCACCATTCCATAGCGAGTGTTGACCGTGGTGCCTTCGACGATCGGCAGGATATCCCGCTGGACACCTTCACGCGAGACATCAGGGCCATGCCCTCCTTCGCGTCCGGCAATCTTGTCGATTTCGTCAAGGAAAACGATGCCGCTCGATTCGACGCGCTCGACCGCAGCCCGGTTGACTGAATCCATATCGATAAGGCGACCTTCTTCTTCCTGCACGAGGTAGTCAAAGGCGTCGCCCACCTTCATTTTCCGTTTCTTCGCATTGCCACCGAAGATATTGGGCAACATGTCCTTGAGATTCATCTCCATATCTTCCAGGTTCTGGTTGGAGATGATGCCGAACTGGGGCATGTTGCGCTCGCGAACGTCCAACTCAACAGTCCTGTCGTCGAGTTTGCCTTCACGGAATTGCTGCCGCAGCTTCTCGCGGGACCGCTGGTATCCATCGGAACCGGGAAGACTGAGCTGGTTTTCTTGACCGCCAGGAGTCGCCGGTGGAGGCGGCAACAGAAGGTCAAGGAGACGCTCTTCCGCGTTCATCTCGGCCTTATCTTCGACTTCTTCAAGGCGCTCTTCGCGGACCATGTCGATAGAGATTTCGACGAGGTCGCGAATGATGGATTCAACATCGCGGCCGACGTAACCGACCTCAGTAAATTTGGAGGCTTCCACTTTGAGGAAGGGCGAGTTGGTTAGTTTGGCCAGCCTGCGCGCGATCTCGGTTTTGCCCACACCTGTTGGACCGATCATGATGATGTTCTTGGGCATGATGTCGTCAGCGATATCGGGCGGGAGTTTCTGCCGGCGCTGGCGATTACGCAATGCAATCGCGACCGCGCGTTTGGCGGGCCGCTGTCCCACTACGTGCTTGTCGAGTTCGGAGACAATCTCGCGCGGGGTCAACTCATCCAGCGAGAGGTCCTGCTCTTCGGCTGATGCGGGAAGGTAGATAGCCATGACAGGTGGGCGCTTAGCCCTTCAACTCCTCATACGTAACTCTGTCGTTCGTATATATGCAGATGTCAGCGGCAATCTTCATTGCCTTCTCCGCGACCTCGCGCGCGCTCAGATCTGTATTTTCCATCAGTGCGCGTGCTGCAGCTGTGGCATAGCTGCCTCCGGAGCCGATTGCTGCAATGGGCTCGTCCGGGTCAATGACATCTCCCGAGCCGGAAATCAAAAAGGTCTGCCCCTTATCGGCGACGACAAGCAAAGCTTCGAGGTTACGCAGCATTTTATCGGTACGCCAGTCCTTGGCGAGTTCAACCGCAGCGCGATTCAGATTCCCGGCATACTGCTCGAGCTTTGCCTCAAACCGCGTAAACAAATTAAACGCGTCGGCTGTCGATCCGGCAAAACCGGCGAGGATCTTCTCCTGGTAGAGCCGGCGGATCTTCTTTGCTGAGTGCTTCAGAACATGGTCCTGCATTGTGACCTGACCGTCGGCAGCCATGACAACCACGCCGTTGCGGCGCACGCAGATTACGGTTGTGGAGCGAATGCGGCGGCGGTCGTGGGATACGGAATGCTTGCTCGTGCTCAAAGCCAAACCCTCAGAAAACAAGACTTCCGGCGAGCCGGAAGCCTCAAGAAGCGTACTAGTCAAGTATAGGGCATTCGGCACGGTCAACTTTGATTCCATTCATCGCGATGGAACCTCGGTGAATGGCACAAGCGGGAAGGAAGCTATCGATGCCACACCAGTTTTCCGGAGCGCACGACGGCTTGAACGCCGGAGAAGTTGGTCAGGTCCGCAGCAGGATCGGCGGAGAGGATGGTGAGGTCCGCAAGCTTGCCCACACTCACGCTCCCCTTCGCATCCGCCACACCCATCCGTGTTGCGGGGTTGGTCGTCAGCATCCCGAGCACGGTTGTGAAGTCAAGATCGCTCCTGCCAAGCTCGACAAACTCCCTCTCAGTGGAGTAGTCGGTCATATATCCCACATCGGTCCCGAAAATCAGCATCCCGCCGAGTTGGTGGAATTGTCCAACCTCCGCGCGCATCGGGTCCATGTAATGCGGATCGCTCGTGACCGTCGTGGTGAACATCTTCAGCGTAGGAATCATCGCTATGTTTTTGCTGATCGCCGATCGCAGAAGCTGCTCATCCACGCCCCGAGTATCGTCGGCAGCGTGCGCCAGCACGTCGACTCCGCTATCGATTGCCACCTTCGTTCCCGCCAGGTTCGACGGGTGCGCGAATACGAGCTTGCCACTCAGGTGCGATTCCGTCACGGCCGCTCGGGCGATCTCGACCGGCATCGGCAACACGTGCCCCCTTTCAACCCACGAACCGGTAAAGAGCTTCGTAACGTCCGCACCCGAGGCCAGATTACGGCGAACAATGTTCGTCGCTTCGGCAGGCGTCTCGGGCTGTGGCATCAGTGCTTGTATCCAGCGCGGCAGCGTCTCCTTGAGGTAGAACGGAATCCCGTGCGGCGGATACAGGCCCGTTCCCGCGGTGTAGATGTACGGGCCGGTCAGCTCACCTTTCTCGATCCGCCGACGAACAGAAAACGTATCCGCTGGGTTCGACCCCAGATCCACTACAGTCGTGAAGCCACGACTCAAAAACATATCGGCAAGCTGAGCATTCAGGGTTGCCGCCGATTTCCAGTTCGCCATCGACCACTGAGGCTCAGTGAGGTGCACATGCGCATTCCAGAACCCCGCCGTAACAACACAGTGATCACAACGAACGATGGTCGCGTCAGGCGGAACCTGAACGGCGTTCCCCACAGCCGCAATCAGCCCGTCACGAACCAGCACTGTGCCGTCTTCAATTGCCGGATCGGTCGGTGACGTGTAAATCCGCGCGTGCTCAATGGCAAGCGTGCCTTTCGCAAGTTTCATTGGTGGATGCGATCCGTGCCGCGGGTAGATCTCTATTGCCCAGATCCCTGCAAAAGCAACAGCCACCAGAACAATGAAAACGGAAAGAACACGAAACACCCATCGGCGCATGCTATATCACCAGCTCGGAGTTCATACGCCATTTTAATCGTGCGGTTCCGTCATAGCCGGTTTGACGACCCCAAGGCCAGCAAATAGCTTTGATGCAGGGGCGAGCGGCACCCGTTCGTGCCCGGAGGAGCAATGATGCAGAGAACCTTGCCGGGGAGGCTGCCGATTGCGGCGGCGATCTTCGCGGCCCTGTTTTTCTCCTGCGCGGGGTTTTCGCAGGACCTGAAGAGCTTTGAGCAGCGCATCACGACCAAGGTTCTGCCCAACGGCCTTACCATCCTGATCTGCGAGCGTCCCGAAGCGCCCGTATTCAGCTACACCACGTTTGTGGATGCTGGCGACGTCGACGATCCATCCGGCGAGAGCGGACTGGCTCATATGTTCGAACACTTGGCTTTCAAGGGAACGAGCCAGATCGGCACAACAGACTACGCTGCGGAGAAAGTTGCGCTCGACAATGTCGAGGCTGCCAACAAGGCTCTTGAATCTGAGTTGCGCAATCCCGCAGGCGCCAACCCTCAGAAAATCGCAGAGCTTAGGAAGGCTTTTGACGATGCGCAAAAGGCTGCACAGAAGTTCGTCATACCCAACCAGTTCACCGACATCGCCGAGCGCAATGGCGCACATGGCCTAAATGCTCAGACCAGTCTGGATGAGACTATCTTCTTCTGGTCCATGCCGGAGAACCGGCTCGAACTGTGGGCATGGCTCGAGAGCAGCCGCCTGATCGACACCGTTCCGCGCGAGTTCTACAAAGAGCGCTCCGTGGTGGAAGAGGAGCGCCATATGCGGATCGATTCGAATCCGGAGGGCCGGCTGTTCGAGCAGCTGCTGTCCACCGCGTTCGTGGCGCACAATTACGGGCGCAGCGCTGTCGGATGGCCAAGCGAATTGAGCCAAATCTCCGCGACGGAGGCGATGGCATTCCATAAGAAGTATTACGTCGGGTCGAACATCGTAATAACGATCGTCGGCGACGTGAAGGCGTCAGAGGCGATGCCGGTCCTCGAGAAGTACTTCAGCAAGATTCCATCGGGGCCGAAGCCGCTCGAGATGACGACGGTCGAACCCAAACAGTTCGCTGAGAAGACGGTGGTCATCAAAGATCCCAGCCAACCTATCTACATAGAGGCCTATCATCGCCCCAGTTACAAGAGCCCCGACGATGCAGCATATGACGCAATAAGCGATATCGTCTCCAATGGACGTGTCTCGCGGCTTTATCGTGACCTCGTGCGCGATCAGCAAATCGCTGCAGTCGCCGCCGGAGAGAGTGCGCTTCCGGGCAACAAATATCCGAGCCTGTATATGTTCTTCGCCGCGCCATTGCCGGGCCATACTTCCGCCGAGATGGCTGATGCGATTCACAAGGAAATCGACAAGTTGAAGACAAGCGATGTGACGGACGCAGAGCTTGCCATGTATAAGACGCGGACCCGAGCCGATCTTCTACGCGGACTTGCGGATAACCAGGGCCTCGCAAATGCCCTCGCCGAAGCTCAGGCCCGTTACGGCGATTGGCGCGAGCTATTTCGGCAACTCGATCGCGTAGACAAAGTGACGAAAGCAGACATTCGTCGTGTCGCCAATCAGACCTTTGTTGCTTCGAATCGTACAGTCGCAGAGATCGAGACGGCAGCGCCACCCGCTCCGGCAACTCCGGCCAAGAACGAGGGAGGGCAGAAGTGAAGTACAGTGATCAAGGTTCAAAGCTGACCAGCCTGGTAATTTCACGGCCGGCTCATGTTCTTCTTATCTGCCTGGTATTGCTGTCTCTGACAACTGCTGTTCCTGCACAGGAAGGCAAGCCCTGGGAAAAGATCCCCATCCCCCCATTGCATCAGTTCAAACCGCAGCAGCCGAAGAGAATAGAGCTCAAAAACGGCATCGTCCTTTTTCTCCAGGAAGACCATGAGTTGCCATTTGTTTCCGGCTCCGTGCTTATCCCCGGCGGCTCCCGCGATGAAGATCCTGCCAAATGCGGCATGGTTGACCTCTATGGGCAAACCTGGCGCACCAGCGGCACGCAGAGGGTGAACGGCGATGCCATGGATGACCTGCTCGAATCGAAGGCGGCGCATATCGAAACCGGCGGCGATCTGGATTCGACTGCCCTTTCATGGGAATCGCTGAAGGCCGATACCGACCAGGTCTACGGACTGGCAATGGATCTGCTCTTCCATCCGAAATTCGAGGAGCAGAAACTGCGGCTGGCACAGCAGCAAGAAGCCACGATGATTGTGCGTCGCAATGACGATGAGAATCAAATTGCCGGACGGGAGGCTGCGAAGCTGGTTTACGGTGCAACCAGCCCATATGCACGGCAACCAGAGTTATCGACTATCTCGAAAGTTAAGATTGCGGACCTTCAGGCGTGGCACGACAGGACTATGGGCGGAAAGCTGATCATCGCCATTAGCGGCGATTTCGATCCGGCTGCCATGGAAGCGAAACTGAGAACGACATTTGAAGGGCTCCCTGTCGCGAAGCAGAATCCCGTGCGACACGATGATATCCAAGGGCCCAAGCCCGGCGTGTACTTTATCAACAAAGCAGATGTAAACCAATCGAATGTTGAGATCGTCGGAGTAGGTCTCGACCGGCATAACCCCGACATCCCGGCCGTCGCGCTGATGAACGATGTGTTTGGCGGGGGATTCTCGAGCAGGCTCTTCCAAACCGTTCGCACCCGATACGGCCTTGCTTATGCGGTCGGCGGAGGACTCTCGTTCGCTTGGGATCACCCGGGCACATTCAATGCCATGGTGATGCCTAGAAGCGATAAGACCGTGGAAGCAATCCAGCGTACCTTCGACGTGCTCAACAGCCTCGTGGTGCAGCCATTCACCGAGAATGAATTGAAGCGCGCGAAGGATAACATCCTGAATTCCTTCCTCTTCCGCTATGACACAAAGGATAAGGTTCTCGCTGAGCGTGTTCGCCTCGAGTTCTATGGCTATCCCCCGGATTACCTCGAGACCTACAAAGCCGCGCTTGAAAAAGTAACGCTTGCCGATCTCAATTCGGCAGCGAAGAAGTACATACATCCTGACAAATACGCGGTACTCGTCGTGGGCAACAAATCGGAGATTACCCCTGGGCTCGACACACTGAAGATGGGTCCCGTACACGAGGTCGATATCGCTATTCCGCAGCCGGGATCTCCGACAGCGGGTGGCAGCGAGGCGGACAAGTAGCGTGAGCAAGCAAACCGCAAAAACTCCCGATGCAAGACTCGCCGTCGTCATTATGGCCGCTGGAAAGGGCACTCGCCTGCGGACACGCCGGCCCAAAGTGCTGCACGAGGTGGGGGGCAAGACCCTGCTGAGTCATGTCATCGCAACTGCATCCGAGTTGGCCGAAACACAAGACATCTACACTGTCATCGGGCATGAAGCCGAACGAGTTCGTGGCGCAGTGGGCAGCAACGGCGTGCAATTTGTCGAGCAGAAAGAGCAGCGAGGAACGGGACATGCAATCCAGTGCGCGCGCGATGCAGTGGCGCACTATGATCACATTCTCGTGCTGTCAGGCGATGTACCGCTGATCAGCGCGCTAACCCTTCAACATCTCATGACAATGCATCTCGCGCAGGGCGCCGCCATGAGTATCCTCACCGCTATGCCGGAAAATCCAACTGGCTACGGACGCGTAATTCGGCGGTCCGCTGAACTGCCCGACGTCGATGCCATCGTGGAGCAGAAAGCGTTGACAAAGGACCAGCTCGGAATCAGGGAAATCAATTCTGGCATCTACGCCTTCAAAACCCTGCCGCTCTTGGCGCATATCGACCGGCTTTCAAGCGACAATCCACATGGAGAGTTCTATCTGACAGATATGGCCGCACACCTGAAAGCTGCTGGGGAAAAAGTCGTCGCATTGCCGGTGCAGAACGCCGACGAGGTGCAGGGCGGAAATACAATCGCGGAACTCGTGGCGATGGACGCGAAGATGCGGGGCGCAAAGGCTACCCAGCTGATGGCTTCAGGAGTGACGATCCTCAGGCCGGAGACGTGTGTAATCGATTCGGATGTGGAGATTGAAGCGGACACAACCATCGAGCCCTTTGTCCAGTTGTTGGGGAAAACAAAGATTGGCCCGGATTGCCGGATCCGGTCCTACAGCGTTATTGAGAACTGCGCTCTGGGAAGAAATGTGCTCATCCGGCAGAATTGCGTTCTAACCGATAGCGAAGTCAGAGATGGGGCAAAAATTGGGCCTTTCGCCCATCTCCGGCCCGGGAGCGATATCGGGGAGGAGGCTCACGTTGGCAATTTCGTCGAAACCAAGAAGGCAAGACTCGGAAAAGGAGCGAAAGCCAGCCACCTGACCTATCTGGGTGATGCGGAGGTGGGTGCGGGATCGAACATAGGTGCTGGCGTGATCACCTGCAACTACGATGGAGTTCATAAGCACCAGACACTGATCGGACAGGGAGCTTTTGTGGGCAGCGATTCCACCTTGGTAGCGCCGGTGGCGGTCGGAGATGGGGCTTACATTGGCGCTGGGTCATGTATAACCCGTGACGTCCCTTCGGGCGCGCTCGCGGTAGGACGGTCGCGGCAGGTCACGAAAGAGGGATGGGCGGAAGCTCGCCGCAAGAAAAACGCCAAAAACAAGGAGTAGCTGACGTCCAGTGATTGTTCAGAGGGGTCCCGGCTTCGGCCTGATTGTTTCGAATCTGTACATAACTGCTCGCAACGCTATACCACTTTAGTACTTTGGTACTTGACCAAGAAGGGCTTGCACCGTTCTCGGGGGGAGCGTAAGTTCTTCATACGTTCTTAGTGCTTTGTCTTGACGCTGTGCCAATCGACATGACAACAAGTCCCACCGAATGACCCCGATCAACGGAAGTGGGACAATACCGGGTAGTTCTAAGGCAGAACTGCCGTGACGACGACGAAAACATCGAGACTTCAGGTAAGTCGCTTCCATCTACTTGAGAGATAGCACGTGCCTATAATGAGATTGCCCCGCCGACGTTGGACTGAGCACTGGCGGGAAGCCGGGAAGGATTCAGCGTTGACGCCAAAGGCGCATCAGGACGCCTCGCAGCCAGCGATCGTATCGGGTACGGACCAGCGCACGAAGAAGAAGGTACGAACCGCAGCCCGCATCCTGGTGGTGGACGACGAGGCACACGTCCGCTCGATGATCGCCGCGACTCTGGAGCGTCAAGGGTATGAAGTGATGCTCGCCTCGGGTGGCCGTGAGGCAATTGAGGCGATCGATCAGCAATCATTCGAATTGATTTTGACCGACATCGTGATGCAGGAGGGCAATGGGCTCGCACTCCTCGAACATATCCACGTTGAGAACCCAAACCTGCCCGTAATCATGGTTACAGCAATTCACGACATCAGCGTAGCCATCGATTCGATGCGCCGCGGCGCTTACGACTACGTGCTGAAGCCATTTGAGCGCGAGCACCTGGTTGCGACTGTCCAGAGGGCCTTAGAACATCGCCAGGCGATGCAGGAGAGCCGGACTTATCAGCAGAACCTTGAGCAGGTGGTACGTGCTCGTACTGAGATGCTCCGTCAGGCGATGGAAGACCTGGAGCACTCATATGATGTGACACTTGAGGCTTTAGGCGACGCCCTCGATCTGAAGGACTCCGAGACTGAGGGTCACTCAAAGCGTGTAACCGCGTACACCATCGCCCTTGCTCGCGCGATGGGGATCTCACCCGCCGAAATCAAGGTAATCGCGCGCGGCGCTTTTCTGCATGACATAGGAAAAATGGCAATTCCCGACTACATTCTGCGCAAGCCGGGCAAGCTTACTCCTGAAGAACAGGAGGTCATGCGCGAACACTGCGCTCGCGGCTACCAAATGTTGCGGAAGATCCCCTTCCTCGCAGAGGCAGCAGAGATTGTCTTCACGCACCAGGAGCATTACGACGGCAGCGGATACCCGAGCGCCCTCAGAGGGTCTTCAATTCCGGTCGGAGCGCGAATCTTTGCCGTCGCCGACACGCTCGACGCAATTACAAGCGATCGTCCCTATCGCGTAGCACGCACGTTTGACGCGGCACGCGAGGAAATCATCCGTTGCTCGGGTACGCAATTTGATCCGGCCGTGGTCGAGGTCTATTTAAAGATTCCAAACGAATTGTGGCTTGAGTTGCGCTCAGAAATCACAGGTCAGAATCATCGATTCTCGACCTTTGACATTCCCCACCCGCTGAACCCACCTATCAATTAGCACCCGCGAGGCCACCAGCAGAGCAGAGAGTCAGGCAGCGCTTTCGTGCTCTATTGGCTCGCTATCGGACTGAGTCCGGAAGGACCGCGGGAGGTCTGCCTCATTGAATTCAACGCCCGATGCCGAGAGTTCGCGGGCGGTCTTTTCGAGCGACGCCCTCTTTGTGAGCATCTTGCTCTCAGCTTCTTTTCGGTCCGTGTCGGTGTCGAACACACCGTAATTCTTCAGATCAGCGAGTTTGCGGTCGTACAAATCAATCTCCTGATGCAGAGATTTGAGGAAATATTTGTCACGGGGGGCGAGGGCTTTCTTGGCGCGCGGTTCAGCGGCTTTTTTCATAAAATGCTCTCCATATAAGATGCGTCAGATCCTAGGAACGAGAAAGGGCGGTCGTGAACGACCGCCCCGATCGAAATATGTCTTCGATAAGCTTAGACAGGCCGAACGTTCTCTGCCTGGAAGCCCTTAGGCCCTTTGACAACGTCAAAGGTGACGGGCTGACCTTCCTGTAGGCTGCGGAAGCCGTTTGCCTGAATCGCGGAGAAGTGTACAAACACGTCCTCACCGTTCGGCCGGCTGAGAAATCCGAATCCCTTCGCGTCGTTAAACCACTTAACTGTTCCCTGTTCCATTTGAGCTTGTTCCTTTGATTGGTGTACCGCCGAACACAATTTGGAATTGTTGCGTGTAGCGGCTTAGCGGAACAGGCAAGAAACCAGATCGGATTCTTCGATCTCTACCATTCTACCACGCATGTTCTTTCAGAACCTCGTCGTTTGAGACACACAGCCTGTGGCAGATGCGAGGCAATCGGCGGCTTTTCGCTACGGAAAACATGGCTATGTAGGACCTAAGCCATTTAGATAGAGGTTCATTACAAACGGCAGCTTTCAGCATTGATTCCCGGGTGGAAGGCTGAGCCCATGGCGGATGGGCGGGGGGGAGGGGGTCTCTCCGCTGAATTGCGTCCGGATCTTGGTTCTCTGATCTAGTCCTTACAACAGGATTACAATAGAGCCTGCAGCACGAGCCAGCCATTCCGGCTTGCACCGAAGTAGAGATCGGCAATTAACAGTAGCCGATCTTCGCGTTGGGGGCGTCACGGTTTCGACGGGATCGATTGCGGCATGGGAGGCATGTCGGGGTGTGGGCACCCGTAATCGCCTGCAAAAACAAAGTTGCCAACGATAATCTGGCACTTGCTGCTTAATTA
>Ga0105241_10000878_pt1 | contig 22713 bp, 22 predicted proteins | sample KBSC64metaG_FD_80422 | JGI IMG/M metagenome (GOLD analysis project Ga0105241, IMG submission 80422) | Corn rhizosphere microbial communities from Kellogg Biological Station, Michigan, USA - KBS C6-4 metaG | ecosystem: Host-associated > Plants > Roots > Rhizosphere > Soil | place: Michigan, USA... | reverse complement strand
TAGCGGCAAGCGCATCTGGCACTTTCAGGGGGTTCATCATGACATTTGGGACCGAGACTTTCCCGCACCGCCGGCGCTTGTCACCGTCAAGCGCAATGGAAAGCCGATCGACGCAGTCGCACAAACCACGAAGCAGGGATATCTGTTCGTCTTCGATCGCGTGACCGGCAAGCCGCTGTTCCCGATCAAAGAACGTCCGTTTCCGCCTAGCCAGATCCCCGGTGAAGTTACTGCTCACACGCAACCTGTGCCGATTGCTCCGGCACCATTCACGCGTCAGGTCCTGACTAGAGATTTACTTACACAGCGCACGCCCGTGGCGCACGAGTGGGCGGAAAAGAGTTTCAGCACTTATCTCAGCGGCGGCCAGTTCGTCCCCACCGGGCTCGATAAAGAAACCGTCGTCTTCCCCTGCTTTCTCGGCGGCGCCGAATGGGGTGGCCCTGCCGTCGATCCTCGCCACGGCATCATTTATATAAATGCAAACGAAGCCGCGTGCGTGATCGCCCTCACCGAAAACAAGCCCGGACGCAGCAGCACCGGCGAACGCACTTACCACAACCAGTGCAGCATCTGCCACGGCGACAGGCGCACCGGATCGCCACCGACTTATCCTTCGCTCATTGAGGTGGGCAAACGCCTCTCACATGATGAAATCGAAAACATCATCATGCAGGGAAGGGGACGCATGCCCGCCTTTCCCGCTCTGCGGGGCGAGTATATGAAAGCGCTCATCAAATTTCTGGAAACCAGTCCGGGTGATTCAGAAAAAGACGCCACCAGTGCCGATGAGGCGGCCAAGCCTGCGGCCAACGAAGATCCCCAGACCCACGGCGCCAACCTTTATCAAGATAAATGTGCTACCTGTCATGGCGAGCATCGCGAAGGCAAGCCACCGGCTTTTCCTGCGCTCACCGGCGTCGGCCAGCGCCTCAGCACGAAACAGATTCAGGGGCGTATTCAGAAAGGCGGAAGCGCGATGCCCGCATTCGCCACCTTCTCCGACACAGATGTCCATGGCTTGATTGCTTATCTCACCGCGCAGAACCCCCTTGATGCGGATCCTGACCGCGACGCCCTTTACTCCAGCACCGCCGAGGGCGCGCCGATGAAATACCGTATCACCGGATCGAACGACTTCATCGATCCCGACGGTTATCCTGGGATCACGCCGCCCTGGGGAACGTTGAATGCGCTGGATCTGAACACCGGAAAATATTTGTGGAGGATTCCGCTCGGCGAATATCCCGAGCTCGCCGCCAAAGGCCTCACAAACACCGGCACCGAAAATTATGGTGGTCCTGTCGTCACCGCCGGAGACCTGCTCTTCATCGGTGCCACGGTTTATGACAAGAAATTTCGTGCCATCGACAGCCGCACCGGCAAACTCCTATGGGAGACTACTCTGCCCAACGCCGGCGTCGCCACCCCCGCCACTTATATGATCGATGGAAAGCAGTACGTGGTCATCGCCGCAGGTGGCGGCAAAGATCCAAAAGGATCCTCAGGCAGTGTGTACGTGGCATTTAGCTTGCCTTGAAAATGACGAAGCGGCCAGACCAGTCAAGGTCTGATTACCGTGCCATCAGATCGGCGCGTGGTTCCCCAGGAATAATCAAAATTTGGCGGACCATCCGGGAAGGGGAATTTCGCTGCGATTTTCTCGTCAACCTCAATGCCCAAGCCGGGTTTTTCCTGGGCCAGCATATATCCGTTCTTGACTTCAGGGCAGCCTACAAAGACGTCTTGTGTTTGTTGCGGGAAGCCTCCGCCTTCGTGGACGCCGAAGTTGTAGCTTGCTAACTCAAGGGCCAACTGTGCGGCATGGGCCACCGGCGACGCGTCACCCGGTCCGTGCCAGGCGGTGCGGACGCCAAAGAACTCACTCAGCGCGGCCACTTTGCGCGCGGGGCTCAAGCCGCCAATCTGAGAGATGTGAATGCGAATGAAATCGATGAGTCGATCTTTGATGAGCGGCACATATTCGTGTTGTGTGTTGAACAGTTCGCCCATGGCGATAGGAGTGCTGGTCTGCTCGCGCAGCAAGCGAAAATGTTCGTTCTGCTCCGGCGGAAGCGGGTCTTCAAGAAAAAACAAGCGATACGGTTCAAGAGATTTTGCCAGGTTGATCGCCTGATTCAACGTCACGCGCTCGTGTACGTCATGCAGCAGTTCAACGTCGTCACCTAGCTTCGCGCGCAAGTACTCAAATAACTTCGGCACCATGCGCACGTACGGTGCAGACTCCCATATCTCTCGAGGGTTGGTCGGCCCGATTGCCTCGTTCTGGTTGGCTCCTGTCGCAGGCGGTTTGCCGCGCGCCCCGTATCCGGCGTAACCAGGCGTCGCAACTTGCACGCGCACGTGGCGGAAGCCCTTTTCCATGGCGCTCCGCGCGCTATCTTCCACTTCTGAAAAACTGCTGCCGCTGGCATGAAAGTAACAGTCCGCGCCTTGACGCACCTTGCCACCGAGTAATTGATAAAGGGGCATCCCAGCACGCTTGGCTTTTATGTCCCACAGGGCAATATCAACCCCACTCATGGCATTGAACAGCACCGGACCGTTGCGCCAATATGAGCTCACATAACTTGACTGCCAGATGTCCTCAATTTCGTCGACGTTGCGCCCGATCAAGAACGGTTTCAGGTATTCCTCAATCGCCGTCTTCACAACCAGCGCTCTCTGCGTAAACGTGGCACAGCCCCAACCAACAAGTCCTGGCTCGGTGGTTTCGACCTTAACGATCACCAACCGAATACCGTCCGGCGCGGTCAGAATTGTTTTTATGTCGCGTATCTTCACCGTGACCGTCTCTGCCGCAGTTCGAGTAACAGCATCAACCTCCGGCATGGCAACACGCGCCAGAGATGCTTTAGACGCAAGCAAAGTCGCTCCTCCGGCTTGAGCGAAAGCACTTATTGCCTGACGACGGTTCATCGTATTGCCTCCGTTTCGTTGAATCGCAAAATTGGCAAGCCCCGCCTTTTCGGGCGACGACTTACGGGTTTAAGAGCGCAGCGGACTTCTTGTTGGCAGCATTCTACACAAGCAATTCGTTAGACCGCGGTTTATGCGAAGCGATCTCGTTTCACTATGGCCGTTGAAATAGTCAGCAGGAAAAATTGGGAGGTTTGCGGACACGCTGATTTGGTGGCCGTCGCGAAACCTGAAATTTATGGAATTTTCAGAAGAAGAAAAGAGCCGAGCGCGTGCTACTTTGTCGGATAAGCGTCTCGAGGGGTCAACGCTTCCGGTAATCGCGCCCGGCAGTCTGCAAGTAGGTCAATTCTCTGCGTGGCTTAGATGTTCATTTCGGGAATCGTAGTTCTGTTACGAAAACAGAACAAACCTGTCTTGAAAGCTTGGACTTCAGCTCGTTCTACGCTACCGCCCTTATCTCGCAAGCATGAAGCCGACATTAACTCCCGTGCACTGGGCTGATCTCGCTCAGCACACCCCGTTGCTTGATGAGCAAAGACGCCAGTCCCTTCCGTGCCAGACCCATCATGCTTTGCAGTTGCGCGTCGTCAAACACCTGGCGCTCGGCGCTGGCTTGCACCTCCACGAAACGGCTGCTTCCAGTCATAACCAGGTTCATGTCCACATCTGCACGAGAATCTTCTTCATAGCAGAGATCTAGAAGTGGTTGGCCCTCCACAACGCCGACACTGATCGCGCAAACGAAGTCCTTCAGCGGTATTGATTTCAGGGTTCCTGCCTGCATGAGTTTCTGCATTGCCATTCCCATTGCAACAAATCCTCCGGTGATTGAAGCCGTGCGGGTGCCGCCGTCCGCCTGAATCACGTCGCAATCCACCAGGATTGTGCGTTCGCCGAGTTGCTCCATGTTGGTCACGGCGCGCAGGGATCTTCCAATCAGCCTCTGAATCTCATGCGTGCGGCCGCCAACTTTCCCGCGGGCAGCTTCCCTGGGGCTTCTCGTCAGTGTGGCCCGAGGCAACATTCCGTACTCAGCGCTGACCCATCCCCGGCCGCTATTACGAAGGAAGGCTGGCACGCTCTCTTCAACCGAGGCCGTGCAGATGACGCGGGTATTTCCGAGCTCTATGAGTGTCGAGCCCTCGGCGGTAGAAATGTAGTCGGGAACGATGTTGACCGGGCGCATTTCGTCAGGCCTGCGATTGTCAGAGCGAAAGAACATAAAGCGATTTTAGCAGCGGCGCGGTTGCGCTCTCGCTTAATCGCCTGGCGCAGTATGTTCAGGCAGACCGCTTCCTCGCAGCCAGCGTGAACAAGGCGTGCTGGGCACGGTCCAGTTGTTCGCGTTCACGGCTAGTATCCGAATCGCGGATTTCATCCAGGCGATGACGAATCGCCCGTTGGGCCACTTCGATTTTGATACCCAGTCTTTTGGGTTCGGATTCGGCGAGTGCGGCACTATAGAGTGCCTGCCAGTTCAAATCGGACATACAACAACCTCCGGACGGAGGACGAAGCGGCGCAACGATTATAGCAACCCTGAGCGATGCAAAGGCACAGGAGTTCCACAGGAATTACACTTCACACTTGTGAGCGCTGGAGCGCTCCTATTGTGAAGAGAGTTGTTTCGCCAGCTCCGTAATTTGTCCAACGTCATAGGCCCCAGAAAGATCAGCATGTCCGGCAAGCGTTTCGCGTTCCTTGCCGTCCACCAGAATTTTCACCCGCGTCAGCCCGGGAATGTTTGCAGCCAGGGTCTGGATTATGGAGCAGATGGTAAGTTCTTCCGCCAGGACACCCGATACCTGTCCATCCACGAGTGCAGAATTGACGTCAATTACTGCTAGTCCGGGGTCAATCAGGAAGACATCGTGAATTTCGGCTGTGGCTTTCACTGGATGAGGAGAATTTTTGGCAGTGTAGAGCTCCACCAGACCACGCAGCAGTTCCACAGCACGCCGCTGACGTCCGGAGGAAATTGGAATCGAGACAGGTTGGGTACGCAATGTGCCCGAGCCGTCATACGCAACCCAAACTGTCACCTGTTCGACGGAACCTCCGGGCGGTGCAACATGTTGTGTCACAACCGGAGTGTTCTGGTTTTGAATTTCTGAGGACCGCAATCGCCACAAATAGAATGACATTCCAATGGCTACGAGCAGCAACACGCCAGTCGCGATAAACAGCTGGCGGGGTATCACTGTATTGGCACCTTGGTTCGAAGCGCCGGCGCTATTGCAGCGATCGCATTTGCCAGAGCTGAGCACACCATTTGCTGATAATCCGTGGACGCGAGCTGAGAGACGCTTTCAGTCGTTGGTGCAATCTCAATCGCTATCGCCGGAGTTGCGATGTTGTTCAATGGACGTAGAGGCGCGGGGAGGCTGCGCACCGGAAATCGGTTGTTGCGTATTGCCGTGGTGATCTGCTGCTGAATCCACAGACTCCGGGTTTTGGCCACGCTTTGGGCCGTTGCCCAATTTACGAACGGTCCGCGATTGTCCCCGCCAGCCGCGGGAATCATGGCTGTGTAGATGCGCATCCCGGTACCTAGAGAGCTTGCGTGTAAGCAGACGTAAAGCGCAGGGCGTGCGGCGTTGGCGATTTCCGCCCGCTGGTCTGTGGTCAGCGTGGCATCATTGTCGCGGATGACGGTAGAAGAAACTCCACGGGCCGCCAGTTCTTGCCGCAATCGGCGCGCGAATGTGAGGGTCACATCTTTTTCGGGGATAGCCGGATTAAGCAGCGCGCCGGGCTCGCTTCCTCCGTGAGCCGCGTCAATCATGACCAGAGCTGGAGCGGGTGCCGCGGGTTGCAAGGGCGCCGCAGGGTTCACAGTTTGACCGGGAGCGATCTGCGCCGAAGGGTTTTGTCCCAGGCAAATCGCCAGGGTGCCAAACAGAACTAAAACGTAATACGGGTTGCGGGCTGCATCCCTATTCCAACGCATAGATCGTCAGGCCACTGAGAAGCTTCGGGAAGAAGTCGGTGGATTTCTGCGGAAGGACCTCGCCACCAAACGCGATGTCCCGTACCTGTTGTATGCGCGCGGGATTCATCAAAAAGGCAACATCGGCACTACCTTCGCGGGCCAGCGCCATCGCTTCACCGGTATCGCGAACGTAAGTGACATGGTTCTGGTTTCGTATTGCTTCTCCTGAAATTCCGAGCGCGGTCTCGAGCAAACACTTATGTAGCTGCACGACATCGAGTCCCTGCTGCCGCAACGAAACTCCTTCAAAGGCGGATGCCGGGGACTTAGGGCGGCTCAGCAAAAACGCTCGATCACGGGTTACTGCGACGAATGATGTCCCGGTGTGAGCAGCTTCACGCAGGATCGCGGTCGCGCGCCTTGCGTCCAACGCCGGATCTACTTCGTCGGCCGTGAAAAAATGGCTGGCATTCTGGTGAAAATTCTCCAATGAGAATGAGGCCAAGCCATGAACCACTCGATGTGTGGGAAGGATGACCAGACCGGGAGCGTCCATGTTCACGAACGTCATCATCGCAAACTCATATGGGGCCGAGACATCGCCGGGCGATCCCGCCGCTGCCCGCCGCTCGTTACGATAGGTTAACGCCGTTTCATAGCGATGGTGGCCGTCTGCAATGATCAGCTTCTTTTCCTTCATGGCTGTCTGGACAAGGCCGATCGTTTCCTGGTTCGACATTCGCCACACCCGATGCAAGACGCCGTATTCATCGGTGATTTCCAAACTAGGCGCATCCTCAGTCAGCAATGCTTTGTCAATGTCCCGTTGCGGGTCTGAATAAAGCATGAATATCTGACCAAAATGGGCGGCAGTGGAGCGCAGCAGGTCGAGTCGATCGGCTTTGGGTTTAGCAAGAGTCTGTTCATGCCGGAAAACTACGCCTGCCGAGTAGTCCTCGATTTTGCCGAGTGCAATAAATCCCTGTCGTTCGATCTGCGCGCCGCTGCCCGGAACGGGGAACGTCTGGCAGTATCGATAAATGGACGGATCTGGATCCTGCTTTAATACCCCTTGTTGCCGCCAGTCGGCGAAGAAGTCCGCCGCACGCGTATAAGGGCTATTACCCGGCCCGTCAGTGGCAAGCCGTTTGCCCAGAATTATGCGGACCAGATTGTAGGGACTGGCGCCGTAGTAAGAATCCTGCATCTGGGGAGTGATCTTGTCATAAGGTTGAGTAACAACCTGCGAGACCGCAACCCGAGCGGGATCATAGCGTAACGCACGGAAGGGCTCTATATGTGCCATGTCGGGGAACAGCAGATTGTACCAAGGCTAGCGTACCGGCTTCGAACCAGTCCCGAAAGGAAGTTGAATCAGTTCGCCCCTTTGGGAGCAAACTTTTGCACAGGCCGGGAATCAAAAGGCATTGAGCATGCTGCGCACTCGGGAATACGTTACAAAGTTTTGACGCTTTGGGTTCCGGCCTGTGCTACCATGCAATCAATTTCGCGGGATCCTATGACGCGCCAGCACCAGCGCGGGCTTCAGAACACCTTGATCAGGATATTCCCTCCTGCGTCTCTATTTTGCCCCGTCCGAATCTCCAGAAAAATTTTGTGCTCGGCGGTTGCCGTGCTCACGCTTTTGGCTGCTCCCGTTCTGCTCGCTCAAACTTCTGACGTGGATGATATCCATGTCAGACCTCGAATTAGCACCGACGACGTTGCGAAGACTACGATGGATAGCGCGTTGGCAGACACTGTCCGGCCGCACGCACCGATGATCAAATCCAAAGTCGATCTGGTGTTGGTCCCGGTTACCGTCACCGACCCTGCAAATCGGCTGGTTACCGGGCTCGACAAAGAGAACTTCGAGGTTTACGAGGGCAAAGATCGTCAGGAACTGCGGAATTTCTCCAGCGAGGATGCGCCCATTTCGCTCGGCGTGATCTTCGATATGAGCGGCAGTATGGCCAGCAAGATTGAGCGTGCACGCGAAGCTGTCATCCAGTTCTTTAAAACCGCCAATCCCCAAGACGAGTTCTTCCTTATTACTTTCGCTGATCGTCCGGAGGAGATTTCGGACTTCACGCAATCAATCGACGACCTGCAAGGAAAGCTTGTCTTTACGGTGCCGAAAGGCCGGACCGCCTTGTTGGACGCAATTTATCTTGGCGTAAGCAAGATGCGGGAAGCGAAGTATCCAAAGAAATCTCTGCTGATCATCTCCGATGGCGGCGACAATCACAGTCGATATACCGAGGGCGAGATCAAGTCGTTGGTGAAGGAAGCCGACGTGATGATCTATTCCATAGGGATCTATGATCATTACTTCCAAACCGAAGAAGAGCGCTTGGGGCCGCAATTGTTAGGTGATATCTCTGAGCTCAGCGGTGGCCGGGCCTTTACCATAGATAATCCGAACGATTTGGCAGATGTGGCTACAAAAATTGGTATCGAGCTACGCAACCAATATGTGCTCGGATACCGTCCAAAGAACCCAGGGCACGACGGCAAATGGCATAAAATAAAGGTTAAGCTTCTTCCTCCAAAAGGATTGCCGCCGCTACATGTATATGCCAAAACTGGGTACTATGCGTCTTCACAATAGACGACTCCGCAAAATACTGAGCAGGTTGCCTTTAACCTTGATGGTGGGCACGTGTCTGGTCGCCGCCTCGGCCCAGACCACCCAGACTCCAGCGCCAAAGTCGAACTCGACTGCCCCAGGAACTGCGCAACAGACACCACCGCCCGCCAATGGAACAGCGCCCGCGAGTCAAGCTCCTGCGACGGCCAACCCACCCGCTGCACAATCGCCTGCAGATCAGGGTCAGGGTCCCAGTGCTACCGATAACGGAACATTTGTCTTTAAAGTTGAATCTCGCGAAGTCGTGTTGCACGCGACCGTGGTGGACGACCGGAACCGACTGGTCACCAGCCTCGTCAAGCCCGACTTTACGGTATTTGAAAACGGCCAGCCGCAGCAGATTCGCCAATTCAAGCTGGAAGACTATCCCGTTGCCATGGGCATCGTCATCGATAACTCGGGTTCAATGCGCGATAAACGTGACGAGGTAAATAAGGCGGCGCTCAACCTAGTCCGTTCCAGCAATCCCGAGGATCAGGTCTTCGTGGTCAACTTCAGCGACGAATATTTCCTGGATCAGGACTTTACCTCCGACGTTAAAAAGCTCCAGGCTGCGCTCGAGCACGTTGAGTCACGCGGCGGGACCGCGCTTTACGATGCCGTAGTCGCATCGGCTGATCAACTGGCCAAATCGCCGCTGCAGAGGAAGGTACTTTTCGTTGTCACCGACGGAGAAGACGACGCCAGCCAGGAAAATCTCGAAGAGGCGGTCCATCGCCTACAGCAGGAAAATGGCCCCGTCGTTTACGCGATCGGGCTTCTTGGTGACGACAAGGCTCGTCATGCCAAGCGTGCGCTCGAAATGATCGCCGACCGGACAGGGGGGATCGCCTTCTTTCCGCCGACCTTGGGCGATGTAGACCAGATCAGCACAACTATCGCCCATGACATCCGCAACCAGTACACAATCTCCTATCAGCCCACGACGCCTAAATCTGTGGGTGGATTCCGGAGCATCCACGTAGATGCCCATGCGCGGCCTTACAAGAAACTCACCGTCCGTACCAGAAGTGGCTATTATCCCGGCCAGGAGAACGTGGCTCGGTAGAGGTAAGCACTCAGCGCTCAGCGGTCAGTACACGTTTCCCACAGTTTCGGTACTTGCGGTCAGACGAGTGGCTGCGTCACATTTTTTTGTCTTGCTTGAATGAATGCTGATAGCTAATCCCTGACGGCTACCTCATTGACCTGTTCCCTTAGCTTCCGTAACCTGTAGGGTGCCCGTTTCTTCTAACACCCGCCTGCGCGTTGCCGAAAATATCACTGACCTGGTCGGCGAGACGCCTATGCTTCGTCTTCGGCGGATTACGCCGCCGCAGTCCGCCGATGTGTTTGCCAAGCTCGAATATCTCAATCCTGGCGGCAGCGTTAAAGATCGCGCTGCGATCGGAATCATTCAAAGTGCAGAGCGCAAAGGCGCGCTTTGTCCTGGTGGAGTGATCGTCGAGGCTACCGCAGGAAACACCGGCATTGGCCTGGCGCTGATCGGGGTTAATCGTGGTTACAAAGTCGCTTTGTTCGTGCCTGAGCGTTTTTCAGAAGAAAAAGTCATCATCATGCGCGCGCTTGGCGCCGAGGTGACTCGCACTCCCGACGACGAAGGCATGCCTGGAGCCATTCGCCAGGCCCAGGAATACGCGGCCAAGACTCCCGGTTCGTTCATGGCCATGCAATTCGATAATCCCTCGAACCCTGATTACCATTTCCAAACTACTGCAGAAGAGATTTTCGAGCAGATGGAAGGCAATATCGACGCGATTGTCATCGGCTCCGGAACGGCCGGTACTTTCACTGGCGTGGCGCGATATATGAAAAAGAAGCTGCCGCATGTGCTCACTGTCGCAGTCGAAACCCAAGGATCCATCCTCGGAGGTGGGCCGCCGGGCAAGCACAAAGTCGAAGGCATCGGGGCCAGTTTTATTCCCAAGAATTTTGACCGATCGGTCTGTGACGAAATTCTCATGGTGAGCGACGATGACGCATTCAATACCGTAAGCGAACTTGCCGCCAGGGAAGGCGTATTTTCCGGATCCAGTGGTGGCGCGAACGTGTTCGCCTCATTGCAGGTCGCGAAGCGACTCGGGGCAGGGAAGCGAGCAGTGACCATCATCCCTGACTCGGCAGAGCGTTATCTCTCGAAGAAGATATTTGAAGGCGGAATTTGAAAATCCGCCGTGTTTTGTCGTTATGCCGTACGAAGTGCGACAGCGTCGTTGATGATTACTCGTCGCTGGAACCAGTTTTGGAGGCGCGGGCGCCCTCGCCCGCGCAAACGATCAAATGACATCGGAAGAGATTAATGAAACAGCCGAGCGTTAAACGGTTTTCTCAACGCCCGAAGCCCAATACCCAGGTTCCCGGCTTCTCCACCCGCGCCATTCACGATGGCCAGGAACCCGATCCCGCAACCGGCGCCGTTTCTGTTCCAATCTATGCCACATCGACTTATGTTCAAGATGAGCTCGGGAAGCCGCGTCAAGGGTACGAGTACGCGCGTGTTTCTAATCCGACGCGTGATCGGCTGGAGACGAATCTGGCTTCGCTTGAAAGCGGAGTCGCCTCGCGCGTATTCGCCAGCGGAATGGCGGCGATCAACGCCATCTGCACTATGTACAAATCCGGCGATCATGTTGTGTGTGGCCACAACCTTTACGGCGGTGTGCCCCGCCTGTTCGATCAGGTGCTCTCGGGCTACGGCTTCGAGTTCACCTATGTTGACACCTCTGATCCGAAAAACGTCGAGCGCGCGATGCGTAAGAACACGCGCATGGTCTATGTGGAGACCCCAACCAATCCGCTGATGGCTCTCAGCGACATCGCTGCGATCGCAAAGGTTTGCCGCCGCAGCAAAGTTGAATTGGTCGTGGACAATACTTTCATGTCGCCTTATTTCCAGCAGCCAATCGCGCTGGGCGCCGACATGGTCGTTCACTCAACCACGAAATTCCTCAATGGTCACAGCGACGGTCTAGGCGGGGTAGTGGTTTGCACTAGAAAAGACCAAGCCGAGCAGCTTGGATTCGTCCAGAAAGCAGCCGGGGCGATTCTTTCTCCATTTGAATGCTGGCTGGTATTGCGCGGCACCAAGACCCTTGCCGTCCGCATGCTTCAGCACGATTCCAATGGACGCCAGGTCGCGGATTTTCTCGCTCGCCACAAAAAAGTAAAAAAAGTTTTTTATCCGGGATTGAAAAACCATCCTCAGCACGAACTGGCGAAGCGGCAGATGTCCGGCTTCGGCTCGATGATCACCATCGAAACGGGCTCTCTCGCTAACGCCGCTCACATGCTGAAACGTGTGCGCGTCTGCACTCTTGGCGAGTCACTGGGTGGAGTCGAAACACTGATTTCTCATCCCGCCACGATGACACATGCTGCGCTCGGTGAAAAGGGAAGAGCTGCTATCGGCATCACTGATGGCATGGTACGTATCTCTGTCGGTATTGAAGACGTGGAGGACATCATCCGCGATCTCAATCAGGCACTTGCCTGATCAATATGGCTCGGACACTCTTGTGCGAGCTGCTACAATCCGGCGCTATGAATCCCAGGCACCCGCGAGGCGGCATTTCGTTGCGTTTCTTGGCCGCCGTTTTGGCGCGGCCCCAGGATCAGCCATTGGCTAACACCGGAAGCGCCAACACATGAGAAGGCCTTCGTTCGTGGCGCTCCTTTTCGCGGCCGTTCCATTTGTCGCCATGTGTTTCACCGTGCCGCTTTGGGATCGCATTTATCCGATGGTTCTAGGTTTGCCCTTCAATCTTTTCTGGCTCATGTTGTGGACCCTCCTGACCCCTGTCTGCCTGTGGATGGCTTACCGGGTAGAGGTTTCACGGAATGCGAAACAAAGTAATTCCGAGTCTGGAGACGAACCCCAATGACCGCAGGCATGGTCGCAATGCTTATCATTTGCGCGATCGTTGGAGTCGGTTCGCTTGCAGGCTTCTATGCGGGGTCGCGCCGCACGATGGATCTCGAGCAGTGGGCCGTAGCAGGCCGCGGCTTCGGGGTGGTGTTTGTCTGGCTGCTTATGGCTGGTGAAATCTACACCACATTCACTTTTCTGGGCGCCAGCGGCTGGGCCTACTCCCGGGGTGGACCCGCGTTGTACCTCATCGCCTATATGCCACTCGCATATGCGATTTCTTTCTTTATCCTTCCGCCGATCTGGGAAATCGGAAGAAAATACCACCTGCAAACGCAGCCAGATTTTTTTCAACTGCGGTACGGCGACAAGCGGCTGTCCGCGCTGGTGGCCCTGATCGGAGTGATCTTCATCATCCCTTACTTGCAACTTCAGTTGGTTGGATTGGGGATCATCGTTGAAATCGCGAGTTTCGACAAAATTCATCGCGCTCCCGCAATGGTGGGGGCTTCGATCCTGGTGGCAGGATTCGTTTTGTTGAGCGGAGTGAGGGGCGTTGCGTGGGTCAGCGTGATAAAAGATTTCTTGTTGTTGTTTGCCGCTCTTTTCATCGCATTCGCCATTCCGCATATTTACTTCGGGGGCTTTGGTCCCATGTTTGCGCAGCTCGCTCATGCCAAGCCCAGCCACCTTGTCATGCCCGGCGCCACCACAAATCTCGGGCATTCCTGGTATGCGTCTTCGGTTCTGCTGAGTGCTCTGGGCTTTTTTATGTGGCCGCAATCGTTTGGCGCAAGCTTTACGGCGCGCAACTCTGACATTCTCCGGCGCAACGCAATTGTCCTTCCCATTTACAACATCACATTGCCGTTGATGTTTATTGTCGGTTATGCGGCCCTGCTGGTTGTGCCGGGGTTGCGCGACGGCGACCTGTCATTGTTGACGGTTGTGCGAAAGACCTTTCCACCGTGGTTCCTTGGCATCATCGGCGGGGCGGGCGCACTGACTGCCATGGTCCCGGCGTCTATTCAGATTCTGACGGCGGCGACCTTGCTGGCTAAGAATTTGATTCGGCCGGTCATTGCTCCCGGAATGAACGACACTCAGGTTGCCGTGGTGGCCAAAACCACGGTCATTTTCATCACCACAGCGGCAGTCATATCTGCCGTGTTTTCTCACACCACGCTGGTTTCGCTGCTGCTTCTGGGATACTCGGGAGTTACCCAATTCCTGCCTGGCGTTGTTCTGGGGCTGTTCTGGAAGAAGGTTGCGACTTCGGGCGTTTTTGCCGGACTGGTAACGGGCATTGCGGTTGTCGCCATCATGGGTCTCAGTGGTCACGATCCATTTGTTGGAGTGAATGCCGGCTTTATCGCACTCTGCTGCAACTGTGTCGTGGTTATAGCAGTGAGCAAAGTTTTCCCTTCTTCACCCTTCTCGTTCAATGTGGATTCGGCAACGTCATCAAAAAAAGCCGCGCTTGCTGCGAAGTAGAACCCACGTACTTTCTTGGTTTTATAGAAATCGCCCGAGCCTGCAACTTTGCCCGGCGCCGTGGGTTTGAACTGACCACGAGGCTAAAGAGCCTTAGGAAAACGAGAGAGGCGATATGCGACGACGAATTATTGCTTTGCTGTGTTTCGCAGTATTAGGATCTGCCTTTGCCCTGGGTTCGGACCGGTCCAGCGACCGGCGGGACCTGCGGCATGACCGAATTGATCGCCGCGCTGACCGGCGCGATAGGCGCGGTGATCGGCGCGACATTGCTCGCGACCGGCATCAACTGCGGCGCGACCTTCGACACGGGAATTACCGGGCTGCTCGTAACGAACGTCGGGATATTCGTCGTGACAAGCGCGATTTGCGAGGCGACCGTCGCGACCTGCGTTCCGACCGTCGCGACATCCGGCACGACCGCAGAGATTTTCGAAAGAGTTTCCGGTAAGGAATTCGACCGGTCGTATTTCGAAGAGCCGAATAACGGCGGCAGCAACCTGCCGCCGACTCTGCGTTTGATTTCTTATGATGAATCTCTTTGCGACCCCTTCGTCCTTTGCGGTTAGCTTTTTCAAACCCATCGGATGCGCTACTTCACGGAATCTGCTATCCACTCCAAATACTCTGCACTGCCACTCTCAATCGCGATCGCAATGCACTCCGGCAGTTCATAAGAATGGAGTTCGCGGATGGCCGATTGCACCTGCTCCTCCTGCGCCTTCAAGGTTTTGATAACCAGCAAGAACTCCTCCGCGGATTCCACCCCGTACTGCCATCTGTAAACCGATTTAATTTTCGGAATAATATTCACGCATGCCGCGAGTCTGCGTTCTACGAGCGCTGTGGCAATCTTCCCGGCCTCGGAATCCGAGCCCGTCGTGGTCAAAATCAGCAACTTGTCTGTCATATAGAATCAGCCTCTGACGTTCGTAGGCGATAAATCTGACCTAGCGAGACAGGGAACTCACATGCCTGCACAAATCAAGTTTGGCACATCTGGATGGCGCGCCGTCATGGCGGAGGAGTTTACCTTCGACAACGTCCGCCGCGCCGTCACCGGCATCGCGCGCCATGTGCATTCACAAAAGCCTGACGGCGCCCGCGTCATCGTCGGCCGCGACCCCCGTTTTTTAGGGGAGACTTTCTGCTCCATGGCCACTGAGATATTGTCCAGCTACGGTATTACTCCGCTTGTGGTCGCCGACGCTGCTCCGACCCCGGCCATTTCTTACGCAGTTATTCGCGAGAAGGCAGACGGCGCTATCAACTTTACTGCTTCGCACAATCCGCCGGAATACAACGGAATCAAATTCTCCACGCCTGATGGTGCGCCTGCACTCCCCGAAGTGACGGAACACATCGAAGCCGAAATCGTCGCCGGCGACGGACAGCCGGGAACTGGCAAAAGAAACTCCGAACCGCTTGATCCCAAACCTGCCTACCTGAGTCGTTTAAGCGAACTCGTTGATCTCACAGCCATTCAGAAAGCTGGACTGCGCGTTGTTTTCGACCCCTTGTGGGGGGCTGCGCGCGGATACTCAGACTCGCTTCTGCGCGACGCCGGAGTTGAAGTCGCAACCGTCCACGACTACCGCGACGTTCTCTTCGGCGGCCACGCCCCCGAACCAGACGATCATCTGCTCGATCCCATGCGCGAAAAGATGCGGCAAATGAAAGCCCATATCGGGATTGCAACGGACGGTGACGCAGATCGCTTCGGCATCGTTGACGAAGACGGCACTTTCCTTCAGCCCAACTACATTATTGCGCTGCTGTTCGATTATCTGGTCGAAAGCCGTGGTTGGAAGAATGGTGTTGGTAAGTCTGTCGCCACCACCAACTTGATCAATGCCTTGGCGGGCTTCCACAAAGTCGAGCTTCACGAGACTCCGGTTGGCTTCAAATACATCGGTGAATTGATTAAGCAGGACAAAATCGCCATTGGGGGCGAAGAGAGCGCCGGGCTATCTGTTCGTCATCACGTTCCCGAAAAGGACGGCGTCATAGCCGGGCTGCTCTGCTGTGAAATGGTCGCGAAACGGGGCAAGTCTCTCGGCCATCAACTGAAGGAGCTGTTTGCCAAAGTTGGTTCCTTCTACCCGATTAGGGAAAACTTCCGATTGACGCCGGAGGTAAAAGCCAAGTTTACTGAGAAGTTACGTGTCGATCCGCAAAGCTTTTTCGGACGGCCAGTAACCGAAGCTGTGCGCAAAGATGGACTGAAGCTGGTTCTCGAAGACGGTTCATGGGTTTGTTACCGGCTTTCGGGAACCGAGCCTGTGGTTCGAGTTTATTCCGAGGCTCCCAGCGAGCCTGAATTGCAGAAATTGAGCGGGGCCGCCAAGCAATGGATTTTCGACTAGGATTGCCAAAAATTCGAGTTCTGCGATCGCCGGAAGCCCGGTTGCGTTCGCTTGCCGATGGCGCTGACCAGGCCGAAGCTTGGGCCGATCGCCTTCGCGGCAAAGTCGAGCCGACTCTTGAAAAATTATTCACTCTACGTACTCGGCTGGCCACGGTGGCCGTTGGGCTGCTCGCGGTCTGGCTGTTCGTGCATGTCACCTTCGCCGCAAACGGTATGGTAGTTTATCGTGCGAAACGCGCGGAATATCAAGCCTTACAAAAAGATATTGATAGATTGCAGAAAGAAAACGCGCAGTACACGCAGGAAGTCAACGAATTGAAAACCGATCCCAAACGGATCGAAAAAGAAGCCAGGGAGCAATTTCATTACGCCCGCCCCGGGGAAGTGATCTACGTTTCACCGGACCATCCTGCCACTCCCGCCCCCTCAAACCGCACCGCCCACAAGTAGTCCTGATTAACAAACTCAAGCGACGGTTGTGATATAGTTTCGCGCGTCGTGGAACATGCCCTAGCGGCGCGCCACGCCCATCAGGAGGAATTGTTTTATGAGAAAGCTGCTGATCTGTCTTGCTCTTTGCGTTCTATTTATGTTTGTCGGCGTCACGTTTGCCGCTGATTCGTCAACTGTTAACGGTTGGGTTGCGGACTCCAAGTGCGGAGCCAAGGGCGCGAATGCCAGCGCCGCCGCATGCACCAAGAAGTGCCTGGCTGCAGGTGCAAAAATGGTGGTTGTGACCGATGCCGACCAGAAAGTGCTGACGGTTGACAATCCCGATAAGCTGACCGGACACGAGGGCCATCACGTTGCCGTTACCGGCACGGTGAGCGGCGACTCCATTCACGTGGATAGCGTCAAGATGTTGTGAAGCTTCGAGGAATTTCCAGGGCGGCTGCGGCCGCCCTTTTGTTTTGCCGGCTACCGAACGACGCCTTCCAGCGGTGAGCTGGCCGTCGCATAAAGTTTTTTCTCCATCCGACCCGACAGATAGGCCTGCCGTCCGGCGATTACCGCATGCTTCATGGCTTGCGCCATCAACACCGGGTCTTTGGCTCCGGCGATTCCGGTGTTCATCAACACCGCGTCGGCCCCCAGTTCCATCGCCAACGTTGCGTCGGACGCTGTGCCCACACCAGCGTCCACGATCAGCGGTACCCCGGTAATCATTTCGCGGAGAATCTGAAGATTTGCACGATTCTGAAGTCCCAATCCGCTCCCGATCGGCGCGCCTAGCGGCATAATCGTCGCCGCACCTGCATCAAGTAAGCGCTTGGCAAACACCACGTCGTCTGATGTATATGGCAAAACCGTGAAGCCTTCTTTTACCAACACACGGGTGGCTTCCAAAGTTGCCTGCACATCCGGATAAAGCGTCGCCTGATCCCCAATGACCTCGATCTTCACCCAGTCCGAAATACCAACTTCGCGCCCCAGGCGGGCGGCGCGAATAGCTTCATCGGCGGTGTAGCAACCGGCGGTATTTGGCAGCAGGAAATACTTCTTGGGATCAATGTAGTCGAGCAGAGATTCCTTGCTGCGGTCCAGATTCACCCGCCGGACAGCAACCGTAACGATCTCTGCTCCGCTGGCTTCGAGCGCTCGCGCAGTTTCCTGGAAGGACTTGTACTTTCCCGTGCCGACGATCAGCCGCGAATGAAACTCGCGGCCGGCAATAATAAGAGAGTCAGACATACCGTTATTGTAAATCGGCAACTAGTGTGGGGCGACCGTTCCCCTCGAGCCGGCTGGTGGCAGGCTCTGTCCGACCGGCTCAGGCATGTGGCTCGTGATAAATCTCGTCGATCACCGCCCGAAATCTTTCCTCCACTGCCCTCCGCCGAACCTTCAGGCTGGCAGTCAGGGTGTCGGTGGCAGACGAGAGTTCCTCAGAAATCAATCGAAATTCTTTGAGTTGCTCGAAATGAGCCAAAGTGGTGTTTAGCTGGAGCACGAGGTCTCCGTACAGCGCGTGCACGGAATCCAGACCGAGCAGTTGTTCTCGCGAGGAATTCCGGACACCGTTGTTCTGCATTCGCTCGGCGAGCGCGGCAAAATTGGGAAAAATCAGAACCGCCGGGAACTTCCGCTTGTCCCCAACCACCACCGCCTCGGCGATCATCGGATTATGTTTCAGGGCATTCTCTATAGGCTGGGGCGCAATGAATTTTCCTCCAGAAGTCTTGATGAGATCCTTCTTGCGGTCGGTAACGTAAAGGAATCCGTCTTCGTCGAGTCTTCCGATGTCTCCTGTCTTGAACCAGCCATCCACAAACGCCTCGCGAGTTTCATCCGGCTTGTTCCAATAAGCACGAAACACCGATGGCCCGCGCACCAGAATTTCACCATCATCAGCGATACGCACCTCGACATTTGCGAGCGGCTTGCCGACGCTTCCAATCCGGTGCGCTGCCGGAGTATTTACGGCAATCACCGGTGACGTTTCGGTCAAGCCATAACCTTCATGGATTCTGATGCCCACATCGGCATACCACTCGGCTAGCTGTCGCCCCAGAGGCGCGCCTCCAGAAATAAAAATGCTCACCCGACCGCCGATTCCGTCCCGAATTTTTGAGAACACAAGCCGGTCCGCCAGCTTCCAGGGAGCCGACCGCGGCATCCACCCGGCGAGAGTCTGGTCGCGGTACCTGCGGCCGATTCTCAATGCCCAACGGTAGATTTGTCTTTTGGGAAATGAATGTGCGCGCAGTTCCACTTGGGCATGAACTTTTTCATATACCCGGGGCACACTCAACAAGATGTCGGGCCTTATTTCCAGCAACGATTGCGCGACCTGATCGACGGCCGGCACGTGCGCAAGCGTTACCCCGCGATACAGCAGGCCCATGTCCACCGATCTGGCAGTCACGTGCGATAAGGGCAGAAACGAAACGCATCGCATGCCCATTCGGAATGAAAATGGGTCAAGGAACGCATCTATATTCGACGCCATATTGCCGTGGGTCAGCATCACGCCCTTGGGAACTCCGGTCGTGCCGGAGGTATAAATGATGGTTGCCGGATCGTTGGGCTGCATCACCCTGGCGATGGATTCTACGGGCGAGCCGCTTGAAGACTGGGCCATGGCCGACATCCGGACCGCATTTTCCGATGCGACATGGTCCATCACAACGATTCTTTCGAGACTGGTATGCTCGCGGATCGAGCGCACTCTGGCAAGATGCTGCTCGCTCGAAACGAAGATCACCCTTGGTCGAGAGTCGCGCAGCAGGTATGCAATCTGTTCGGCGGTTAAGGTGGTGTAGATCGGAACCACAACGGCTCCCAGCAGCAGGGAAGCGAAATCTGCGGCCACCCACTCATAGCGGTTCTCGCTCAGGATGGCGATGCGGTCGCCGGGGCCAATCCCCCAGGAGCGCAGCTCGCGTGCGACGCCCGCGACTTTAGCGGCGAATTGTTGCGAGGAGACCGGCACCCATCCAGCGTCCGTCTTGCGCAGTACGAACTCAGGCTGATTCCGGGCTGCGATCGCGAAAAAAATGTCGTTCAGGGTCTGAAGGCTCATGCCAGGTTGTTCGTGAAAATGTAATGCTTTGCGGTCCTGGGCGCAATGTTACGTTAGCGGACTGCTTCCGAACCAGTGCGGGCAGAGCTCCTGTCGCCCGGTTCGATTGTGTTGACCGGTTTAGTGATTCCCCCTAACATCTGGCAGCGAGGGAACACAGTCTGGATACCAAAGTAACGATAAAAAATATAGGAGCCGATCCAAAATCTCGTCGGCGAAACGCGCTCTTGGGCGCGATCGTCTTCGTTGCGTTCGCGCACTCCGCAGTTGCGGAGACCATTTATCTCAAGAGCGGTCTTTCCATTTCCGTAACCCGCACCCAGCAAAAAGACGGCGAGATTCTCTACTGGGTGGGCGCCGACCAATACAGTATCGACAAGAACGAAGTTTTGAGGATTGAAGCTGGAGACGCGCCGGTTTCGAAAGGCAGTTTTGCCGGTTCAATGACGTCCGGCGCCGGTGTCCGGGATCTGACCCGGCGTGACTCTGCTTCCGGTCTTCAACATGACAAAGTGAAGCTCCCGGTTCCGGCCGGTCCCAAACAAAGCGACGCTTACTGGAGCGGCCTGCGCAATCGCATCATGGTACGCGACACCATCGATGATCAGCGCTTGGCCGAAATTGAGATTCAACACAACGACCGCACCACCGCCGACGCATTTTATCTTGCCGCCGCGACCGAAATGCAGAGTGGCAACGCTGACAAAGCCGCGGGCTACTTCGAACACGCAGTTCGGGCCATGCCTGATCGCGTGGACCTTTTGCAATGGCATGCTATTGCCCTGGCTGCTCAAGGCCGATATCCCGATGCTGCCAATGAACTGGAACGGGCCAACTCTTTGAAGCCTGATTCCGTCGAAGTACTTCGCATGCTTGGTTCAGCGCGTTACGATGCTGATCGCACCGCCGACGCCATTGCAGCATGGAAGCGCGCGCAGGAACTCTCGCCCGATCCTGCCGTCGGCAGCCTTCTCCACAAAGCCGAAAGGGAATTGGAGGTTGAAGAGAAATCTCGCAGCAAAGAGAGCCGCCACTTCACACTGCATTATCAGGGAGACAAGACTTCTCCAGAATTGCAGCAGCAAATTCTGGCGACGCTCGAGACTGCCTATCAGGACATTTCTCGCCAGCTCAGCTTCGAGCCAAACGAGAACATTATCGTCATCCTTTACACGAAAACTGAATTCATGGACATTACACAGGCGCCATCGTGGGCGGGTGCGCTGAACGATGGAAAGCTGCGGATTCCGATTGGCGGCGTTTCTGGCATGGATCCGGAACTCGAACGAAATCTCCGTCACGAGCTGACGCATTCATTTGTGCATTGGCTGTCTTCAGGAAGATGCCCAACTTGGCTGAATGAAGGCCTCGCACAGTTAACCGAGCCGCGCAGCGCGGCAATGTACGCGCATCAACTCGGGCCGATGTTCCTTGATCGCAAGGCGATACCGTTTTCAGCTCTACAGTACTCGTTCACCCGGTTTAGCCCATTGCAGGCCGAAGTAGCTTACGCCGAGTCACTTTCAGCAGTTGAATACTTGCAGGGACGCTACGGAATAGCCGAGATTGTCCGTATGCTGCGAAGCATCGGTTCCGGCGTGGAGCCTGAAACCGCTCTGACCAATAGCACAGGGATGGACTACTCAGTCCTGGCGGAGCGAATCGGTGAGCAGATGTCCAGACAGTAAGAGCCCTGACTTCGAGTTGTCAATTTTCACCCAGCTGCGTTGACCACCTGCAAAGGCAGAGCTAGACTTCTTGCATCGAGGAATACACATGAAAAAATTGTTCGTCGCGATGGTTTTGGCAGGCGTGATCCTTCTTCAGCCAATCTCCAAAGCCGCCCCCAAGGAGGATGCATCCGCCATGCCGAAAGTTGGCGATCTTGCTCCTGACTTCAAAATGCAATACTTCGATGGCCACGACCTCAAGGAAGTCAGCTTGGGCGATTATCGCGGCAAGAAACAGGTCGTCCTTGCATTCTATGTTTTTGCCTTCACCGGTGGTTGAACGCAGCAAATGAAAAACTTCCAGCAGAATTTGAAGAAGCTGGAAGCTACCGACACCCAGGTCCTGGGTGTGAGCATGGATAGCCCGTTCGCGAACCACGCATTTGCCGAATCCATCGGCGTAAGTTTTCCGCTGCTTAGCGACTGGGGCGGCGACGCAACCCGTAAGTACGGTGTTTACGTCGACAAGTACAAAGCCGCACGCCGGGTGAATTTCCTGATCGGCAAAGACGGTCACATTCTGGAAGAACAATTGGACAGCGCTGCCATCGATCCTTCCAAGATCGTGGACGCCTGTGAGCGTCCGAAGATGAGACAGTAGCCTTATTTTTTCCTTTTGATCAGGCTTCCGCCTAAGCGGAGGCCTTTTGTTTTATCCTGTAGACCGAGTCTCATTTTCTGATTGGAGCTTTTCGGATGGATGCTTCGTCTCCGCAGTTTGCGCAAATGAAGTCGGCCATGAAATCAACCTGGATGGCCGGCGACTTCGGCGAGATCGCCAAATATGCTGCGCGCGAGGGCGAGAATTTCGTCGCTCGCCTTCAACTGAAACCGGGACAGAAGGTATTAGACGTTGCGTGCGGCACCGGCAACACCGCCATTCCTGCCGCCCGGACCGGCGCTGACGTCATTGGCGTGGACATCGCCAGCAATCTTCTCGAACAGGCCCGGCAACGCGCAGCGGCCGAAAACCTTTCAGTGAAATTTCAGGAGGGCGATGCGGAAGAGTTGCCGTTTGGCAACGCAGAATTCGACGTGGTGATTACAATGTTCGGCGCTATGTTCGCTCCGCGGCCCGAGCGGACCGCTGCCGAGCTGCTGCGCGTGTGCAAACACGGAGGGCTGATCGCCATGGCCAACTGGACTCCCGAAGGCTTTGTCGGAAAAACATTTCGCGCCACCGCTGAGCTGGCGCCTCCGCCGCCCGG
>Ga0105241_10000877_pt1 | contig 22724 bp, 12 predicted proteins | sample KBSC64metaG_FD_80422 | JGI IMG/M metagenome (GOLD analysis project Ga0105241, IMG submission 80422) | Corn rhizosphere microbial communities from Kellogg Biological Station, Michigan, USA - KBS C6-4 metaG | ecosystem: Host-associated > Plants > Roots > Rhizosphere > Soil | place: Michigan, USA... | reverse complement strand
CGGAAATACCAGGCCACTATGTCCCATTTGATTACCCAGACTAACGCGGATATAGCTGAGCACGGAAGCGATATATTCATCACTGCGTGCATTCTGGGCCGGCATCACATCGGGATATTTGACATGATCTACCGGACCCTGCAGGCCATTCAGCAGGATCCTGACCAGCATATCTTTATCTCCTTTCACCAGCGAAGCGTCGGCAAGCGGAGGCGCCAGTTTTGAACTCACGCCTTTCCCATCGGGTCCGTGGCAGGTGGCGCAGAGCTGGCTGAAGTTGAAGGCGCCCTGGAATACCAGCCGCTGGTCATCCTCATCCATATGCGCTGTCAGATCCCGAAGCTCTTTCTTTGAATCGTCTCCTTCATTCAGGCTCTTCGTGGCGGCTCTTACTATCAGATCGTTATTCTTATCGGATACCAGCAATTTGTTCAGAAGGCCTTTCGCGAGGGGGTCCTTGCTGTAGCGCAGCGATAAGGCCAGCTGGATTCTGACAGCGGCGCTGGTATCCGCGCCAAAAGATTCCAATGCTGTCAGCAACTGCCCGTTGCCCTGTTTCAGAAAGGACTCACTGATACGGATAGCCGCTTTTCTTACCTGCGGATCTTCGTCCTTAAATGCGGCCACCAGGGTGGCAGGATCAATTGCATGTAAGCCATCGAGTGTCCACAGTGCATGTACGCGGGTTACGGCTTCGGGCGCCTTGTTCCAGAATTGCAGTTTTTCCCAAAGCGATCTTTCTCCCAATGCCAGCTTTTTCAGAGCAGGCACCTGCGACTGGTCGTTGCGGATGATCAGTAACTTTTGCGCATTGTCGCGCCACCATCCGTTTGGATGGGAAAGAGCCGCTACTAAATCCTCACCGGAAGCGTCTAACAGATGCGGAGCCGGACCGGGCTTATAGCCATCATGCACGAGCCGGTAGATTCTTCCCCGGTTGATATGTTTATCGAGATCCTTCCGCCGGATCTGCGGATTGATATAACTGTCGGGTTTTGTCCAGGCGCTCTCCTGGATAATGCCGTGGTACATGTCGACAATATAAAGACAACCATCGGGCCCCGTAGCAGTATTCACCGGACGGAAATTCATATCGGTGGAAGCCAGGAATTCCCTTTTGTCGTAAGCATTTTTGAGAATGATCTCACCAGAGCTGTCGATGGCCTTTGCCCGCCTGATCAGTCTGCCTACCGGTTCACAGATAAAAAGATCCCCTACCATACTGGCTGGCAAGCGGTCGCCGCGAAAAACGGACTGTCCGCTGCAGCCTGTAAAATGATTGAGCGTGCTGTCTGCACGAAGCCGTTCCTGTCCGCCCTGCACATCCGGTGTTGCAATGATCGGCCATACCGCATCGAAATCACCCGGGCGCTCATTGTCCAGATCGAGGCGGCCATATACCGGGTTCTGCTGGAAATTGAGGGCCGGCGTTTCTCCTCCGGCCGAAGAAAAATAGAGGCGCCCGAAATTATCCTGGGTAAGTCCCCACTGTCCGCCCGGTGATGCAGCCATTGAATCCGCCTCCAGCATACCGTTGTTGTAGCGGTAACGAACGGGATTGTAGGTTACATAAATCCAATTGTCGATGTCCCAGATCAGTCCGCTTTTCTGATGTTCGAGGTTGGCTTCATCCGCTGTGTCGTTATGATATACGAGCGTCTTCTCATCGGCTTTCCCGTCGCCGTTGGTATCGCGGTAACTATACAGATTGTAACTATAGGTCTCATTCACTACCAGCCTGTCATCCAGGGCCAGCATCATGCGGGGAAGTACCAGGCTGTCGACGAAGATCGTGCTCTTGTCCATCTTGCCGTCTCCATCTGTATCTTCCAGGCGGGTGATGCGGCAGATGGGATATTTTTCGCCGGTGCCGTTGATATCCTGCATGTAGCTGCGCATTTCAGCAACATACAATCTTCCGTTGCCGTCCCATACAATAGCCACGGGTTCCTGGATCTGCGGTTCACTGGCCACGAGTTCGAGATGGTATCCCGGAGGCAGATGCATGGTCTTCATGCTCTCTTCAGGAGTCAGATATGCAGGAGATGGATTCGGATCTATATGTGCAGGTCTGGCGGGCGCAGGTTCTTCCGGTGGATTTTGTTGCCTACAGGAAAACAGAAAAGAACCAAACAATACGGTAAGAAAAAGCAATCGGGTTTGTCTCATTGCTTATAAAAGTAATTATTTGATGAGACAGCCCGATATTATTTCAGGAGAATTGCCGGAATTTTTGATCAGTGGAGGCTCTCTACGATATCTACCCAGTAATTACTGGCCAGATATCCCGTGTCCGGCATGCCGGGCGTGTCAGTATACTTATATAAACCGTTTTCTCCGTCTGTGCTGTCTGCCAGCGCTGTTAACGGCCCGTTTGTGATTGCTGTTTTCATGCCGGAAACGGTTGAAATATAATTTCCGAGACTACTATGATAGGCCGCAATATAAGTTTTGTCAGCTGCAATGGGTACCGGAGATTCAAAAGATGCAGTCTGCCACCCGCTGTCTGTTTCGTTTAAAAAAACCTGGGACGCCAGCAGTGTTCCGTCGGGGGAATACAGCTGCGCGGTATGCGTTCCGCTATCACCCAGAGTTTTGTAGAATCTGATCCCTTCCGCATAACCGGATACGATTGACCGGAATTTTAAACCCAGTTCGATACCGCCCCTGTCATCATTCTCGGTCTGACCATCGGGAATCTGGTTAGTAAATATACTAACCGTTCCTAAGGACGGCTGACCTTCCATGCTTAGTTCCTTGCCACAGGAAGTGCAGAGAAGCAACATAAATGGGGTGAAAACTAATTTTCTGGTTGTGGCGTAGAGTAAACGATTAATCATTCTCATATATATTTATTCTGTTCGCGTTGGCTAATTTTTCCCATCGGTGTTTTTCGTTTGTGTACAATATTCCACATTTTGGGAGCCGTGGGATAAGGTGAAAGATCGGGACGGCCTACAAAATTTCCTTTATCGAATGCCTTTCTAAAGCTTCGGGCGGTTAGGGGATAATGGTAGGTGATTTCTTACAGCGTTAGCGTAGTAGTAGTCTGCTCCTGAATTCCTTCTTGGAATTCGGAGCATCATTCCGGAGTTTGCAGGATATTCATGTTTGACAGACCCCCGTAAGTTCAGATCCGGATATTATGCCGGGTCTTCCTTTTTCATATACTGAAATTAGTGTGCCTGCCTCGGGGATATCGGGTACCTGTTGCATAAATTTTTTTTCCGGTAAACACGAATGTCAGAATTTGCTACCTGCCTGTAAAGGAAGATGTATATCTTCAGAAAAACGGCACGTAATTTTACGATTCCAGTTCATTCGTGCTTCCTGGATGTAAGATTAATTAAATTTTCATTAATCTGAAATGTTCCGGCTTATATATTTTACATGGCGGAAGTGAAGCTCTTAAAACGCAAACAGCCCCTTCTGTTTATTGAAGAGGCTGTCTGGCAAAAAATTAAAAACTAGTTCTTTCCCATTTGCGAGAAATCGCCGTATATCATTTCGAATTCGATTTTACCGTCTTTGTTGAAGTTGTCGAACTGAACGTAATCCACCCTTAGGGTTTTTCCTGTCTTTTTTGATTTGCCAAACCATTTTCCCCAGGACTGAACTACTTTGGCATCCTGGTCTTTATACGCCAGGTAATCGGGATATCCTGTCGGCTCCAGCCGGATGCTGTCGTAATAACTGAAATCGTCTGCCCAGTGTTTCAGATTATCGTAATATCCGACTGATTTTGTCATGCCCGATGCCCAGAATCTTGCGGTATCCGCATAAAACATCCTGTTGGAGGCCGTATCATTCGCGAGGTAGGCCATATTGGTTTTGTTGAGGATTTCGATATAAGGATGTTTGATAAAAATATCTCCATTCCTTTCTTCCTGGGAAAAACCAGCGGTGCTGGCGAAGAGCAGGCAAAGGCCTGCAATAATGCTTTTCATTTGGTGTTTTTTTGGTTGGTAAGAAAGGTATTACTATTCCCTGATTTCGTGACAAATTATTTAATTTTCCGGAGCGCCCGATGGAGAGCCGGGCAGTTATTGTTCCCTATGTTAGCCGCTGAAATAAGCTACATCTAACGTGCAGCTGCAGGCATAAGATCATAGAAGAGATCCGGATGAGCAGGGTGAACCCTGCCTTTAGATTTCTAAAGCAAATTGAGAATTTATAAACCTACTGTTTTTAACCTGCCACAGATCGGCGTCTTATTCCGTCCGTAAATTCCTGGCCGGCTTTGACAGGGCCGCTTTTGCCGAATGATACATGGCAGTCAGCAATGCGGTTAGCACGATGGCAAAGGCCGATACAATAAACGGAATAAAAGATAACCCGGCACTGTAAGTAAAAACCTTCAGCCAGTTGTGCATGAAATAATAAGCCACCGGGAAGGCAATGGCCGCCGCAATCAGCGCCAGCAGCAGATAATTCCGGGCGACCAGTGTTACGATCTGGCTGACGCTGGCGCCCATGACGCGCCGGATGCTGATCTCCTTTTGCTTTTGCTGCGTGGTAAAGGCAGTGAGTCCGAGCAGCCCAAGGCAGGTGATAATGATCGTTAGGATGGAGAGAGCCGCAAAAATTTTACCGCGCTGCTGATCGGCGGCATACTGGGAATTCAGTCCTTCATCAAGGAATTTATATTCAAATGGCAGCTGCGGGAAATATTTCTTCCAGGTGTTTTCCACTTTAGCGATGGTTTCATTCGTGTTGGCAGGATTTATCTTCAGCTGGATGACATTGCCGTTGGGGCCGTAAAACAGCAGCAGCGGCGCAATCGGGTTATACAATGATTTCTGGTTGAAATCATTAAATACTCCCACCACTTCGAGATAGTTTCCGGAGGTATCGCCTGGAAATTTTACCCGCTTTCCAATTGCTTCATCCCATCCGAAATGTTTCACCATGGCCTGGTTCACCAGAATGCTGTGCAGGGTGTCTGCAAGACTTGAAAAATTACGGCCTTTGACAATCCGGATGCCCAGTGCGCCCAGATAATTTTCGTCTACCCCGTAACATTCAATTGCCTTGTCCACATGACCGTTTTTTGTTTCGACGGTGAAGAGGTTCAGATTGATATTCGGGCTTCCCGGATAGGAGTTGCCCGTGCCTACCATCCGCACACCGGGCAGGCTGCGGAAATCATTGTCCATCGAAGATATCTTGCCGCGTTCATCCTCGCCGGTATTAACCGTTACCGTCATCACCTGGCTTTTGTCGAAACCCAGGTCTTTTTTGCGTAAATAAGAGAGTTGCGAATATACCACCCAGGTGCAGATGAGCATGATCATGGAAATGGAGAACTGCAATACCACCAGCGTGCGGCGGAGGCTTACATTTCCGGATGCTTTCGAAAGGGCTCCTTTCAACACGGACACGGGTCTGAACCCGGACAGGTAAAAGGCCGGATAACTGCCGCCAGCAAGTCCGGTAAATAAACCGATCCCGAGCAACAGAAAGATGTTGAAGGGTTGCAGCAGGGTCTGCAGATTAAATGACTTTCCGGAAAGGGAATTAAAAACGGGCAAAAGCAATATTACAAGAACTGAACTGAGCAATACCGCTACAAAAGCAGTCAGGACGGATTCACTCAGAAACTGGAGGATCAGCTGGCGCCGGGAAGATCCGGTGACCTTGCGGATGCCGATTTCCTTAGCCCTTCTGGCCGACCTGGCCGTGGTCAGGTTCATATAGTTGATACAGGCAATCAGCAGCATGAAAAACGCGACGGCAGAAAAGATCCAGATATACGACATGCTACCCAACTCTTCCGGTTCCCGCTCCAGCCGGGAATGCAGATGAATCTCCGTAATGGGCTGCACATCGTATCGCATCTTCACATTGAACTGCGAAAAAATGGGCTCTACATTTTTATGATATATCTGCTCCAGTTTTTTATTAAGATTCTGCGCTCGCGCGCCGGGTTTCAGCAGCACGTAAGTAAAATAGTTGAAATTGCCCCAGTTCTGTCCTCCGTTATTTTTAAGGGAGGACATCGAGATCAGCATATCATACCGAAGATGTGAATTCCGGGGAATGTCTTCGAATACGCCCGTTACCTTGTATAAATCATACACTGTGCGCAGGGTTTTACCAACGGCGGAGACATTCTTCCCGAAGTATTTTTCTGCAAGGGATCTTGAAATCACGATGCTGTTGGGCTGGTTCAGCGCATTGGCATTTCCTTCCACAAATTTTATTGTGAAAATCCGGAAGATATTGCTGTCCGCATAATAGAGCCTGGTTTCGTAATAATTGTTATTACCATTCTTAAACAGGGTCCTTTCCCTGGGAGCAAACCGTACCGCTTCCTCCACTTCCGGGAAGTCTTTTTTCAGGGTTGGACCAAGAGGAAACTGCGTGATCGTCCAGTTGGTGTTTTTGTCCCGCTCCTGTATATAGGAAACGATCCGGTAAATCCGGTCGGCTTTTTTATTATAGCGGTCGTAATTCAGCTCATCCCGGATATAAAAGATCAGGAAGAGGCTGAAGCTGATGCCAATGGTAAGCCCCAGTATATTGAGCAGGTTATACCATTTGTCTTTTTTGAAATTGCGCAGGGCAATCAGGAAGAGGTTTTTTATCATGGCAGCTTTTTTATTCCATTCTTCTTTTGCGATCGGGAGTTCAAAAGATAAAAAGGACTATTTTAAGTGCCAATAAGAATACCAATGTTCTAATGGGCTGATTATCAGATGGAATATGATTTTTTAAGAGCGCATGCTGTACGCTTTTGAAACAGTGACTGTATGGAAATTGAAAAAGAGCCGCTTCAGCATACTGAAACAGCTCTTTTTACTAATTTTTATTTTTTAAACTCCAGCCAGCTCAGCGAACCAATATTCTGATCGGGGGCTGTATCTTTTCTGAAAACAAAATACAGATCATTCTTTCCGCCCGGATCTGAAACAGCTGTCGTTACTTCTTTGTATTTATCTCTTGCGCCGGTGGCTGTATAATTTACCGTGCTGATCACAGGACCTTTCGCGGATCCGGTATGCACTTCAATAGTCGCCCCTTCCTTTTCGGATGCATAGTTATAGGTTATATGTTTGATTCCGGAAAGGTCAACATTCTTTAATTCAAACCAGGATTTGTTGTCGATGCCCCGCAATCCGTTTCTGCCGCGCCGCATGTTGGACAGTCTGTCCGCGTCTTCCGCGGCTACCCTGGCAGGCCGCAATACGAGCGTGGCATTGCCGGTGAGCGGCACAATTCCATTTCCGTCATCTGTGTAAGAGGCGGTCAGCACATAACATCCGCCGGCATTCTTCCCGCCCGCATCATGCAAGGCGATACTACCTTTTGACGGAAGACTGTCGTGTGTTTTTTCCGCGGTCAGGGACAGAATATAATGCACAATGGTATTTACTTCTTCAGGCGATAGCTGCGGGTGGGCGCTCATTTCATGCACTCCCCAGTTTCCGGAACCTCCCCGGATTATTTTTTCCACCAGCGTATCGCCGATTCCCGGTTTGCCGGCATATCGTTTTGAAACGTCCAGGAAGGAAGGTCCGGCAGATTTTGCATTGAACTGATGGCAGGCCTGGCAATCGCTTGCATTGATCATGGACCTGCCGGGACTAACCACCGGCATTCCCGGCTGCCGCCGGCTCAGCACGGGATAAGAAGCAGCTTCCTGCGGCAGGTATTTTAACGATACCAGGAATTTCTGCTGGTTGATGCTTTTATCTTCCTTGTCCGTTGCAGCGGCCGAATACTGCAATTGCTCTCCCGGGAAATAGAAGCTGCCGTTGCCCGTTACATTAACCGTGACCTGCGGCACCGTATTACCGACTTTTATTTCTGTTGAACGGCTGCTCTTCTCACCCGAAGGATCTTTAACCGTGAGCGTCACTTTATAAATTCCGTTTTTCGCAAAACTATGTGCCGGATTCATTTCGTTTGATGGCGCGCTGCCATCTCCGAAATCCCAGCTATACGCCAATACATCGTCTTCATCAAAATCCACGCTTCTCGCGCCATCAAAATTTACTTTCAAAGGAGCAAGTCCGATGGTATCATTTGCCGATATAACAGCCTGCGGCGCCCGGTTGCCGCCATTATAATCCAGGCGCACCAGCCGCGCATCTACATTGTCGGCACCATACACGGATCCGTATTCCAGCATATACATCACTCCATCGGGACTGATATCAAAATCAATCGGGCGTTTAAAATTTCCGGTGAGCGGCATAAAAGTTTCCATTCTTTTATATCCCAGGGTATCATCCAGTGTTACCGTGAATATCCAGTTGCGTATCCAGTCTGCAATAAAAAGTTTCTTATCATAATACTCCGGCAGACCTGCCTTATTATGATTGTTTTTATCATAATGATATACTGGTCCGGCGATAGCGCAACGGCCTCCTTCGCCAAGATCGGGGAAGCTTTCATACCAGCCATAAGGATACCAGATCATCGGATTGGTTGTGGGCGGTAATATCTTAAGCCCGGTATTGTATACCGAACTGTTTTCCGGCGCTTTCGGATCAAACTTCTCACCGATCTTTTTGGTTACAAAATCATAGCGCGGGTAGGGCTTGCTGTCGCCAACAAAATAAGGCCATCCGTAATTGCCTGCTTTTTTCGCCTGGTTGAATTCATCATACCCTCTGGGGCCTTTATCTCCATCCTCGCCTGCATCAGGCCCTACTTCTCCCCAATACAAAACAGAAGTTGCGGCGTCTACAGAAATGCGGTAAGGATTCCGGCAACCCATTGTATATATTTCCGGACGGGTTCCGGCTTCTCCTTTTGGAAAAAGGTTGCCCGCCGGAATCGTATAGCTTCCATCCGCTTCGGGATGAATGCGCAAAACTTTTCCGCGGAGATCATTGGTATTGCCTGCCGAGCGCTGCGCATCATACACTTTGCGGCCGGGGGTTTCATCAATGGGAGAATATCCGTCTGAGGCAAAGGGCACGGTATTGTCGCCGGTAGAGAGAAAAAGATTTTTATCCTTGTCCCAGGTAATGGATCCGCCGGTATGCGCACTCACTTCCGGATCTATAGGCACTTCCAGGATCACTTTTTCAGAACTGAAATCGAGCGAATCGCGGCCGATGATTTTGAAACGGGAAAGGCTTTGCCGCGTAGGTAATTTATTCGGTGTATAATAAATATATACATAATTATTTTTGTCGAAATCAGGATCAATGGTCATTCCCAAAACACCGTTGCCGAATGACGAATCTTTTTTATCGAGGTAAATAGGCAGACGGTAGACCGTTTTCGTTTTTTGGGTAGCAGGATCATACATATAAAAACCTCCGGAACGCTCTACAAAAAATACGCGACCGTCGTGTGTTACCGCCAGTTCCATCGGTTCATTCAGGTCATTGGAAAGAATCACTTTGGTAAAACGGTTTTCTTCAGGTGCTTTTACCGCATAGGCTTTGGAATAATCCAGTGGCGCGTTATCTCCGATGGCATACTGAATGCCGCCGGCGAGATGCTCTAAGAATAAGGGCTCGCTATAACTTTCATCGGTGTGACCGCCACCGGTGTAAAAACTTCTTCCGCCATCGAAGGAATGATACCAGGCAATGGGATGGTTGTCGCCGTTCTCGCCGCCTTCGTAAGATTCTTCATCGAGCTTTGCCAGCACTTTGATGGAGGGGTCAATATCTTTATAATTATACCATTCATCTGTTCTTTCCCAGAGATGCGGGAGACCTTTGGTGGCAGGGCTGGAAGTATCGGTAACGACAACCGTGGCTTTCCGGATATTGGGATTGCCGGGATGGCTCAGGAACCAGGCGCCCACGAGTTTATTATACCAGGGCCACCCGTATTCCGCATCGGCTGCGGCATGGATGCCCACGAAACCGCCACCGGCTTCCATATACCGCTGCAGCTGCACTTTCTGATCGGAATTCATTGTGTTGCCGGTGGTACTGATAAATACGAGCGCTGCATATTTTTTCAGATTGTCTTCGGTAAACTGCGATGCATCGGATGTGGTATCCACATCAAAATGATGCTGTTGTCCCAGCTTAATGATCGCCTGCACGCCGACCGGTATGGATGCATGCACGTACCCTTTTGCTTTTGTAAAAACAAGGATCCTGGGAGTGCCGGAACGCTGATTGCAGGCGGAAAAAAGGAAAAAGAGCAGGAAAGAACAAAAAAGCAGTTTTGTACATTTCATCTGGAGATTATTTTTTATTTTCTGTGGTTTGTATGGAGCAAAAAAAGGCTATGCCGAAAGGCAGGGATGTGAATATTATCCGAAACATGGACGCTATTGATCTCGTGTGCAGCTTTGAGCAGGGAATTGTAGGTTTGTAAACGGAAATTTTAATAATGGAGTTAAGATAGAAAAAAATTACCGGATTGCTGTTCAGCAGCGGCGCCGGCAACAAAAAAATTTTTACCGGGGTATAAAAAATTTTTTATTCATCCGGCTGTAACCGCTGCTGGCCGTTTATGAAAAAATTATTGGCGCTGACTCTTTCCCTTTGCCTTTGCGGCACTACCTTTTCCCAGACTTTTATGCAGGGGATCGGAGGAAATATTGTAACACAAACAACATCCGGATATAAAACGCAAACCCTTCCATCGGTAATTTATGCTCCGCGCTTTGCATTTTTGGAAGCCGAGGGCAGTTCTATTTCAATCGGCCTTCCCATTAGTTTTGGTTTTAACGGGGCCTATCATATCCGGAATGAAGACGCCATTACCCTTGGATGGATGTTCCAGGCACCATTGATGCTCGATTTCAACGATGGGGCGGGATCCGGAAATAGCAATGAAAGCAGAATCGGATTTTTCTTCGGGGCGGGTTTTGGTTACCAGACCAATATCATTTTAAAAAAGGACTATGCCGGGAATGATATCGCCTATCCGATGAGCGGTTTCGGACCGGTAGGTGAGGCAGGAATCCGTTTTGCCGTGGGGAAACATCAGCACAATATAGAATTCCGCATTTCTTATATGAAAACACATGATACCTCTCAGTCGGGCGTTTTCGGGATCGGATGTGTTTTTGGTTACTGATTCGATGGCTCACTAAACAGATTCAGGATCACGGGATGGGAAGAACTATCTATTTTCCGGAATCTTCTCTGGAAACGGGAAATGTTCAAAACAATCATTACCAGATATAGTTGATTTTCAAATAAATAGAAATTGGCACTCTAGTGGATTCCCCTTATATGATTAAAAAGGGAAGCCATGAAAATCCAATTGATAGTTTTAGGAATTCTTTTATCTTTTTCCGGAATTGCCCAGCCAACCGTAACGGCAACCACTTCACCTGCTATCGATACAGTTGTTTTTCTGCCCACTAGTTCGGTTACACTTACCGGAACTGCAATACAGGCAAATCCCGGGCATAAGGTTCTGGATACAACCTGGACAAAAACCAGCGGACCGGCAGCAATCATTACCGATCCCTCCAACAGAATGACCACTACGGTGACGGGCCTGGTATTGGGAAGCTATGTCTTTACGCTCACTGCCAGCGATAAACAGAACTCAGCTTCCAAATCTGTAAGTGTAAAAGTTATTTCGGGATTGCTTCCTGCAGGATTGAACTATTTCCGGGTAACACATAATAGCAACGGTATCCTGCTTTCCTGGCGTACCGATATGGAGTCAAATAGCGCCCGTTTCATCATTCAGAAAAGCACGGACGGTACTGTTTTTACGGACCTGGGCAGTGTCGATTCCAAGGCCAAAAACGGGAACAGCAATACAGCGCTGATATATGATTATCAGATTTCGGGCAAGGTTACAAACGCAAATTCAAATTATATATTTTTAGCCATCACCCTGCTGGCAGTTGTCAGCGTGATCAGCAAAGCCAAAAGAATATACAAGAGCCTGATACTGGTTGTGTTTTGCCTGTTTCTTTTTTCCTGCAGTAAAACGGTTATGACGCCGGATAATGCTAACCCGATCTCCGCTAAATCTTACTATCGCTTAAAACTGGTTAACCTTGACGGTCAGTTCACGTATTCAGAAATTGCAATGCTGAATGAATAATGCTGAAAGTTTTTACGCTTGAATCCGGCATGCTTTATTCAGCCCCGGATAATTTATTTTCGCAGCCGGAATCACATTTATTGATCTTCCGCTGCAGCAATTCCAAAATGGCCGGAGAACGCACCAGCGTTTTCGCATACTGGAAATGATTCTGCGCCTCTTCATTTTTTCCGGACTGAAAATAATATTCTCCCAGGGAAGCATACAGCAGGTAGGAACCCTCGAGCGCTTTGTACTGCTTTAATTCCTGCAAAAGACAGATGGCTGCCTCCGGGCTTTCCCTTTTTCCGGCAATGATGGCCAGGTTCAGTTTAATGACCGGAGAAGGTTTTAATTTCTCCAGTGCAGAGTAGTAGCCGTGTATCCTGTTCCAGTTGGTTTGTTGGAAATCGGGGGCCAGGCAATGCTCTGAGGCAATCGCCGCTTCCAGATGGTAGTGGGTGGCAGTATTTCCGGAAGCCGATTGCAAAAGAAAGCCGACTCCCTGCTGAATCAGGTCTTTATCCCAGCGGTTCCTGTCCTGGTCTTCCAGTACGATCAGTTCGTTGTTGCTGTCCATCCGCGCATCAAACCTCGCCGCATGAAAACACATGAGGGCAAGTAAGGCATAGACAGACGAATATCCCCTGATGAGATCTGTATCCATGAGCAATCTCGCCAGGCGCATGGCTTCCAGGCAAAGATCTTTCCGGATCGTTAAACGATCACTGGCCGAATTGTATCCTTCGTTGAATAATAAATAGATGACAAGCAGTACAGAATCCAGCCTTTCTATCAGCTCTTTACCGGATGGAACGGAAAAACCGATCTGTTCGCTCCGTATTTTTTCTTTTGCCCGGTACAGGCGCTTGCTGATATTGGCTTCGGAGGTCAGTAAGGCCGTGCCGATTTCCGGAATGCTGAAGCCGCAGAGGGTTTTCAGTGTGAGGGCGATCTGCGCTTCCGGAGGCAATGCAGGATGACAGCAGGTAAACATCATCCGCAGCTGGCTGTCTTTTATTTCATCTTCCAGGAAGATATTGTCAATTGCATAGGCTGCTGTCCATTCGGATTTCAGCAACGCGTCCATATCCGGGGCAAAGGAACGGTAGAATTTTTCCCTTCTGATTGCATTGATGGCTTTTCGCCGGGCTACTACCATCAGCCATCCGGGCGGATTACCGGGGATACCACCCAGGCTCCAGTCCTTCAGGGCCTGCTGCAGGGTATCCTGTAATATGTCTTCCGCCAGTTCGAGGTTGTGAATGCCGAAGAGACGGGTTAAAATAGCAACCATCCTTCCCGCCTCCTGACGGAAAAGATGGTCGACTAACTGGTTCACATTCGCAGATGGATCAGACATGTTCCAGGATTGTTACATCATCGGCTTGAGCTTTCTAAGCTCCAGCTGAAACTGGCCCAGCAGCGGGCACTGTTTGGTAAGCTCAGTTGCTTCCTGAATGTCATTGGCATTGATGATGAAATAGCCGGAGATCATTTCCTTGGACTCTATAAACGGGCCGTCCGTCAATATTTCATTTTTCGATTTGAGGAGGCGGGCATCCGTATCCTCGAGGGGAGCTCCGCCAACATACCGGCCATTCAGCACTTTTTGCGTCCATTCCCCGAAAAGCTCCATTCGTTTTTGCATTTCTTCCGGAGATGCCTTGGAATGATCGCTGCCTTTTACAATAATCAGAAACTGGTTCATAAAAATACATTTTGGTGAAGAATGAGGGTATGTCAGTCGGCCAGCCGGAATCAGGACAGGGTGAGGAATATTTATTTTCTTTGGTTAATAGCTGAATCTCCAGTATGTCTATCTTATAAAAGCGTTATTTCCACTTCCGCGCCTTTTCTTTCTTCGGAAACATAACCTGCATAAATAGTCGCGATCACATCCGCAGCGAGACTGCTGTTGCTTTCAAGGCCTTGTGTTTTTGGGAACCGATCGCCATTAAAATTTTCACTGCCATCTCCAAAATACCCGGTGAAGGGTTTTTAATGTTTTCTTTTTCATATTATCCGATTGATTGCAATCTCCGGAAATCCGGATTTTGGTTCAGTTCTTTATCCGGTTCAGCTCTTCCATCGTAAAAGGCTTTTGCCTGTCATTATATTTATTCCTGATATTTTGAATATCAGCTGCGCTGATCTTTTCCGCCTTATTGCTCCAGGAATTTCGTACATAATTCAGTATCTGCGAAATATCATCGTCGGTATAATCTTTGTTCTGCCCGATGCCCGGCATTTCGCCGTTAATTTCCGGCGCCTGATAAACTTTTCCGGCCACTTCCACGGTACCGCTTAGTCCGTACAGCACAATCGGGATCAGTTTATTTTTATCCCCCTTCACCCAATTGGAATTATTTAACGGCGGAGCGAGTGCCGTTACGCCGTTGCCATCGCTGCCATGGCAGGTCTGGCAAACCGTACTGAATATAAAAGCACCGCGGGGAAATTCCGCTGCCAGCTTTTTGGCATTGCTGTTATTCTTTGCTTTTGCTAAATCCAGGATTATTTTTCTCAGTTGTCTGTTGATAGCGATGGCGGTATCCGGATTTATTTGCAGGGACTCTTTGTAATAATCAGCTTCCCTGTGCTGCAGGTTGCTGATAATGGCGGCGGCAACATATTCATTGGAACCGTATTTTTCGGTCAGGCTTTTTAATATTCGCTCGACGGCAGCCGGATCCAGGGGTTGCACAAAGGGAAGTAAAAAGCCAATATACGGAGCAGCCAGTGTATCCCCCTGTTCAATCATCCCGGTAAAGGCGGCCAGGAATTCCCGCACATTTTTCTTATTCATTACCGAGGGAATTGCACTCAGGGCCTGCAACCTGAGTGCAGGGTTATTTTGTTTCAGCAAAGGCAATACATCCGTTGATTCCAGTTTATCCAGTCCTTCCAGCGTCCAGAGTGAATGCGTGACCAGCAGCACGCTGTCTGTCAGTTTTAAATTGCTGCGCAGTTCCGGAGCGGTGCCGGCAAATCGTCCGTCGATTAATAATTGCTGCGCCTTATTCCGGATCCAGCCATTCGCGTCATGGAGAGCAGCCAGTAGTGCCGCCGGGCCTCCGCTGAGGCTAACGGTTTCGGGCCGGCTGTTTTCCGGAATGATTTTATAAATACGTCCGCAGGAAAGAGGCCCGGTTAAATTCCTTTCCCTTATTTCATTTTTCAAATAAGGAGTCAGATAGGTTTTATGCTGAATAATACCGCGGTACATATCTACGATATAAAGTGCTCCTTCAGGCCCGGTATATAAATTTACCGGACGAAACCGCTCATCCTCACTGGCCAGAAATTCTTTTTTTGCATAGGCTTCCCTGCCGGCTGTGATGTATCCGGTGGTTTTTAAAATATCCCTTTTAATCAGATTGGCGGAAGGTTCTGCAACGAAAGCATTTTGATAATAATCCTTGCCGAATAGACTGGCGGTATAAATGACGGGTCCGCAGGCTGCAGTGAAATCGATCAGCCGCAGGCTGTCGTCCAGCACGCCGTCCTGGTAGCCGCGGTTCACGCCGGGCGTTGGCCTCGCGGGGTAAACACGGTTGTCGGGTACAATTTTTTCAGAATATCCTCTCACGGGCCGTTGGTCTGCATTGCCCGCACCCAGCCCGGGACTGAAATAATCCCCCAGCAGGTTTTCTGAATTATTATTATAAAACAGATGGCCCTGATCATTCTGACTGATGCCCCACTGGCCGCGGAAAGCCGTTCTTTCGATCAGCCAGCGATTTCCTTTTTTGCGGTAGCGCTTCGCTGATTTTGCGTTATAGATCCAGTTGTCGAGGGCTCTCAGCAGGCCGTTCGGCTGGTGCTCCACGTTACCGCCAATTGCATAGGCCGGGTCTACGAGGGTTTTACTGAACGGGCGGTCGTTCCGGATTTCATAATACCAGAGCTTCGGGGGTTCAGCCACCAGGATCCCGTTTTCGATCAGGCAGATTGCGCGCGGCAAAACCAGGGAGTCTAAAAATATTTTCCGGCTGTCCATGATCCCGTCGCGGTTGGAATCGCTCAGGATAACAATTTTCCCCGAAGGTTTATTCTCCCCCGTTCCGGCAGTATCGGGCATATAGTCATCCATGTCAACCACCCAGATGCGACCTTTTTCATCGAAGCTCAGGGCAACGGGTGCGGTGATCAGGGGTTCCGCAGCAACCAGTTTTACCGCAAACCCTTTTTCAATATGCATTTTCTTAATGGCTTCCTCAGGAGATAATACAGGAGCGCTCAGTTTCTTCCGGATAGCTGATGCGTTCCGATTCGCTCCCGACCCCGGAGCGGGCCTGCAACTTTGGCCGCCCGTCCAAATCCACACAAAAATCACAAAGACCGGAAAACTTATAGCTCTTCTCATGAACCGACAACTTTTTTACAACGCTAAATTAATGGTATAAGGGTTGATTTGCATAATTCATACAAAGGTTAAACCGTCAGGTTCTGTAAATTGTGCTGTTATTGTTTTATTCATGCCAGCCCGGTCCGGGTTTAATTTTATCAAATGAATTATACAGCTATCCTTGAAGCCGTTCAGCAGGAAGTCACCCAATTCTTCGGGGACCATGCTAGGCCGGGTTTTGTTTATCATAACCTGGACCATACGCTCAGCGTGGTTAAGCATGCGTCCGAAATTGCCGCCCATTATCAGTGCGGTGAAAGAGAATTCTTTATTGTATGCTGCGCCGCCTGGTTTCATGACACCGGGTATTATATACAGGATGGTTCGGATCACGAGCGCAGAGGCGCCGATAAGGCCGAAGCTTTTTTGAAGACCCGGAACCTGGATGCAGACACGATCAGCAGCGTAAGAGGCTGCATTTTGGCTACGACGATACCGCAGGCTCCGCATAACCTGGTGGAAGAGATCGTTTGTGATGCGGATCTTTACCACCTGGGTACGGGAGATTTTGATGATCTGAATAAACGGATGCGCAAGGAGACGGAGTGGAGAATGAACAAAAAAATTTCAAAGCACGAATGGCGGCAGGGTTCCATCAGGCTGTTTGAAATGCATCATTATCATACAGATTATTGCCGCGGGCTGCTCGAAGGCAGGAAGGCGGAGAATTTTGAAAAACTGAAACAGAAAGAAGCCCCGGATGCGATCAGTGATCCCGTCGTGCCGGATGCTGCCGGGCGAACAATCACTGGTGTGCGGCCCGCCGGCGATTCCGGTAAAAGCGAAAAATCGGAACGGCCCAACCGGGGTATCGAAACCATGTTCCGCATCAGCTCCAACAATCACCAGCGGCTAAGCGATATGGCAGATAATAAATCCCATATCATGATCACCACCACATCGATCATCATTTCCGTATTGCTGAGCCTGCTGCTCCGGAAGCTGGAAGACAATGCCTACCTGACCGTTCCAACCATCCTCCTGTTGCTGGTTTGTGTAATCACCATGGTCTTTTCCATACTGGCCACCCGCCCTACGCTGCCGAACGGATTATTTACGCCACAGGATATCAAAGAGAAAAAAGTGAACCTGCTTTTCTTCGGAAATTTTTACCGGATGAAATATGAGGAATTTAAAGAGGGCATGCAGGAGGTGATGAACGACCGCGAATTCCTTTACGGAAGTCTGACCCAGGATCTCTATTCGCAGGGAATTGTGCTGGGACGAAAGTACCGGTTGCTGCGGGTTGCCTATAATGTTTTCATGTATGGTATTGTGGCTTCCGTATTCGCTTACCTGATCGCCGTTTTTTTCATAGGACGCTAATTTTCCGGAAATGGGCAGAACGAGACTTCTGACAGGAGTTAAAAAAAAATTGCGCGCCGGCTTCCCATATCCGATGGCCTGTTTATGGGTTTTCCCGTTTATGCTGGCGGCCTGTTCCGATGCACAGGAGAGCAAAAATAAGCTAAGCAGCTATGATCTGGATAAGCCGGAGAAATTCTTTATGCCCGAAAGCCTGATGGAAATTTCCGGAATCGCTTTCAGCAAAGGCAATCCGGACACTGTTTATGCCATCCAGGACGAAGAAGGAAAATTATTTAAGCTGCACTGGAAGGAGAAGAAACAAACGCATACAAAATTTGGAAAAAGAGGCGACTATGAGGACCTGGCAATCGGAAATGGTAAAGTTTTTGTTTTGAAAAGCGACGGACGGATTTTTTCTTTTCCGCTGACGGAAGCAGCTTACGAAGAGACCGGCAAGGTAAAGGAATGGAATTCGCTGCTGCCATCCGGAGAATATGAAGGGATATTTGCAGATGAACAAACCGGCAAATTGTATGTTCTCTGTAAGAGTTGCCCGGGCGATAAGAAGAGCGGTCTCCTGAGCGGATATATTTTTCAGAGCGGCGATTCGATTGTTCCACGGGGCAGGTTCAGCCTGGATCTGCACGCGATCCCAGCCATGGCAGACAGGATAAAACGGGGACTTCGTCCTTCGGCCCTGGCAAAAAATCCGGTTACCGGGGAATGGTTTATTTTGTCATCCGTTAACAAATTGCTTGTCATAGCGGACGATCAGTGGAAAGTTAAAAACGCCGTCCATCTGAATGCCAATGAATTCAACCAGCCGGAAGGCATTGCGTTCGATAGCCGCGGCAACCTTTATATTTCAAACGAGGGAGATGATCTTTCGGAAGGAAATATCCTGCTCTTCACGCGCCTTTCAAAATAGACGATTGTTTGTTTCAAAGAAAGGGCGGGTCCATTTAAATAAATAAACCGGCTCGCATGCAACAAGAGTACCGGTTTGCATGTAAATAAGCGTCCGGGCAGCATTCAAAAAAACGGCCTGTTTGCATGTAATTATGTAACCCGACCGCATTCAAAAAAGCAACCGATCTGATGAAATATTTTTTTTTCATCCTGAGTTTTCAACTGCTTGCGCTTCACGGCGCGCTGGCGCAGGACAGCATCCGGTACCGCGTGATCTTTATCGGTGATGCCGGAGAAATGAACAGCCGGCAGCGCCTCGATCTGCGGCACGCTGCCGGGGAAATCCTGCCTGGAAAAACGACCGTCGTTTACCTCGGAGATAATATTTATCCCCGGGGAATGGGATTGCCAGGCAGTAAGGATGAAGAGACCGGCCGGGCCCTGCTGCGTTCGCAGTATGAGCCGATGCGCGCGAAAGGGGCGCCGGTATATTTTGTGCCGGGAAATCACGACTGGGACCGCATGGGTCCCGACGGCCTTGCAAAGATCAGGGCACAGGGCGAATTCCTGAATGAACAAGCTGATTCTTTATTAAAGCTGATTCCCGCCAACGGATGTCCGGATCCGGTCGAGATACCGCTGACGGATAGTCTTGTGCTGATCGCGTATGACAGTGAATGGTGGCTGTTCCCATTCGCAAAATCGGACGGAGAGTCGGAGTGTGCATGCAAAACAAAAGAGGATGTAGTTCAAAAGCTGAATGAACTCCGGTATAAGAACCGCCATAAAATTATTTTGCTGGCTGCCCATCACCCCTTTCAGAGTTATGGCACCCATGGCGGCTCGTTCACGCTGAAAGATCATCTGTTCCCGCTTACAGCTGCCAGTCCGCATTTATATATCCCCCTTCCCGTAATCGGATCCCTGTATCCGCTGCTGCGTTCCGTTTTCAGCAATCCCGAAGACTTGCATCATCCGTTGTACCGGGAAATGGACCGGGACATTACGGGCGTCTTCAAAGGATTTCCGAATATCATTTATGTGGCCGGTCATGAACATGGTTTGCAATTCATCAAAAGCGATAAGATCCAGGTGGTGAGCGGCGCGGGCGCCAAACATACGGAAGCAAAAAAAGGAAAATATTCCCTGTTTGCAGATGCCATCCAGGGATATGTAATAGTTGACCTGCTTGCCGGGAATGCGCTTTCCTTTCACTACATGGCTTATAATAACGGGACAATAAAAAATCTTTTTGCCTTTCGTGAGCCCTACACGGCAACAGCAGAAAATGGATTTTACCCTCCGCCTGTCGCAGGCGACAGCCTCAGCCGGCGCATTCACCCGGTATATGACAGCGTTGGCGGATTTCACCGCTTTATTTTCGGAGAGAATTACCGTAAGGAATGGGCGGCGAAAGTAACGCTGCCGGTTATCCGCATTTCTGCAGTACACGGCGGGCTAAAGCCGTTGCAGCTCGGTGGCGGCATGCAGTCAAAATCCATGCGGCTGGAAGACCGGGACGGGAAGGAATGGGTAATCCGCAGTGTGGAAAAATCGACGGCAAAGTTGCTGCCGGAAGCGTTGCAGGAAACTTTTGCGAAAGATGTGCTCGACGATAATACCAGTGCACAGCATCCCTTCGCCGCGCTGGTTGTGCCGCCCATTGCGGAAGCTGTACGGGTTCCCCATGCAAACCCCGTCATCGGCGTTCTTTCTTCCGATACCAGCCTGGGCGTGTACAACCGGGTTTTCTCCAATATGGTCGTGTTACTGGAAGAACGGGAGCCCCTTGGCAATTCCGATAATTCAGCGAAGATGAAAAAAAATCTGCTGAAGGACAATGAGAACCGGCTGAACGGCACGGAGATGCTGCGGGCGCGCATGCTGGACATGTTCCTGGGCGACTGGGACCGGCACGAAGACCAGTGGCGATGGTACGATGAAGATAGGGGTAAAGACATAAAATATCTGGCCGTTCCCCGCGACCGGGATCAGGTTTTCCATATCAATGAAGGATTAATTCCGGTACTGGCGTCCAAAGAGTATATCCTTCCCACCATAAGAAATTTTGACGCCGGGATCAGCCAACCGAAATGGCTTTTATTCAAAACCCGCTTTGTGAATGCTTATCCTGAAATGCAGTTTTCTCATGCCGAATGGATGAAGGAAGCGGAGAAATTCAAGGAGGCGGTTACGGATTCTGTTTTGGAAAGCGCCCTGCAAAGACTGCCGCAACCTGTTTACAGCATGGATCATGACCGGCTGCTTCAGAAACTCAGATCCAGAAGAGAAAAGATTCCGGCTGCGATGGACCGCTATTATCATTTTATTCAGAAGGTAGCGGATATCCGGCTCAGTAATAAAAGCGAGTGGGTCCGGATCGATTCGGATGAGTCCGGAGGTTTGCAGGTCCGCATTTCAAGGATCAATAAAGAAGGAGAGATCAGAAATGAACTGATGAAAAAAACCTTCCACCCGCGGTTTACGAAAGAGTTACGCGTTTTTCTTGGGAACGGGAACGACAGTGTGATCATCAACGATTCCGGTTCCCGGATTAAGCTCCGGATTATTGGAGGTAATGATCCGAAATCCTACCATTTCGGATCGACCGGAAAGAAGATCGATTTATATGATAAGAAAAACGGATCGGTGTACAGCGGCGATCTTTCCCGCATAAAAAAACATATCGGCAATGATAGCGCGAACACTGCATTTGAGCCGGTGAATCTTTATAATATCTGGATGCCGCTGGTTGTTGCCGGCCTCAATATAGATGATGGATTTATTTTAGGCGCAGGTTTCCGGTTCACGAAACAGGAGGGATTCCGGAAATATCCTTACGCATCGAGACAGCAACTGCTGCTTGCGCATTCCTTTTCCAGCAGCGCTTACCGGATCAGTTATCATGGGGAATGGTTAAAACTGCTGGGGAATGCCGATCTGGATATCCGCGGCCTGATCCGGGCGCCGGATAATACCATGAATTTTTTTGGCAGGGGAAATGAAACTGTTTATCACAAGACCGGCAGTTACAAACGGTATTACCGGACCCGCTTCGCAACTTATCAGGCAGATCCGGCGTTGCGCTGGCGATGGAGCAAGGGATCTTCGGTCAGTCTTGGCCCTTCACTTTATTTTTACCGTTACGATGAGGAAGATAACAAAGGCCGGTTCATCAATAATACGCATCAGATCGGATCTTACGACAGCCTGATCATTGACAGGGATAAATTGCACCTGGGCCTGGCGGTTGATTATATTCAGGATAAAAGGAGCAGCGACATTATTCCCCGATGGGGCAGTTATATTCATGTCAGGCTTCAGGCTTACAAAGGAGTTGAATCCTATGCGGCATCCTTTGCGCAACTGATTCCTGAGATACGTGTATATAAAAGTCTGAATGCGGGATCATCAATCGTTCTGGCCGACCGTTTGGGCGGCACCCTGAGCATCGGGAAAACGACTTTCTATCAGTCTGCCTTTATTGGGGGGGAAGGGAATCTGCTCGGATACCGGCAATTCAGGTTTGCCGGGCAACATTCCGCTTATAATAACCTGGAGTTGCGAGTCAAGCTTGCGGACCTGGCGAATTACATAGCGGCAGGTCAGTTTGGCATTACCGGCTTTTGGGATGTCGGACGTGTTTGGGAGAATCATGACAATTCCGGTAAATGGCATCAGGGAACCGGGGGCGGTATTTATTTTGCTCCTGCTTCCGCATTTGTATTGAACTTTGTAATGGGATATTCACCGGAAGGCTGGTATCCATACTTCACCCTTGGATTTCGTTTTTAATTATGCAAAACAGGATTGTAGAAATAGCATCACCCTCGTCGCTCCCCCACGCGCCCGGACGCGTTTTGAGCTTCGCTCCCTTTGTCAGGCATTTGGAAAAGCGTATCGTGGAGCTGGATCAGCGGAACGAGGCTGATTGTATGAAGACCAGATTTTTCCATTATGTGGTGGAAGAATTTAAGAAACAGCCTGAACTGATTTCCGGAATCCAATTGCAGGATGCCGCAAAGTATTCGCAACAGCTTCAGCTTGTCTATAATACTTTATCACCCATCATCGAAGATGAAGATGAGCAATACTGGAGCCTGAACTGGGTGGGCAGTCCGGT
>Ga0105241_10000870_pt1 | contig 22897 bp, 20 predicted proteins | sample KBSC64metaG_FD_80422 | JGI IMG/M metagenome (GOLD analysis project Ga0105241, IMG submission 80422) | Corn rhizosphere microbial communities from Kellogg Biological Station, Michigan, USA - KBS C6-4 metaG | ecosystem: Host-associated > Plants > Roots > Rhizosphere > Soil | place: Michigan, USA... | reverse complement strand
GAAACGCATGGCATGAAAATTCCGCCCGACGTGGCCGAATATCTCGCCACCAACGTACAGTCCAACATTCGCGAACTAGAGGGCGCCCTCAACCAACTACTAGCTACGTGTGAAATGCGCGGCCTCGACCCCACTCTTGCGGTTGCCAGCAGCCTTCTCGACGCAGCCCGCACCCGGCCGAAACATGTCAGCGCCAAACAAATCATCGAGCGCACAGCACGCCATTTTCAGATACCTATTGAGGACATCATCGGACCCAAGCGCGATAAAGATATCGTCGTACCCCGACAAGTCGCCATGTATGTCATGCGCAGCGAACTACATCTCAGTTTTCCTAAGATTGCCCGCGAACTCGGCCGCAAGGACCACACCACAGCCATCCACTCGGTGGAAAAGATTACTAAAGAGGTGCGGCTGGACGCCGACTTACGGGCGGCTATTTCACAGATTCGGGATCGATTGTATGCGTAATAATAAGCAGCTTTTTTGGGCGACTCGAACGCTATTGCCTTTCAATAGTGCATTTCGCTCGGTAATTTTCATACGCTGGATAAAAAATAGCCGGGCTGCATTACGCTGGACCCTATTGAAAGGCAATAGGTTGAGTCGCCCAAAAAAACACATTCTCTATACACATAGGAGTAGTCTAGCGTTCAATGAGATCTTAACCGCACCACAAATGTGTGCAAACCCTGTGGAAAATAGGTTGAGAACTGGTGGAATTGCACACATTTTGTGCACGGCATACCCCACCTCGTCCACACAGACGAGCCAACACCACAAACTTCCCCACAGCAAAACCCCACAGCTTTCCCAGATACTATCCACGGCCAAAAACCGCTTCCTACCTCTGAAAAACACAGACTTTTCCCCACTTTCCACAAGGCCTATAACTACTACTATTTAATATATAAAAGAAAGAAGAATGTAATGCAGCTGCAAGTCACTCAGGAAAATCTCAGCAAGGCGCTCGGTACGGTTGGACGCGTCGCAAACGCACGAGGCACCCTGCCCGTGTTAGCCAACGTATTGATTAAGACGGTCGAGAATCGTTTGAGTATCGCAGCGACAAACCTGGATATTGGCATCACCCACTACATTGGTGCTAAAGTCGGCGAAGATGGCGCTATCACCGTTCCCGCCCGTTTGATGCAGGATTTTGTGAGTAGCTTGCCGAGTGGTGTGATCGACCTGACGCTGGAGGACGCCAAGCTAAGAATCGTTACCGAGCAGTATCAATCAACGATTAACGGTGTGGCCGCCGATGAATTCCCGGTGATGCCGGCAATTACCGAGGGTAAAACCTGGAAGGTTAACGGTGCGCAGCTTAAAGCCAGCTTGCAGCAGATTATTATGGCCGCCAGTAGCGACGAAGCGCGTCCAGTACTGACAGGTGTTTTTATCCACACCGTCGAGGGTAAGCTGTGCATGGCGGCAACCGATAGTTACCGGCTGGCTGAGAAGGTGCTGATGCCTTTGGAAGAGTCTTTGTCGCTGCTTGTGCCGGTTTCGGCTATGCAGGACGGCCTGCGTATCGTAAATGACTTTAACGACGATGTGGTAGTGGTGAGCGATGAGCAGCAAGTGCTCTTTCGCGCCGGTGACGTTGAGCTGGTAGCGCGGCTGATTGAGGGCAAATATCCCGACTACCGCAAACTGTTGCCGGCGAACTTTGCTGTCACCGCCACCCTGAAGCGCGCCGACCTTTTGAACGTTACAAAAGTTTCTAGCCTCTTTGCTCGTGAGAGCGCCGGTAGCATTACGATTCATGTCGACGAGACCACGCAACAGCTAAGTATTCGTTCGGTAGCCTCTCAGCTCGGCGAAAACACCGCTACTGCGACGGCGGAGATTCAGGGTACTGGCGATATTACCCTCAACTCGAGGTACTTACTCGATGCGCTACATGCTATTTCTGGCGCCGACGTCAAGTTCTGCTTCAATGGCAAGCTTGAGCCAATTGTGTTGACCGACCCGTCTGATGCTGACTACACGCATCTGATTATGCCCTTGAAGAGCTAAGATACCTCGTTTGATAATGGTCGTTGTGATGATGGATTAGTTTTCGAGGTTAGCGTACTACTTCCACGTTTTCATTGCTGAGCCATCTCTGTTGTTTTAGTGTCTCTCGGGCTGTGCAAGCTGTTACAATAGGGTAACTATGGTTTCGGAGTTGGCGCTCAAACAGTTTCGGTCGTATCAGGCGGCTGCATTTGCTTTTGGTGACGGCGTGAACATTATTGCCGGCCCAAACGCCAGTGGTAAGACAAATATCTTGGAGGCGGTGCTTGTGACGGCTATTGGACGGTCGTATCGGGCGCGGGATGCCGAACTGGTGCAAAATGGCGCTGATTGGGCACGTATTGATGCTCTGGTCGGCGACAAACCGCGGGTTATTAAACTACAGACTGCCGTTACAGGCGTGATGGTAAAAAGCTTTGAGCTTGACGAACAGGTGTTCGCGCGTCTCCACCAAAACCGTATGTTGCCGGTAGTGCTATTTGAACCAAATCACCTACTACTGCTAAGCGGATCGCCGGAGCTGCGGCGATCGTTCCTGGATGATTTGCTCGAGCAGTTGCAACCTGATTTTGGCCCAATTCGCCGCCATTATCGGCGCGTGCTGGCCCAGCGCAACGCGTTGCTCAAAAAACGACCTCCAGATATCACACACCAGCTGTTCGTCTGGAATCTGCGCCTGAGTGAACTGGGCGGGCGGATCGCCCAACGCCGTTTGCAATTACTTGAGGATCTGAACAATCGTATCGGCGACGACTATAGCAGCCTCGCGGGGCAGATTCACGATATTCGGCTTGATTACGTGTCGGCCTGCGCAGTCGAACAATACGAATCGGCCCTTTTAAAGCGCCTGGAAGCTCAAATTGAGCTTGATATTGCGCGTGGCTTCACTGGTGCCGGTCCGCATCGCGATGACCTGTTGGCGCGCATTGACGGCCGCTCAATGGCTGAGGTTGCATCGAGGGGTGAGGTGCGCACACTCGTCTTGGCACTGAAACTTTTGGAACTCGACTTACTGGAAGGCGCGCGCTCCACTCGCCCGCTACTCCTCCTTGATGATGTCTTCAGTGAACTCGATGCGCGCCGCCGAAAAGCGCTCACCACGCATGTACGCGATTACCAAACGTTTATTACCACTACCGATGCCGACATCGTAGCGCATCAGTTTGGCGCCCAAGCCAAAATCATTGATCTGTCGAATTAGGGCGCTGAACGCTACTATTGCACGGTGTAATTAATCGTGTACTTACTCGGATCTAGTCCAAATGAAGAAATGTAATCAGTAATCTGCTGCTTATATTGAGCCACGGCGTTTGCTTCATCGCTCATCTCAGCATGGCTGAGCGTGATTTCGGCATCAAGTGTTAATTTCTGATTTGCGCCTTGGCCAGAAAGCAACGCGCTGAGTGTAAAACCAAGCGTGTGATACGGCAGGTGTGTTATGATCGGATCGCTCAGCGCTGCCGGCTGATCTTTATCTTGGTTGTTGAATAATTCCTTCTGCTGCCCGGCGGGGAGGCTTTCATAAGGCATGTCTTTCGGGGTGAATGAGGCGGTATAGTTTTTTATAGTAGCGCCACTTTCGGCCGCGACAGACTTGATCGTAAAACGATACTTTGTTTTTGCCTGCATCGGGTAGGTAAGCTTAACGACGAGATCTTTGCCTGAGATGTCATAGGATTTAATTGCGTTCGGCGACATCGCGATCTCTAGCCCGTTTTTGGTTAGTGGCTTCGAGAAATGTACGGTGAGGGACGGGGTGAAGGTTGCTACCGTTTTGAGACTTGGATCAAAACCTGCAACGTGAAATCGGGCACTGCGTATCGTAGACAGTATGCTCAATCCGCCAACCATAATGACACCTAATACTGCCAAAAGACGCACCTTACTCTTCATACAACCTCCTAATCTGGTGTTACAAATCCTTCGATGTTTGCATAACGATAGTCGCTAATGTCGTAGCCGCTTACAACGGACTTGTCCGGGTAGTCTGAGGGGTAATGAGTCTCCGGCCCGGGCTGGTCGCCCCCAATAACGCTGATCTTATTCCCGACAATTTTAACAACCATGTTAATGTGATGCTCGTCGTAACCATTGATGACAAGGTCTCCAGGTTTTGGCTTGTAGCCGCTGGTGGGGTGCCAATGCATAGCCTGATTCTTTTGCCCCAACTGTCGCATTACGGTGACGTTGTTGATCCGCCAGTTCTTGGTGTTGCCGGTTACTGGATAGTTAGCTTGTAGATACACCCAGCTAACAAAATCTGCACACCACAGCTCGTCATTTCCTTGGCTGTATTTTCCAAAATTCGCCACACCTGTCTTGGTACCCCAGTTGCTTAGCTCTCGTCCCGCGACACAGACGGCATTTTGCCTGACAACGCTCAACCCACCGACAGTTGTTGTAGCGTCTGCGGTGCAATTAACGGTGGCTGCGCTGTCGCCACAGCCTGACGTAGTCGGAGCGGGACCACTGAGAGGAACTGGTAACGGAATGGCGGGAGCGGAATCCCAGTTTTTCCCGACGATGTTCCGAGCATCATCGACGTAATCGCCATACCTTGCCACGCTCGGGTCAGCACCCTGAACTTTTATTGCCGCTACTGCGGGGTCCATCCCCTGCCAGCCGGAAAGGTTTTGTAAGCCTTTGCTCAGCGCGTGTGGTGCATTTGATCCGGGTGGGCTCCCGAAGAAAGCTTCTGCGGCGTAGGCTTGCGTCATGAGCTGCGCCACTGCATCGGGATGCTGGTTGGCGTATGCTTGCGATTCAGCCGGCCCAGGGTTGCCTGGTGCGCCACCTACGAGCGTGCTCCAGCCAGAGGCAACCCGCTGCTGCATGATGCCGACAGAGTCAAAGTCCTGACCGGTACCCTGCTTGCCGGGCACATTGAGTGATACCGGCACCGCCGGATTGGCGAGGTTCTCTAGATGAGATTCGTCTATTGCAGTGTCTATCCCGATGATGGCGCCCTGCTGCCCGAGGTTTTCGGTCTTGGCAATACCTATGATGGTTAGGGCGTTGGCTATTTCCTCGGGAGTGTAGTTTGTGATACCGATGGGCACGCCAATTGGGCTGCCGCCAGTAGTGGTGCTCGATCCTGTGCCGCAAAGCTGGCCGTTATACCACCAGGATTGGTTCGGGATGGTGGCAAAGTCGTCGGTTGAATATGCGTATGATTTTGCTGTCGGCAAGATGGTGAGCATGGCTAGAAGCAGATAGATAAGCCCGCATGGGATGTGCTTGAGTGCGGCGATGAAGTGGGATTTCACGATGACGCACCCGACGGAACTTGCTGCAGGTCGAGCAGCGTTTGTTTGGTGTTGTCGAGCATGTGTTGCAGTCGGTAGCGCCAGACGAGATCGCCGTATTGGGGGTTGTTGGGGCCGAGATTTTGGGGAGAGCATAGGAATCCTGAATCGATGACGCCGCCGCTGTTATCACGCTTGCGCTGGATATCACCACTCGCGATCAGATCCTCGACTGATTCGGTAAAACATTTATCGTACTTTAGCGCAACCTCAGCTGTCCGGCTGTCATGTTCAAGGGTGTAATCGTTCTCCACATCTCCATACGGGGCCTGCTGCATGAGCGCGTACTCTTGATCGCTCAGTCCTATCTGTAAGTTGCCGTAGAAGTTGCCGGTACTCGATACGGTTGCGGCGGCTGCAGCCTTGCGGTTGAACGTGTTAAAAACATTAGAAACAACATGTAATGGGTTGAATAGACGGGCGAAAGTCGCAACGTAAGTGCCGGGCGTAGTGCGGTCGGTTTTGCTGGAGACCGACAACAGTATGTGGCTGAGCAGCGAATCTGCGTTGCTCAGTGCGAAATAACGGTCGCCGAAGCTGCGCGAACTGTTGTCGAGCGCGACACTTTTGGCATTGTCGGCTTCACGCTCGGTGATTTCTGTGTCAGTGAGTGGCCGTCCGTAGTTGACCTGCTGCATAGTATTTTGGGCGAATAGGTTGGCGCCATTATCTGCATCGTTGGCAAAAGACTGTCCGGTTGCTAGTCCAGAGTGCAAGGCACCGGCATGAGCCAGAACCGCATACTGAAAGATCAGAGTAGCTATAGCGGTCTGGACGCCATCTTTGGCGGCAGTTTTTGTAAAGTTCCCTCCCGTTTTTGCCAAATCCAGGATTCCTTGCTTTGAGGTGAGTTTTTGAGCGATCGAGGAGGCGGCTTTGGCTAAGCTTGCCTTTGCGGCAGCGCCTAAGGTCGCGCCTCCAGCCGCTTCGGCAACATCGCCGAGGCCGCCGACGAATTTCGTTATGAATAGGATGCTTGCTCCTAAGAGCTGCGATTTGGCGTTGGTAAGTGAGCCGCAAACGGTGTTGGCGACAGGGTTAAGTACCGAAGCTACCGATTCTGGAAAAATTACATCGAATATTGTTGCTTTAGACAGGATGCCGGTTGCGGTGCCTTGTGTTGGTAAGTCGTTCGTCGTATTCACGCTGCCTGCTGGCCGCATCGGATTTGACTTACTGAAGTCACCCAACTTCCAGTTCATTGCGCCGAGTGCCGCCGTTAAGCCACTGCTTTGCGTACCGCCCTTCTTTTGTTGCCCGGCAACCGCCATCAATAAGAAGAATTCGCGCATTACTTCATTGCCCTGTGCCTTCGCCGATGATGGGTCAAATTTTGATGCAAGGTAGGCAAAACAGAGCTTGAATAATGCACCGACGCCCGGACTTCCCGCGTTGGCGAGATCGTCAGCTACTTCTTGTGTTGTGCTTTCCTCGGCGCTCGCTATCACTGCATTTTCGGTAGCCGGCGGAATGCCGATACTGTTCGGCGCACTGTCGGTGTAGCTGGTTGCAACGGTGCCCGCTTGACGGTCGAAGGTTTCCTGAGCGTTGACGTTCGTGGTGATTTCCTGCTCGAGACAGGTATCGCTTGCAACGCATTGCTCTTGCGCGGCAGCAACATCGCGCTCACCCTCCTCGAGCTGCGAGCCGCCGAGCCCAACGCCGCTTACGTCATTCGTCGCCTGGTATGATTCTCTCTGCACTTCTACTTCGGCCTGTTGTTTATTTTTGCCACTAAAGCTTTTAGCCGCAAGGCCGGCAAGACCTTGCAGTCCACCGTATTTAGCGACAAGACTCTGCACCACCTTTCCTCGTATCAGCCAAGGGGTGTCGCTAAAATTGAGCAGCATCGCTCGTTTAAAGGCGTCATTCAATTCATTGGTGAGGGCAATCTTATCGGCTGCTGTGCCAATCGGGTGGATGACTTTACCGATGATTCCCTTGATAAAACCGGGGCTTTCGACGTTGATGGTTTTTACGCCACCGCCGGCATCTTTGAAGGTTATACTTATAAGTTTGCCAGTTGAGTCATAATTTTTTACAAAGGCGCCCGACGTATTGAGGTTTTTTGTGGCGCCGCTTATTGTCCACTTCCCTTGAAGATCCTTGTACGTTCGCACGGGGCCAAAGCCATAAAATTTGGTGACTGCTTGGTTTTTGAGGCTGCCAAACCGTGCAGTCATAGCGCTAAAAGCGCTGCCAGATGCCGCATCAACCCCCTCGCTTTCCGCTTCAACCGCGAGTGAGCTTTCGACGTTGGCTTTCGCAACAGTCTTTAGTTCACGCGCAATAACATCTTGCGCAAGATCGGGGATGCCAAGAGATGAGATCAGGAAAGCAAGGAAGATAAGGGCTGGGATGAGGGCAGCCAGTGCTCCGCCCACGCCGAGTAGTAATCCCTTCTTGTGTTTCTGGAAGAAGGACTTGTCGCCGTTTTCGGAATCATTATTGTAAAGGCCGTTGCCTCCAGCACGAAGGTCGGTGGTGGGGATTTTCTCTCCTTTTGCAGCTGCCTTGCGTTCACGTTCGCCCTGATCGGCGAGGTCGGCAGCGCCGCTGCCGCGGAGGCCCGCGTCGGAGCGCAGGTCGGGGAGGCCGTCTGTCGCACCATCTGGCGTGTCATCCGTGTCGTTATAATGATCGGCTATGTTTTGCAATTCACGGTCATGAAAACCATCGTCTTGGCTGTCGTGTTCATCTTCCGGTGGCCGGGTAAGCGTCGATGTCGCCACGTCCTTTTGTCCCTACAGGCTTCCCGGATATAGCTTATTGCTCAGGTCGATCGTCCCCTGCGGCTGGCTCATTTCACCCTGCCGGATTTGCTGAACTTGCTGGGGGTTGGTGGTAATGAGGTCGGTTTCGGTTGGGCTGGCTACTACTTGGATGTGTACGTGGTTTTGCCCGGCAAAGAACAAGCCCTGCCCTACCGGGAACTGGCTGAGACGCTTTTTTTCTTCGGAGGTAAGCTTGAAGACATCGGCCAGAATGTCGACTGCCGATGGTGACTGTTTGAGCAAGAACTGCATGCTCGCGTTGGCGACGATCGCTCGTCCCATGCGTGAACCCATGAAGTCTTCGACGTCCTGAGTAACGGTAGTAATGCCGAGATTGTATTTACGAGCACGCTTGGCAAGGGAGAACAGGAAGTTGGCGGAGTCTTCGTACTTCATGAGCTGCCAGGCTTCGTCGACGATGAGCATACGGCGTCTTTGGTCGGACTTGGTTTTGTTCCAAATGTAGTTTAGAACGATGTACATGGCGACCGGGCGGAGCTCATCCTCTAAATCGCGGATGTTGAACACGGCTAGCGGGTTGTTTACGTTGATATTACTCTGCTGGCTGAAAATGCCCGCGAAGGTGCCGGTGGTGTATTTTCGTAGCCGTTGTGCGAGCTGCGGGCCGGTGCCGCCCATGTGTAACAGGGTGTCGTAGAGATCGACGATGGTTGGCGGTGTGCCCGTGTGGGTCAGTGGGTCGTTGGTAATACCAGCTTTGGCGTAGGTTTCGATCAACGCGGCGTCGAGGTCGGATTCTTCAACCGGGCTTAATGCCGGCATCAGTGCTTGATTGCCGCCGACTATTTGCGATTGCGCCCCGCCCATCATCAAGCGCAACAAACCGTGCAGCGTAATGAGGTTGCTGCGTAGTGCGTTGTCGGCCTCTTCGGTGTCGATCACCTGTGGCAAGTCAAACGGGTTGATGCGCGTGGCTGAACTCAAACTGAGACGCACGTATGCCCCGCCCACGGCATCGCTCATCCGTTCGTACTCATTCTCCGGGTCGATGATGAAAATTTCCGTGCCCATCATCAGGCTGCGCAGCGCTTCGAGTTTGACCGTGAAGCTTTTACCAGCACCAGACTTGGCAAAGATTACTGCATTGCCGTTTTCCAGCGAAAAACGGTCGAAAATAACCAACCCCGAGTTGTGCATGTTGATGCCGTACAAAATACCGTTATCCTGACTGAGGTCGGCGCTGGTGAACGGGAATGTCGTTGAAATAGCGCCGGTAGACATGTTGCGCCGAATCTGCAGTTGGTCGGTGAACTGCGGCACGGTGCTGTTGAGCCCTTGCTCTTGTTGTGAGCTGGCGGCTTTGGAGTAGACTAGTTGCTGGCCAAGCATCGACTCAACCTTGTGTGAAACGAATTCGAGTTCTTCTTGGGAATTAGCATAAATAGTAAAGTAGAAACCAAAGCGGAAGAAACGCTCCTCGCCAACCTGCAACTTGTCGCGCATTTCTTCGGCGTCCATAATGGCAGCTTGTTTTTGCGGGTCGCGCACACGACCTTTCTCGTTATCGAGTTGGGTGGCGGCCTCGAGCTGCGTTACCTTTTTGCGGAGGTTTTCGAGCACGACCTGGCTTTCAACGGGATAGACAAAAATCGATAAGTCGAGCACCTCGTCAATGTTTACCAGTGGGCTCAGCCAGCCGGTAAACAGCTGGCGCGGATATCCGTAGACGTAATAGGTGCGTGCCATTCGCGTGCCAAGCTGGAAACTGGCGCTCTGAAACTCAAGCGAACTTGGCGCGATAAAGTCGCGCAGCGCCGTAATCCCTTTCTGGAAAGCGGCATTGACCTCCTGCTGCTCCTGGAGTTGCAGCGCTTGTGTGGCGGCCACCGGATCGACCTTTTTGCTACTGAATAACCCCATTAGTTCAGCTCCTGTCTGAGGTGATCGGGCGTGGCCATACCTTCCCCTTTTCTGATGATATCAGCGGTCAACATATTGAGATTTTTCAGTTGCTGACGGGTGGCAGTGTCTGGATTGTATGTGTCATAAAAGAGCTCGATGAGTTCCTGTGTGTCCAATGGCAGGCCCTGCACACCACATTGCATCAGCCCGCTGAGGCAGGCCTGCACGCGGTTGCGTAACTCGGTCTTGGCTTTTTCGAGCTCGTCTTCGTTGATAACAACATGCTGCTCCTGGGTATTGAATAGGGATACGAGGCCAGACACGAAGTTCTTGCTATTGGTGAGTGCTTTTTGGACGTCAACTCGTGGGAAGAACGGGATTACCACGTAGAATTTTTTGTCCATAATATTGGTTTGCTGCGCCAAATCATCGATGTAGTCGATGTAGTCTTCCATGAGCAACGCGAGTAGCATGTTGTCGTGTTGGCTACGAATGCGGTCGAGCTTCTCGATGTAGGGTTGCAGATCAACCTTTTGTGAGCGGATAAAGATTTGAATCGGGAAATACAGCGAGTTGAGGAATCCTTGATACGAGTACTCCACTGCTTCTTGTTCGGTTTGGCTCATCAAGTCGAAGTTAATAGATTTAACCATCACTACAGTGCGGAACGAACCATCGTTCATAATAACGATACCGTCGCGAATCTCGGCAATCTGCAGAGCGTTTTGCGTACTGTTGGTGTTGGCTCGTGGTGCCGCCACTTTAGGCGTAGGCACTGGTGCCGTAGGGCTGAGCGCTGTCTGACCATAGACGGGATTCACGACGGGTGGTACCGGTGTTTGGCCGTATTCGGGAATCTCTGTAGCTCGCGGTCCACCCGCAAAGTACATCGGCTGGGCTGCGGGGTGGGCGGCTTGTGGCTGTGCGGCACCGGCTTGCTGCGGAATATAAGCTGGCGCTGAGTACTGCTGGCCAGTATAGGCGACGGGCTGACCCGGTTGCGGCTGATTTTGTGGCGTGCTATTGTCCATATTTTCTCAAACCCTCTAGTGCAGTGAGATGACCACCTCATCCTGTGAATCGCTCCGCTTTTTGGCTTCGCGGGCGATAGTAGCCACATTCAAATCGTCATTTCGTGCTAATTGCAGTATAGCAGCGTTGGGGCGTGGTGTCACGGCAGGCTGTGGTGTTTGTGCAGGCACTAGGGGTGACGGCGGTACTGGTGTTTGACTCGTTGCCGACAGGGGTTGCAGTGTATGAAGATGGCTATAGGCATTAGCGCGTATTTTAGCTTCGTCTTGGGCGCGTAGGGTGGCGATAAGACTATTCTCATCGACGGGTACTACGGTCGAGCTGACCTGTTGTTGTGGTGCGGCCGGTTGGTAATAAGCCTGACTTGCCGGTAGGGTTTGCGGTTGGATAATGGCCGTTGGTGCTGTTGTCGTGATGGTCTGTGTGCTGGGAATAGCCACCGGCCGAGCAAACCATTGCCCAGATTGTGGCGTGGTTTGGGGTGTTGCTTGTATTGGCACTGCCGGGGCTTGCAACTGCTGCACTATCTGCGCGCGATGCGCCTTGGCTGCTGCCTCAATCATGAAGTCCATCTGCCGCGCCCGTGGGTTGTTTTGTTCATCGAGAATATCATCGTCGGCTCTGATATCGTCGTCTGATACAGCGACGTATTGTGGGATATTAGTCGGGTTGATCAGCCGATCCGAATCATCAACTTCTAAAACTTGCTGCGGTTGGGCGAACATATTGACGTTAACATTCTTGATAGCCCAGCCCCTGCTGTCAATGGTGCTGGCTAGTGTTTCGAGTCGGCTATGAACCTCATTTTGGGATAGTCCGTTAGTGAAGACCGCTTCAACTTTTTTGGGTGCAGTGACGGTCACCAGCTGCTTGGCGCCAGACTGGTCCCAGAGCCGCCGCCGTGGTTTAAACAAAAAACGTATCTTGGCCAGCGCCCAGACTTCGGTTGGCTGGTCGCTCCCCCATGGCCAAGCGAAGAATCCGCTGGCAGCTGCCACTGGCAAGAACAGGATTGCGGCAAATGGTGCGCCCTTCGAGCTGACTAGATACGTAAGGTAGAGTAGCAGGACACACACAGCTGCATAGATAAACTGCCGGAGCGTGAGTGGCCCGAGGAGTTTGTCTTCTGCTTCAATGTCTTGGATGACTTTATATGTTGCCATGGATTATGCGGTAGCTCTATTTATCGTTAAGGACCTACTCGGCCTCGTGGTGGGGTTCTCATACCCCGGGGTACACGACGTCCGCCGCCCGCTCCTGGCCCACGCGGAGGTGCGCCCGGTCCACCCGGCCGCGCTGTGCCTCGCCGTGCCGCTCGTGGTGGTGCGCCGCCTGGGTTGACGAGTTTTCCAAAGTAGCGCTCTCGTGCCTCTTCGAATTCTGCATCGCCACGAGCTTCGATGTTTCCTATTGTCCTCTGTATAGCAGCATGTTGTTCAGGGGTAAGGCTTGCGCTATCCTGGGCTGCAAACAAGGTAGTGTACAGGTGCTGTCTTTCCTCTGGATCGGCCAGAGCGCGCGGATCGTTGATGGCTTGATCGAATTGGCTAACCATGCCGCCTGAAACCGGATCATATTCCGTTCCAAACATTCTGCGTAACGACTCACCTTTCTGTTGACCCATGTTAGTGGTGTTAAGCTCGCGTAGCGAATCGTAAGCGTTGTCGCGACCGATATCGGCACGACCCGTGCCTCGTGACGTCCACTGGTAGGCACCCTTTCTGGATCCGCGGAGTGCGCCATTGCTTCTGCGGCCACCCAGAGCAAGGCGTCGCCCTGCAAGCACGTCGTACAGCCTTTCTGCCTCGGCACGCGTTCGGATAACCTTACCCGTTTTAGAAAGCGCATCTGCACCAGCAGTCATATTCCTTCTGGTAATTCCAATAGCGCGAGCGCCGGCCATAGCTTCTGCTAGGTCGTTCTCTCTAATATTTCCGTGCTCGTCTCTAAAGTGTTCCAAGTTCCGCAACTCTGCCTCGTTGTTACCAAACGCAAGCGCAGCCATAACGTCCTGGTTGTCCATCTTTTCCTTGAAGTACAGGTTTTCGCGTGCGGCATCCTCAGCGGTGAGCGTGTTGCGGCTTGCGACCATCGCTCTACCGGTTCGTCCAAAACCGAAGCGTCCCCTCATGCCAACCCCGACACGCTCACCGGCAGCATTTATGAGGTTACCGCCAAGACGGCGCGTCAGAGCGCTTTCTGGATTAAGCAGCGATCCTCGACTTAGCCTGCTCATTCGGTCGTTTACGCGAGCGCCACGATTTTTCCTAAGCCTGTCGAGTGGACCACGAGCAGCATCCGAACCGATGCCGGCTAGTTTTCCTATGGTGCTCAAAAGCTTAAGGATGGCCAGGGGTACAAACAAAGAAGCATCCCAGTCAATCACTGATATGAACTGATTGATTGGGCCGCCTTCATTCAGCGCAGTTGCTGAGAGACAACGAACGAGCGCCATAGACCAAGAGATAGCCACAAAGGCAAGAGGAATGCCAAAGGCTAGGTCCCGCCAAATTTTGCCGATCTTTGGTGCAAAAATACTCATGAGGATACCCATGGTTGCAACGATAACTGCAGCTTCAAAAATTGATCTTAGGAAAATCAATATGGCAACGCAGATAAGCGCGCTAATAGCTGCAGTGAGCGCAAAACTCAGAAGTCCAACCCAGCCGAGCCCCAGCAAGGCGCCTGATCCAAATAATATGATAGTAAAATCTGCCCCGCCATTCAGTTGCGTCTGTGGTAACGAGCTGAAAGAGCTATAGATAAGCTGCCTCCCGCCTACCACAAGATCGTTGGCGATTAAGGCTACCCCGTTCAGGATTTGCCACGAAAATGCCATAAAAATCATGGCGAGCAGTAGCTGCGGGATTTTCTTGACGTCGATGGCGCTGAAGATTCCGAGGCCGAGGCTTTCAGAGAGCGCAAAAAGCAGGGCTATGATAGCGATGCCGCCAAATGAAAGCAGGCGGAATGCATTCCAAACGGCTTTAAAGTTTGGATTAGAAAACACATCCGTTGGCACGCTGAGGGAGTTGTTGATGAGGTTTGCAAGAAAACCGACCAGCGCTGTGGTTGCGTCAACAACCGGGCAAGCAATCCAGTTGAGCGGGTTGGACGCCAGGATATCGCAGGCAACTTTTGGCCCTGAATCATTGCTATTGGTTGCCGATACGGCAGATGCGAGTGCTGCAAAGGTATTATGGTCGACAACAAGTGCATCAACTTTGATGCTGCCCATCGTTGAGTTAGTGCTACAATCCCCAGATATAAACGACCAAGTAATCTTGCCAGGGAATAGCTGGCCTATATTATCCGTAGTTGCATGCCCACCCGCGGTAGTCAACTGGCCGGTACAAGCACCGCCTGGGCCAACGTAGGCATTAGCAATGGATTTTGATTTACTATAGGTACCAATGACAGTGCTCTCGTTCGTCCCACCGGAGGAAAAAACGGTTACGAATTCATCATCGGTGGGGCTATAGTACAACCATGTTTGTGGCGTAGAAAGAGGCGACCCTACCCTTTTAACTACATTGGTGGTACTGCCGTAGAAAGAGCAGGTACTGCCGGCCGGTGTGAAGTCGTAGTATGTAATCACCCCACCTCCGCCAAGCGCATCAATATTGTGTTGTAGGTCTCCAGCTGCTTTTTGGTTCGCGGCGACAGCGGTAGGGTCGTTATCGGGAGGGGTAAAATGATCGTCGAGGTCGACCTGCGTAGCAAAAAACGGTACACAGTTCTGATTACCCTGATCATTGCAAGGAAGTTGTAGTTGTGGCGCACTTGTGCCGTTTTTGAGTGGATCGGAACAAAATATAGAGCTTGAGTCCACCGTCGTACGCGGAACATTGGTCGTTGATGGTGTGGTCAAGAAGTAGTATGAATAACCGTCTGAGGGCGTGTCTCCCCATTCCAACTTCTGGTATATCTCGTTACTCGAGGCGTTCGGGTCTCCTGTACTGACTACCTGAATTTGTGATGCATTAATCCAATGTATCCCTATTACTCCTGGATTCCCCGCACCACCACCAGCTGGCGGTTGCGCTGTATTGATCGGTCCGGCTACCGTGAAGCTGACGCCGCTGGGTGAACTATTAAGTGGTGAAACATCAACCGGCGGAGTCGAGCAGCCGTTGTCCAGACAATCACCGACCAGGTTAAGATCGTAGAGTAGATTTCCAAATATTTTGGTGCTTGTGGCGTCGACTCCAGGGTTTGGTGTAAACGACATGGTGTCAATGTAAAGCGTATCCTGGCCGATACGCCGGGTATCATTGTTTCTTGATCCGGTCGCGTCTCTACTATGTCCGACCGCCATGAGGTACTTCATACTTCCATTCGTATCCGGACCAACTGGTATCATCACGTAGCTACCGCATATGGCTTTAGCGAAGCCATCCGGAGTAGCGGGTACGAACGAGCGCCCATTAACAACAGAGGCGGATTGGATATTATTAGCCGGCACAAAGGTAACGTACGGCACGATTGGCGTAGGGGTTGTGTTTAGCTCATTTTTTAAGTATGCAATCTGGGCCGTAGTGAGTAAGCCTTGGGTGAAAGAGTCGGCGCTTACAGGGCCAAAAACGTCTAGGTCGTCGATTCGATTCACATCTAATTTGCCGAGCGTACTAAATGCCGCCTGAACCAGTTTGAGATTCATAGCCCCCGTGGTAAATTCAGCCTGGCAAGTAGAAAAAGATTTGTCGTCGACGCTGATGAGGTTAATGCCGCTATCGTCCGGGGTCGGTGCCGCGGCGCTGGCTGATTTTGGCGCGAGAAGCGGCGCGATGGTACCCATAAAGACACTTACAAGCAGAATTAGCGTAAGAAAGAGATGTTTCGCAGTGCGCACTGGTCGAATCTTCATGCTAGTTTAACCTCTGAAAATCTAAACCATTTATAAGCGTCTTGCCGTTTTCAGGCACTGCAAAGCAGGTCAGCGTAAAGTTCACGCCAAAGTTGCTCACCTTGTAGGTCCACTGCGAAGTCTGCGGGCTGATGGGGGTTGCTGCAGCGGTGCTCTGTTTTTGCAGTGTTGCCGGGTTGTTACCAAAAGCGGCATTTATGCCCAAAACTTGGTCCGTCTGCCAAGTGGTGTACGGCACTTTACCTTGCAAATCAGGTGTAAGTAACGTATACGATTCTTTATATTTCAGATCTTTTATATCGCCGATTAACTCAATACAGATGTTAGCCGGAGCGGTGCTCTGCACTGCCTTTTTGGGTGTGGTGTGATGAGATAATAATTTGGTAAGCGTAACCGCAACCACTGCGAGTACACACAACACCAAGAGTGCCAAAATCCTACGCCGCATAATGTCCTATATTATAGCGCGTATAATTCTAATGTAGAAATAGTTTATTGCCTGCCTTGTTTGGTATATTGTGGATATCGTATACTACAAATTAGGTACAAGCAGAACGAGTAAAGACAGTGTACAAACTTACCAAACATCGCATTAGTTTTTTCGCTCAAGTGGCCGGTTTCTGCGGTTCTATAGCAATTTTCTTTGCCGTCATTCCCCCGCTAACAGCACAAGCCCAGTCCTGCCCAACAGATCCACAGGCATACAATAAGGCAGTCTCGGGCTACTCGAGTACTACAACACCTTGTATTGGTGCGCCGCCGTCAGACGTGGATATTACGGGAAAAAAGGACGCAAACGTTTCTATTATTGATAAGTACATAAATCCGGTGATCGCATTTCTGTCTGGCGCAGTCGGCTTGGCTGCCGTCATTTCTTACGTAATAGCTGGTATTCAGTATTCTTCCTCTGCTGACGATCCGCAGAAAGTCGCGGCTGCCAAGGCTCGATTACGGAGAACTACAATAGCAATCGTCGCCTTCCTATTCTTGTTCAGCTTCTTGCAATGGGTGGTGCCAGGTGGCCTACTTAACAAGACTGGTTTTATCAGAATGAGCGGTTTCTAGCGTGGATACATTCTTTCTCATTCCCCGATCAATAGCAGATGCCTGCACCGTTACGACTTTTTTTGGAATACCGCCGTGGTATGAATACCTCATTAAAAGCGGTGCGCTCAAGAGTACTGACAGCGGATGCATCATAAATATAAATTTCATCAATCAGACGACACACAAGTTAGATCTGAGCGTGTTGACCCTTGCCGGCCTGGGAATTTTTGACATACTGCTTCGCGTTGCCGGCCTGGTAGCAGTTGGGTACGTAATTTATGGCGGCTTTCAATACCAGACCAGCCAGGGTGAACCCGAGAAAGTTCGCCACGCCCAGGGGACAATCATTAACGCGCTTGTTGGTGTTGCAATTGTTATTATCGCTGCATCGGTGGTGGCTTTCATCGGGAATCGACTTTCATCATGATCAGTCTGTTACAACACCTCGCCGACGTACCTGTCGACCTTAGCCCCCTCCCCCATGTGAGTACAGACGGCAAGATTCCCGTCGTGTTAGGCATTGTTTTCCCTATAGCTGGTGGGGTTGATTTGCTCGTTATGGCACTTGCCGGTATCCGAATGGCTACATCACGCGGTGACAGTCAGGCGGTCGCCCGTGCGCGCGGAACGATTATTTACGGCGCGGTCGGTCTTGTTGTTATTTTGTCAGCCTTCACCATCGTAGCGTTTGTCTTAACGAAGCTCGCATGATGAAACTCAAGAAAATTATTTCTGCTTTAGTAATCGCCAGCACTATTGGGTTTTTAGGGGCTGCGCATGCTGCCAGCGCCTTCAGCTTGTTTGACAAGACATGCGCCGTACCGGGCGCCTCTACCTCGAGTATCTGTAGCACAGGTACGAGTGATCCTATATCGGGCCCGCATGGCATAATTCACAAAGTTGTTCTGGTTGTCGGTACCGTCGGTTCAGTTTCTGCGATCATCATCATTATTGTCGGCAGTTTAATGTTTACCATTGCAGGAGGCGATGCTGGTAAGATTAAAACAGCGCGCGAAACCATCCTCTATGCCGCTATAGGATTGGTCATAATTGCCAGTTCACAGACTATAATTATATTCATAATAGATAGGGTAAAGTAATGCTCAACGTCTTTCGCTCCTTAGTTGTCGCTGTTATCGTGCTTGCGGGTGCACTCTTCATTGTTCCCGCCTCACGGGCGCTTGCCGATACTGCCCAGAACGAAGTATGCCAAGGCATATCAGGCACGGTGAGCGCTAACGGCGATTGCACCAGTAATAACGGGTCTAGTTCTAGTCTTGACGACATCATTAAAGCCGTTATTAAGATCCTCAGTGGTGTTGTTGCTATTGCGGCAGTCATTGTGATGATTTATGCTGCCTTTCAGATCGTCACCGCCCAAGGTGATTCTGGAAAAGTAAGCAACGCCCGATCTACCATCCTATATGCCTTGATTGCACTCGCAATTGCCACTCTGGCTCAGGCAATCGTTACGTTTGTGCTCCACGACTTCACAACCACCAGCACGAGCACAACTCCAAAGAAATAGCCTACATATTGAAACAAGCTAGTACGGCATGGTATAAATAAGCAAAACGGTTAAGAAAGGATTCGAAAATGTTAGAAACCTTGAGGCAGAAAATAACAGCTGTTGCTGTGATGGTTACTATGCTTGTCGTCCCATTAGCTTTAGCACCAGTAACGGCGTATGCTGCTACTTGTACGTCTCCGGGGGTTCCTGCCGGCTGTACGTCTGCCGCAGGTGGTACTGATACGACCCAAACCGACATCAATGGTGCACTAAACTGTGGTGCGACCCTCTCTCTTGAAACAAGCAGTTCCTGCTCTACTGCTTCAACCCAAGGAAGTGACAAAATCAATTCCGGCCTGCATACTGGCCTGAGCCTTTTTACCGCCGTTGATGCGATTGCCGCTGTCTTTATCTTGATATACGGCAGCATGCGCTACATTACTTCCCGCGGTGATTCGGGCAAGGTCAGTGAGGCAAAGAATACAATTATCTACGGACTCATCGGTCTCGTGATTGCGGTGTTCGCGTTATTCATCGTCCAGTTCGTTCTTGGCAAGAGCCAATCTCTGTAGAACTGACATAATTCTTCAAAAGCGCATCAGATTCTGATGCGCTTTTGAGTTTGTTACGGGTTTCAGGTGTTTATTCGAGGCGTCGTCGGGTTGTTAGCGCCTCGTGGAGCAAGCTACTTGCGCGTCCTGGCAATGGCAACGCAGAAATCAGCACCTCATAAAAAACACTAGCTCGCGAGGGGCTAGTGTTTTTTTGCAGTAAAAGAGACTACAGAACCTGGATCTTTTTGACGGTATCCTGCTTTACCTTAGCAAAGCTGATAGTCAAAACGCCATCCTTCAGAACTGCCTCGATCTCCTCTTCCTTTACCGGTACCGGTAAAGCGATACTGCGCGAAAATTCGCCCCAGTAACATTCCTGTAAGAAGTAGTTCTTGACGTCATCTTCGGTGCCGGCGGACAGCGTACCACGAATGGTCAGCGTGTTGTCGGCAATGCTGACATCGAGGTCGCTTTTGTTAACTCCCGCAGTGCGGGCTTTAACCACCAATTTTTCGGTTGTTTCGTAAACATCGACTGCCAATTGGCCTGGCAGATCGTTGCTATCATCCCACTCATCATCGACGGCTGATGGCTGTGCCATCACCGCTACTGGATCGGCTACCCCCGCCGCGTCATCATCTCCCAGAAATGCAGCGGTAAGCTCGTCTTCTTCCAGTAACAAGTCGTCGTCGCGATTGCGTCGCGCCATAGTTGTTACCCTCCGTTAGAATTCCCTATTTTGCTTTTTTGTGTTATGAACAGTATAGCTCAGATACAGAACAGCTGGCAATGTGAAAATGAGTTATTTACAACGCAATAAATACAACGGAAGCATATGCAGATTACTGAACGCCTCATAAGCTTGGTTGCGCCTCACGAATGCCTGGAGTGCGGCCGAGAAGGTCATATTTTGTGCGAACTATGTGCAGCTCACCTGCCTCCGCCTGTATCGCGATGCTACCGCTGCGGTGAACCTGCCATGTCGACAAATATTTGTTCAGACTGCTCACTAGATAGTTCGATCGCTGCTATGTGGCCTGCGGCCGAGTACGTTGGCGTGGTTAAAGAAATTGTCCACCGGCTCAAGTTCGGCCGGGCTCAGGCTGCTGCTAATGACATGGCTGTCGTTGTCGCAGCACGAGTGCCTAAGGAACTGCCACTCACTCTTATCACGTATGTCCCTACGGCACATACGCGTGTTCGCCAGCGCGGCTACGACCAAGCAGCACTACTGGCGAAGGCGGTTGCTCGCGAGCTCGGCCTTCCCTACGCTCCCCTGCTTGCCCGCATGGGTTCTGCAAGGCAGGTTGGTGCGAGTGGTATGCAGCGTCGAAGGCAGTTGCGCGGCAGTTTCCGCCCGCGCAGTTCTCGTTTAGCTCAAAACACGTATATTTTATTGATTGATGATGTTCTTACAACAGGATCCACGCTCGAGTCTGCTGCCCGTGTGCTGCGGTCGATGGGTGCGGCAAAAGTCTCGGCTGCCACCTTTGCTCAAGCTTCGTAAATCGGGAGCCACATTAGTGCAACTTGTGCTACAATAACACCGGTACGGAAGGGTGTCCGAGCGGTTGAAGGAAACGGTCTTGAAAACCGTCGTGCCGGCAACGGTACCGTGGGTTCGAATCCCACCCCTTCCGCCAAAACCCCCTGTTAAAACCGGGGATTTGTGCTACAATGATGCACATTGGAGAGGTACCCAAGTGGCTGAAGGGGACGGTTTGCTAAATCGTTAGGGGGGCGCGAGTTCCCGCGAGGGTTCGAATCCCTCCCTCTCCGCCAGAATAATAAGACGTTGGCTTGTCCAACGTCTTATTATTTTAGTTGAGCGAAAAGGATTCGAACCCGAAAGGGTTACTACTGCCAGTGGCAGTAGGGTTACAACTTTACGCCTGAGTAGCGGCTTCGCCGCGAATGAAGGGACAAAGTGTCGAATCCCTCCCTCTCGTCACTCATGCATATCGCGGCCGCGGTGCTTTGAGCTCCGAGCCAGCTCGGCTCACCCGTAGCCTCACCCTCCTCACGTATCCAAAAAACAACCCCCCTAGCCCCCATAAACCGCAAATGCTACAATATCCGCATATGGATGGGGAGCAAAAACCAAATCAACCACCGCAATCTTCGTGGTCTTATAACGATGGTGATCCCGCAACACCTCAGATATCCAGTTGGTCGGACCAACAAAGGGGAGCGAGTCAAGACGACGGCGTCATCGAATGGACCGCCTCCGAATTCATTGCCCACCCTAAGTCCGTTATGTGGTATATCATGCTTGGCGTAGCAACGGTGGTTCTGACCTACCTGGCCCACATCATCACCCATGACGTCGTTTCAATAGCTGCCGTTATTTTTGTTGGTATCATGCTTGGTGTTTTTGGAGCTCGAAAACCACATGTGCTGCCGTATCGTGTTGATCGCCGCAGCATCTCAGTCGGGCAACGATCGTACCCATTTAGCGATTTCAAATCGTTCTATATACACCTCGAGGGTGCCTTCTCAAGCATCACCTTGCTGCCAATGGGTCGTTTTGCAACAGAGGTCAGCCTTTACTATGAGCCTGACGACGAGGCACGTATCGTTAAAACCATCGGGGCTCACCTCCCCATGGAGCAGGCTCGAACTACACCCATTGACGGCTTTGTTCGTCGTATCAGACTATAGTGTCACGAGGAGTGTCTCGGCTGTGTGGCCAAGAAAGGCACGGTATCCTTCCATAGAGCTCCGACCATGACCGCCGCGGCGACTAAAGAAGCTTCACTTGCACGTAAGCTATGGTGCGGATAGCTCGGCGTAAAGTTGCCGCCATTGGTATTCTCTCGATGGGCGACAATCTGCGCTTTTTTGCGCCCTTTCTGAGGGTCACGCGTACCAGGATGCAATAGCGGGTAGGCGACGCATGTGCCTGGAACTGTCATGTGTTTTTTGATGCGAAAAGGTCCGAGATCATACCGGCCATGAGCGTCGATGGTAACGGGGCTGGTCGTAAGATGTGGGCAGATAAGGGCGCCGAGCGCAGTGGTCACCACTTCGCGCCGTCCGCCAGACAGGGCGACCGCCGCGTCGAGTTCCTTTAAAAACACTTTCGCCAACTCCTGGCCGGTGCATTGGTTGCTGTTACGGCGTTGCATTGCTATGAGTAGATTGAGAATTATTGTTGTCGTGGTTGTATTGGTTTTTCGTGCACGCTCCGCAGCGCTAATGGTGTGCGGTACGCCTTTCGTAAGCCAGTCTAATACATGCCCATCCCAGCTCGATAGCTCTCTTTGCGGGGTATCACTGAGAGTCGAGAGTAATTCTTCACTCCTTCTGCCTGCCTCGTCATCATATGTTAGCCATACATCTACAAGGTCTTGTCGCGTTGTCTCGCGGACGGTATCGTCGAAGCACTGGTTTGTCGCCTGGAAGAATGCGCCAAGAAAGTGGACGTCGCGGGGCTCAAAGCCACCATCTTCCGTATGCATCCCAAAGGACTCTCGAGCGGTTCGTGCTGTTGATTCAGCTGTAGTATCGGTTGCAAGTCGGGCTATCTCGCCAGCTTGTATCTGGGACAATAGAGATAAGCTATTCTCAAAAGCAAGTGCTTGCAGTGCAGCATTTCGACAGCCCCGCGCCACGCGCATTGCTTGCTCTTCTGGTCGTCCGTTCTGACCTGTATAAGCCTGAGCAAGCTCGCAACGCAGTTCCTCGAGCACCGTCTCTGGGTTCTGGTCGTGGTCGAGTAGCGATTGTGCCGCTCGATGCTCTAGAGATCTCACCTGTTTCATAACCGTGATTGAAATCATTAAAAAAGCGACAACTGTATCGCTACAGGTCGCTTAACCTTCAAAAAGGCTTTGACTACAAAATATGGTACACCCGACAGGATTCGAACCTACGACCTTTGGCTCCGCAAGCCAACGCTCTATCCAGCTGAGCTACGGGTG
>Ga0105241_10000866_pt1 | contig 22962 bp, 9 predicted proteins | sample KBSC64metaG_FD_80422 | JGI IMG/M metagenome (GOLD analysis project Ga0105241, IMG submission 80422) | Corn rhizosphere microbial communities from Kellogg Biological Station, Michigan, USA - KBS C6-4 metaG | ecosystem: Host-associated > Plants > Roots > Rhizosphere > Soil | place: Michigan, USA... | reverse complement strand
TATTTGAAGTTATGGGGAGAATTGGTGGCTGAAGCAGGTCGGCGCTACGACGGCAACCCTTATCTCGACAGCGTGGATATTTCTTCGGTTGGGTACTGGGGCGAAGGCTGGAGTCCCTACATGCCGGCGTTTCAATATCAGAAAGATCTAATCGACATCTGGTTTGACGCATTCCCCCAAACGACTCTTCTGATGAATTTCGATGAGCAACAGGCGCTGACCTACGGAACCAGCCGAGGAGCTGGTTGGAGGCTGGATTGTCTAGGCGACCTGCGGATCAAATCTGATAATCCAAACTTCCAGCCGGAGATGCTGGATATCTACCCGCAACAGGTCGTTCGCGCCGGGATTCAGGAGGTCTGGCGCAAGCGGCCTGTCTCGCTGGAAGTCTGCGGCACGGTTTCGGAGTGGAAGCGCGATCACTTCGATGTGAACTACATTCTCGATCAGGCCCTGCGCTGGCACGTGACCTCGGTGAATTTGAAATCGTCGCCAATTCCTGAAGAGTGGAAATCCCAGTTCGGTAGTTTCCAGAAAAAGATGGGCTATCGCTTTTTGCTCCGCAGGCTGGAGTATCCCAAGAAGGTCATTGGCGGTTCCATGATGGCCGTCCACATGTGGTGGCTGAATGCCGGAGTGTCGCCGCCTTACACCAACTACCCGTTGGCAGTGCAGCTGCGTTCGGCGGATTCAAGCGCTACGATCAATGTCCCTGTAGACGTACGAGAGTGGCTACCCGGGGATGCCGTGTTTGATGGGAGCCTCTACGTTCCCGATACTTTGCCGGAAGGCGTCTATGACCTCCGCGTCGCCATGCTCGATCCGCGCAGCGGCAAGCCGGCTGTACGTTTCGCCATCGCGGGGCGGGATGCGGATGGATGGTATAGCGAAGGCCAGATCCAGGTAAGCAAGCGGGCTCAGTAGCCTCTCTCAGAAAAGAGAAAAAGGGCGCTCAATATCATTCGCGATAGTGAGCGCCCGAGCCTGCGGAATCAACTTAGAAATTGTACTTCAATCCAAACTGAATCTGCCGCTGTGGGATTGCCAGAGAAGTGATCACGCCAGCACTCCCCGGACCATCGTCAATAAAGTTGTCCGGCTGAGCGAAATTCGGATGATTGAACGCGTTGAAGAACTCAGTGCGAAACTCGACGTTCTGCGTTTCCGTCACCCTGAATTCCTTGCGCAGCTCCCAATCGAATGTATTCTGTCCCGGACCGATCAGGCTGTTGCGCGGGGCGTTGCCAAACCGAAAAGCGTCATCCGGCAGCACGGAGAAAGCCGTAATGTCGAACCAGTGATCGGGAGTGCGCTGGCCGCGGGGCAGGTTGCCATTTCTTAGCTGATCGGGCCGGGGAATCCCCTGACTGCCAGTGTTGGATGGATCATCCGCCTGGTACGCGGAAAATGGGAATCCGCTGGCCAGTGTGTAGATGCCACCAATTCGCCATCCCCCGAGCACCGCGTTCACCAGTCGATTGTCCAAATGGGAATGGCTGCCGCCAAATGGGATCTCGTAGTCGAAACTCAACACCCAACGTAGCTTCTGATTGAAGTCGGCCACTCCTCGTTCGGCGGCAAGGTCGTAGCTGTTCTGCGCGAAGGGCGCTGCGCAGCAGATCTCCGGCAGATCGTTGATGGCCTTGCTGTAGGTAAACGCGCTCAGCAAATAGAGCCCATGACTGGCATGCTTTTCAGTCTTGACCTGAAGCGAGTGGTAGTTTGAGTTTGCAATGTTGCGGATCGCGGTAAATCCGCCGAATTGGGGAAACGGACGGCGAGGCTGGACATCTCCATCTCCCGGCGTCACGACCTGATTGGGATCCGTTACCCCTTGCAGGTGCGTGCCCTTTGAACCTGCGTATGCAACCTCCAGGCTGACGGAGCCCGGCAATGACCGCTGCACTGCCAGGTTCCAGCTCTGGTAGTAAGGAGTGTGCAGGCGCGCATCGACGCTGGTCACCCCGGGATTCACAGCCTGACTCGGATCAAGAGTCGGAAATCCTTGCGAGACAGTGAATGCAGGCGTGTCCCCGTTAATAAACAGGGGTTCGTAGAAGAAGGGCAAGTTGTAGGCCAACTGCAAAGGAGCCGCGGTACGGATTTCCTGGCCGCTATAGAAGAAACCGTAGGCACCACGAAGTACGGTGTTTCCATTTGCGGTCGGAGTCCAGGCAAATCCGATGCGTGGCGCGAAATTGGCGTTGTCACCCTTGACTAGCGCGTCGGAAGCTCCGTTCGAACCCGCAGTAATCAGAGCCCCTGTGGCATAGTCGAAATTGCTCTGCCGGTTGTTGGTTTCGACCAACGGGGTAAAGTAGTCGTAACGAAGGCCAAGGTTCAGAGTGAGCCGGGGTGTGACCTTCCAGTCGTCCTGAATGAATAAGGACGGTACATGCTGTCGGTTGTACATTCCAATCACGGTTGAGATGTTGGCCCGGCTAGGCATGCCGAGCAACATATCGGCCAACGAGCTTCCACTGTACTGACCGTTGAACTGGAACTGCCCGCGTGGAGCAGCTTCCTGAGAAATATTGAACTGGCTCCAACGGATTTCACCACCGATCTTGATTGTGTGATGGTTGCGGACCAGTGTCAGCACATCGTTGATCTGGATCTCCTGGCTGGAAAGAATGGTTGGCGCATATCGTGGGTCGCCTACCCGCCGATAACCGCCGGTCGGCACGAACAAGGTCAGGCCGTTGACGCGAGCGTCGTCAGGCACACCGGGCACGCGCAGATCCGCGGAAGGAAGAACGTTTCCGTCCACCGGTACGCCGCGGCGGATGTGCACATGATTGAAACCGACGCGGGCCTCATTTACCGTCGTCGGATTGAATACGTGAGTGAAGCCCAGAGAAGCCCCGTAGGTATCCTCGTGTCCGTCGCCTGTGCTGGAGTCGCCGCCGTTGGCGAGTCCCGTTAGTGGAGCAGGGCGAATGTCTCTCCTCCCACTCTCGGAATACCTGAGGAAAAACTGGTCGTGCTGCGATGGGGTGTAGTCCACGCGAGCGTCACCCTGATTGATGCTGTCCTGCTCAATCGGGAAAATGACAAAGCGGCCGCCCTGGTTGGCATCGGGGTAAAGGTTCATGTAGGCCTGGCTGATGGGATCGATCCGGTCAGCCGGGACTACGTTCCCCGGGAATGGCAAGCCAGTTTGCGGATCGTTGATGGTCGGCTCCCCAGGAGCAGAGAAGTCACCGCTACGTTCCGCCGCCGTTGGGACCAGCGAGTTCCAGTTGAGCGGATTGCGGATGCGCGTGCCCTGGTAGTCGCCAAACCAGAACAGCTTGTCTTTAATGATCGGACCGCCGAGCGTGCCACCGAATTGGTTTTGCTTATAGGACGCCTTTGGATCCGTCGAAGGTTCGAAGTAGTCTCGAGCGTCCAGCGCCGAGTTCCTGAAGAACTCAAACAGATTTCCGTGGATGTGATTCGTCCCTGACTTGATGATGGCGTTTACCACCGCGCCGCCGCTGCGTCCGAATTCGGCAGAGTAACTGTTGGTTTGAAGTTTGAATTCCTGGATCGCATCCACATTCGTACGCAGCACAACTCCGCCGTTGTCATTGGAGTTGTTGTCAATTCCGTCGAGCAGGAAATTGTTCAAGGTTCCGCGAGTGCCGTTGGCGACAAAACTGTTTTGTCCACCGGTGCTGCTGCCGCCGCTATTGCCGTTGGTGCCTGAACTGGTGCGCACGACACCAGTACTTAAGGTTGCGAGTTGGATGTAGTCGCGTCCGTTGAGCGGAAGTTCCGTGATCTGAGTGGATGTGATTACCTGCCCCAGAGAGGACGTTTCGGTTTGCATGATGGGGGTGTCGCTCGTCACTTCGACATTTTCCGAGACCGATCCGACCGCCATATCGAAATCAATTCGCAGCCGGTCCTGAATTTTCAAGATGATTGTGTTACGGGTCTGAGTCTTGAATCCTTGCGCCTCAGCAACTGTTTTATAAGTGCCGGGCCGTAATGGAGGAGAAACATACTCCCCGGATCCGTCCGTCAGTGTCTTGAAAGTCGCATTGGTGCTGGCCTCTACGAATGAGACCGCAGCGGAAGCGATGCCGGCCCCCTGGCTGTCGCGAACACTTCCTGTAATGGTTCCGGTGTCGACCTGTCCGAGAAGTGCCGTGCACATCATTAACCACAAAGAGAACAGCCCGAGCGCTCGCTTCATCTGTCTCCCTTCAATTCATCCTTAGTCCGGCAAATAGGAAAGAAGTATTGCACAAAACGAAAGCAAAGGGAATCAAATACTATAAGATTCAAAAGCAATAACAAGTAATAGTAACCATTAGTAATTTTATGAGAGAGGCTGGGGAGTTTGGCAAAAGAACGCGGTCCGCTGTTGGCTAGAGACCGACTCCTGAAGAGCGGCTTGAGATATGTGAACTCGGGGAGATTTGGCGCACGCTTTCCCGGCGGATCAGTTCCGTGGGCATGATCAATTGTTGCGGAGGGAGATCCGGTTCGGTGATTCGTCGAATGGTGAATTCCGCCAGATGAGCGCCCAATTCCTTAGGAAACTCCCGAACAGTTGTTAAGCCTGGATGAAGCACCTCTCCGATGGTGTCATTAAAGCCGGCGACACTGATGTCATCGGGAATTCGGATGCCGGACTCCTGCAATGCCTGGTAAACGCCGGAAGCGGCCTGATCGGTCGCAACAAAAAGTGCGGTGGGTCGTTCGCCATTGCTCAGCAAAGACTTTACGGCGAGATATCCCAGTTCGCGGTCTTCCGATCCGATTTCGCTGAAGTGTGGTTCCAGGTCGGATTCTTCCATGGCCTGGCGGTAGCCTCGCGCACAGCGCGCGAACCATGGCAGTCGTTGATTGCCGATGTACCAGACATTTCGATGGCCCTGAGAAATCAGATAACGCGTGACGTCGGCGGATCCGCGTATGTCGTCGGTAAAAACGCAGTCGTACTGTTCAGGCTGCCATTCCCCGACAATATTATTTCCTTCCAGCGAAAACGGAATCCTGCGTTCGGTGAGTGCCGCAAGAATATTGGCCGAGTGCGTGCCACTTAGAATCACCCCTGCCGTGCGGCTCGCCTGAGTCAGAATCTCCGGAAGGACGACGCTGTTTGACGGCGCACTCAAATCCGATCGGAAGGAGAGAAACTGAAAAGCCCAGTCCTGCTCCGTGCAGAATCCCTCTGCCCCCAGCAGGACTTTCGACTGAAATTCATTGATGGTGTCGCGATTGCCAAGGACGAAAGTGATGGTCCGGCTGCTGGCTCCGGTCGTGAAGTTGACGCCGAGGTCATTCCCTGCCCCGAGGATCGATGCCTGACCCGACGGGGCAGGTTTTTGGCTGCCCTGCGCCGCTCGAGAAACGGCGCTGCTGAGACTCAATTTCGCGCGACGCGCGATGTCAGTGTATTTCTTAGGGTCTCCGGCGATTGCGGCGGCGTGGCTGCCCTCCAGTTTGCTGACTGCGCCACCGTGGGATCGAAGGGCTAGGCCTTCAGAGCACAAGGCATCAAGATCGGCCCGTGCGGTGACCGCTGACACCGAAAAGCGGGACGTCAACTCGCGCACCGTGATCTGACCTTTTTGCACAATCAGGTCGAGCACCTTGCGCCTGCGTTGCTCCGTCAAAAGACGAGAATCCTTGAAAACCATGTGCTTTCCTGTCTTTGTCCCGGACTCTCACACTGGAAGTGCGATTTTATACGTCCGACCAGGAGAAAACAAACGAAAGCGCCGCGAGGTTCCGTGTAAAAAGCACTCATCTTAAGCTATTGAGGCCCAGAGTTTTACTTTTTCGGCTTGCCGCCGATTCGCGGACATCGTTTACTTTCGGATACTTTCTTTGTCCCACTCGAGGGCAGGCCGCTCCATGCCATCAATGCTGATAGATGTTTGCACCCCCGGGTATGAGATATTGGATCGGCCAAATCTCCTTCTTCTCGTTCACGATCTCAGACCATGGAAACTTGTGAGAATCAGAGGACTGAGCAGAAAGTCCCGGAACGATTCCACTTGCGGCCGCAGCCAGAGCAGAAGCTTCCCCTTCTGCTGCAAGCAAGATCTTGTTTGGTTTCAAATGAGATTCGGTGAAGCGGGATGCGATTTCGATGTCCTCGATCATTTGCAGAACAAAAGGCCGACCGATCAGCAGTGAATTGTAAACATAGTCAGCTAACACGCTCGATATAGGGTTCACATAGGCGGCATCGTAGCTAAGCTGGCCGAGAAGCGGATCATCCGGTGAAAGTGCCTTGTATTTCATCCGCGTTTCACCTTGGCCACGGAAATCGAACGAAACGAGTTCGTAGCCTGCGTCCAGGTACTTGGTGATGATCGGCCAATCCGCCGGCCCTGACTTCCCGTTGTCGGAAAACCACAACAACAAGTTACGGCTCCGAGATGCGGGGCGATAGATGTGAAGAAGCGGCATAATTAATTCGCCGCTGTGATGGAGCAAATACTTGTCCACGGTTACCACCCCGATTTGGGCTGTACCGGCGCTTTCCCACTGAATCGTGCCATCGGCAGCACCGTCATTCCTATACTCGCTTACAGTCCAGGTGCGAATCTCGGGATAGCCCCTGCCGTAGTAAAGATCTTTGAGTGAGGGCGACTGATCAGTCCTGTGGAGCGCCTCGTAGTCACGGATTTCGTCCATGAGTGATTTGGCATCGTTGAAATCCGTGACCACTTGACCACTCCGTGTGCATTGAACCGCAGAAACATCAAGTTCTTCAACTGCGGGCAATTCTTTGACCGGTGCCAGATTGTTGAAATGGTTGAGGAATTGGATTGCCTTCCGCTGATTCTCGACGGAGTACTGGTGCTCGTGATATCCCTCAGTCAGCGCAATACGATCCGCATGACCGAAGCGGCGGTAGATGTCGGCGATTTCGCGAAAGGTCTTGTGCGTGCCTTCGATGGGGAAGAAATCCAGGACTGCAGCTGCTACCAAAACTGGGCGGGGGTACATCAGCAAGAGCAATCCAGAATGATCGAGGCCTTCAGAAATCATGCCGTAAAGGTCTTGCTCCGGATCGCTGTCAGGATCTTTGAAGATACGGTTGAACATCCGCATGGGCAGAGATGTGATATAGCAGGAAGGAACGACCACCTTAATTCGCGGGTCAAGCGCCGCGATCAGGACGGCTTGAGTCCCTCCCCCACTGGTTCCCGTTATATTGATACGGTCAGAATCAATCTCTGGGCGAGTAAGCAGATAGTCCACGGCGCGGATGCCATCCCAGACTTCCCAGCGCGCCAGATTCGTGCCGGCGAGATAGGCGAGGTTGCCCATTATCGCGTGCTCGGCGCAGATCAGGTTATAGCGACTCTTCTTCTGCTTCGCATCCCAAAACTGGCTGCGCTCGCCTTGACCCACCGAGTCCCAGGAGATAACGACATAACCACTCTTTACCAGTCGCTGGGCGAGCGCTTGATAGTAAGCTTTGCCGGCTGGGGAATGACCGCAAGGAACTAGAATCCCCGGATGCTTCTTGCCATCGTCGGGGACGTAGAGCAGAGCAGTCACATAGATTTTGGGCAGGCTTTCGTAGATGACCTTTTCAATATGGAAGCCGTCCATCTGAATACGGCCTGTGATCTGCGCCCGCAAAGGAGTTTTTACCGACGGCAGGCCTCCGAGCATGGCCAGGAGCTTCGCGCGCAATTCCCGCTGGACGCGAAGAAGTTCGTTTTCATCGCCGATTTGCTCCAAGCGCTTTCTGCGAACCTTGTCCTGTTCCCAGGCGATGTTCACCTGATAGTTCAGATACGGTGTGATCGCAGGGGCGAGAATAGAGGTCTGCTGCAGTACTTGAAAATTCTCGAGGCGAGGAGCTTCGTCGGCCGCAACGGTTGCAGCCGAGCCGAACAGGGACAAGATGCCAAGCAGTACCATCCGCTTCATGTTCTTTCTCCCAGGCAAAGTTTCAGACTGCCGCGATTCGGAGACGGAGATTCTCAAAGTGCTGGTTCTCAAGCCGTAGAACGCCCTTCGCATTGGCACGAACATGAAGAACGTCCTTCAGTACGCCCGGCAAAGTCGCCTCCGGCGAATCGGAGACGTTCAGACCGCTGAAGCTCAACTCATACATGGATTCCGCGGACAGGCCGGTCAGCAGGAGCGAGTCACAGTGCAGCGCAGGGAATGAAACTTCTGCCTGAGCGATGTCTTGACCCGATGAACTGAACAGGACGGCAGAGCCTCCATCGAATGCCGCGCCGGTCATGCCGAAACCATCGACCAGCTTTACGGCCTTCTTGCCGGTTACTCCCGTATTCCCAATTTCCAGCACGTGCAGAAAGATGTCCTCTTCAGCGGGCTGGCTTGGCGATACTTCAACGCGCCAGCTTCCCGGTACCACATTCTTGCGATTCGAAGATTCAAGTCTGGCGAGATCCTGCCCCCAGAAAGCTTTCCACATGTGAAGTAACCGAGGGTCGGACGGCAAGGGACCTCCTTCGGCCGGCTCCAGCGGCCAGTTCTCTCCGCTGCCCCAACCCCCGCCGTTTTCATCGCCCGGACAATAGAACTCATGTCCCTGCCCTCCGCGCCGAGTGACAAGTCGCTGCCGAGGCAAGAGTGAATGCACCAACACCTCACCCGCACCGTCACTGAAGCAAAATGTGTTAGGGTTGGTAAAGTCCGTTGCGCCAGGCTGGCGTCGGCGATCTTGATCAACGGATGGTGGGTTTACTCCGTGTAGCAGCCATACCTTTTTGAATCCAGCATTCGTACTGACGACCCGATCAAACACGAACAACACGTTCCCGCCGGGAATGTACACGAGTTCACGGGTGAAACAACGCAACTTGCTTCGCGAATACGCCTTCGTGGCGTCTCCGAGCGCATAGTGGTACTCGCCGGGAACGTAGTCGACAACACGCATCGTTCCCAAATCCCAAAGATCGCGAGTGTGTTCCCAATCGTTGGGATTACGAATCGTATTCCAATAGCGGGAAGAATCCATTCGCTGGCCGCCGTCGTTGGCCGCAAGTACGACGTTGTCTGACCAAAAGAACTTCTCAGCAGGGTCATATACCAACACGGAATTGTGAGCCACCGTTCGCCGGTAGTAGTTCAAATAATGCGGACTCTCGGTTTCGGTGTAGTCGGCGCCGCTGTCAATCGCCAGATACCCGTTGTGAAAAATGGTGAACTGATTCTGGTCGAGATGCTGATGCTTGGCCAGATACGGGCCACAGTCGAATTCAATCCAGGTTGAATCCGGCTTCCACCCGGTTCGCATCACCAGATGCCCGACGCCGGCAAAATAGCGCTGATGCGGCAATTCGCTCTCGGGCGCCAGCGCGGGATCGCGAGGCATTACTCCCGGGTCGTCCCATAGAAACTGGAGCGCGGGGATCACCCATGTGTCAGCAAAAAAACCGCTCTTTCGAAGCAGCCATGCACAGTAGGGATCTTTGAAACGATTGACCGCATAACCGATAACCGCCGTGTCTTGCAAGTCGAGAATTGGATATTCATTGTCTCCTTCGCGCGAGGGAGTACCGTCGGGCAGCAACTTATATAAGTAAGTGTTGCCGATGTTTCGGAAGACAGAGAATGTCTGTGCAGGGTCGACTCCGGTTGAGGTACGTTGCATTTCCGCCAGCAAGGTCAGTGCTGCCCACGTGATTCGCATGTAGTCCAGCGATTCGTGGTAACTGCCTTCGGGATCGACGAAGTTCGTGGTCTCAAGAATGTTCTCGAGTCCGCGGGATACTTGCATGCGCCAAGTGTCGCAGCGCGCGCCGCAACCAGGATAGCCATCAACCGCCGCGGAGGTGAACGCGGCCAGCGCCAGATAACGCGTGGCGTAGTTGTGATAGGAAAGCTGACCGGCATCGGCAAACTCGGCATTAGCCAGCATCGCTGCCGCTCCGTCCATCAGTTCGTTCGCGATGCGGTCCTTGTGTTTTTGTTCAAATCCGGGATACTCGTTCAGCCAGTCAAAGGCCAGCGCCCATTTTGTGTAGTCAATCCACGCGCGCGAGGGTTTGCCGGTCGCAGTGATGTGCTTGCCCTTCATCTCTGCCAAGGCGTGTTCGGCGAAATCCTCTTGGCCGGTGAGCTGCCACGAGAGGGCAAGTCCCGTGAAATCGTCCGAAGGCCGGTGACCTTTGGCGTAGCGCAATTTCAGGAGATCGAGCCCTGTGAACGGATCGGATTCTGCAATGAGCAATCTGGGACGCTTCGATGTGCTCCGAGCACGAACCCAGGAACGAGCGAATACCACTGAGGCAGCGAGGGCGGCGATGAAGTCGCGTCTCTTCATTTCCTGCTCGTATCCAACTGCGCGAGGCGCGTCAGGTGATATGCCAACATCCGATCCGGTAGTAACAGCGCCCTTCGAAACTTCGCATTCGCCTCTTGCTTTTTACCCAAGTCTCTTTCGAGCATGCCGGCCGTATACATCCACCAACTGGGATACGCGCTGGTCTCGGTACGCTCGACCGCATCTTCCAGAGCTTTCTGCAATCGGCTCTGCCATTGTTGCTCATCGAAACCAGGAAGCTTTTGCGCGGCCAACCTCCCCCAGCGAACTTGATCTGTGCTCGAAGCTGAGGCCGCGGATTCGAACTTGTTCTTACTGTCCTCGGCTTTTCCGCAAGATGCATAGACGGTCCCGAGCAAATAATTGGTCCGCGCAGAATTAAGAATGGGGTTCAAACCATCCTTGGTGAACGAGAGGTCGGGAATCTCAGATCCCAAGTTTTTTGCGGCGTTCAACGCCTCTGTGCACCGTTGCTGTGTAGAGAGCGCCAGCAACCGCTGAAGTTGCACTTCTACCCAGACCTGCCGCACGTTGGTTCCACCTTCTTCCCTTGGAAAGAAGTGATTGTGAAACAAACTTTTGGCTCGATCAAAGTCCTCGGATTCTGCCAGATTCAGTATTAGCTCAAACATCAGAGGATTGGGGGCGTCAGCAAGGCGGGGATATTTCCTCAGCGCCTCCACGCGCTCACGCGCGGGATGTCCAAGCAGGCTGAGGGATTGATCGATACCGAGATAGACCGTGACATTCTTTGGATCGTTCGTGAGCCCGTCGCGGAAGGCTGTGAGCGCGCTTTCAGGATCATCCTTGAGGTGGAGAAGGGCCAGGCCGATATTCGCATCGAGTACAGGAAGCCTGGTACCTGACTTCCGCGCCTCAGCCCACTCGCCAAGCGCGGAGTCGGTCTCAGCGTGAGAGAAGTAGAGATTGCCTAACAGAAAATGCGCCGTGGCGTCGGCAGAATTGGTCCGTGACGCTGCTTTCAACACCGTTAACTCTTCCGCTGTGCTCGGGAAAATATATGCGGTGGATAGTTTCGATGCGGCTTTGTAGTCCTCGGTCCCCGATTGTCCCAATTTCTCCCGGCAAAAGCCGCGAAAATAGGCAACGAGCGGGTTATCCTGCGGGCTGACGGATCCCGGTTCGCTTTGATCGGCAATTACCGGCGGGTATCTTCTGGAAAGAACATTCAGCGCCTGCCCATACATTCCCAGGCGAATGTATTGCGATGCGATGTTGAGTACGCGGTTGTAGTCATTGGAGAGCTGATTGAGATCAGAGGCGCTAGTTTCTTCCCGTAGAAAATCGCTGAGCGGGAAATCCGCAAGGCTTGCTTTGGCTAGAGCGAAGGATTCGTCGTGTTTCCCAAGCGACCGCTTGACGGCGACCAACTCTTCGCGTGCACGCAGATCTCCGGAAGCGAGACCCGACGATTGCGTGAGATATTTCTCCGCACCATCCAAGTCGCTGGTTCTTGCGAGCAGTTCACCTAGTCGAAGCGCCGCGGCGGACCGAAACCCGGGTAAGCGCAGGGCCTGCTCATAAGCCGCCTGCGCGTGCTGAATTTCGCCCAAGCCGTCATAGGCAATCCCCAGGTAGTAGGAAACCTCGGCATCGGAAGTGTCGCGAGCGTGGCACGCTTCCAGATAGCTTTTTGCCTCGTTAAACCGCAACAAGGAAGTTGCTAAACGCCCAGCTGCCTTTTGTGCCAGGAAGCTGTCGGGAAAGCGGCGCAGCGTCTCCTTATATATATCGAGTGCTCGAAGCACCCTGCCGTTAAGTTCGTCTTCCTTGCCGGCTTGCATCCAGTCATCGAAACTGCGCTGATCTGGCCCGGGGATGTGATATGCCGGTTGCGGCCCAACCTTGACCTCAGACTCGTCGGTCCAGTTGTAGACGCCCTCCGTCTGCCGTAGCAGAACGATGCCCTTGGCATTTTTGATCTCGATGGTGTACTTGGCCTGGCTATCTGCGCCAGGGACCTCATGAGTCCAGGTGCGTTCCGGGGCGAGATCTGTCTTTTCCTGAGAGACTTGCTGATTGCCATTGGAAATGGAAATTGTTGCCCGAGGGATTGTCTGATTTGCGTTGAAGGCTGCGATCAAACTTCCATTGCGTCGTATGAGACTCGCCACGCCCGCCAGGTTTGCCCGAGAGATTCCTCCAATTTCGCGAACCGGCATCCAGTATTCGCTGAACTGAAGCGTTTGCCGCGGCTCAAGGAACGCGTAGGTTTCCTGATTGCGAAACAGTCCGCCCTGGACTTCTACATATGCGCTGTTGTCATCGGAAAGAGCCTTGCGCCAATCCATCCCATCTGCGTCGGCCCCCCAGGACCAAATTTTCTTGGCGGGAAGGGACGCGTAGTCTGCGAAGTGGACGGTTCCCGTATTCGTCCGTGGATGCCACACACCCATGAAGTCTTCGCGGCTGCCATGGACAAATTCAGAAACCGGCCCGCGGGTATGGTTGCGAATGACACTGAGATCGAGGCCATCATCGACCGGCCAGGGTCGGATTTCGATGAAGCCGTGCGACGCTGCATAGCGCATGGGATAAACGATTCGTGAGTCGTCCCACACGCGGATGCCGGCATTGTTCCACCAGTAGAATCGATGCCGCACATCGCTGCGGTTATTGAGGGTGATCCGCTCTTCGAGCACGGTAGATTTTGGTCGAAGAATCAACTCGACGGACCACTCCATGCCGTACACGCGATCGATGTTGCCGACGGTGACGGATGCGCTGCCGTCGTCATGCCTGGCATAGGCGTAGTTGACTGGCGACATGCTGACCCAATTGTGGGAAACGGGAAAATTAAATTCGATTCCGAATGCCGCCCAGGCTCCGCGGTAAGAAATCGCCGCCTTTTTGATCGATGAATTCGCATAGAACATTGACTGGCCGGAAAGTTTGTCGATGCAGGTGTAAAGATGTCCCCCGATGTCAGGCAGCACCGAACACTTCAGATACTCGTTCTCGAGGAACACCGCCCGCCAGTCGTGATCCACTCTGTGGCTGGTGAGATTGTCACGCAGCGTGTACGGGTAGTTGAAGCGGTTACCGGCGAATTGATCGAAGGGAGGATTGGGGTCGGGCAGACCCTCCTCATAAGTGGGAAGGGTAAGCGTCCCTTCCCACGCGCGCACTTGAGCATGCACAGAGGAAGACGCAATCGCCAGCGCCAAAATAACAACTCGCCAATTGCTTCGCATCTAGACCGTAATGTGCAGTAGCATTGCCGCGTTTTCGTTATAGACCTTGCGCAAAACCTGATCGGGCATGTTGATACCGTAAATACGCCAGCGACCCTGGGGTGGGATTTTTGCCGGTGCGTAGTCGAAGTACTCGTCTTCTGTTTCCAGGAAGCGATAATAGATCTCGTACAGCTTGTCATTAAAGACTTGCTGTGGAAATGCGTCGCCGTGCAGCGTGGCATCGGTCCCGAACAAAATGCGGTCTTGATATTTGTCGAAAAACTTCTTTGACGTGTAGGGTTGGCGGCCCAGTTCCCCGACACGCGCAGCCATGTCGACTGTCATATTGGGGAATCGATTCAGGTTTTCGCCGACGTTCTGCAAATTCTCCGAAAAATTCCCGAAGTGTAGGGTGATGAACTGGGTCTTCGGATGGCGTGCCAAGACGCGGTTCCGAGCCTCAATCAGCTCCGCGTTAGAGGGAAAATCTCCGCCGTAAAACGACCAATCAGGATGGTTATTCAATTCTTCAAACCGCTCGTTAAAACGGTCAATAGGCGTGAAGAAGGCCACTGGATCGGAGATGTGAATCGCGACTGGCATGTTCAGGGCGGCACAGGCTTCCCACATCGGATCGAAGCGCGGATCGTCAATTTTCACCAGTTTGCCCGAGGTGATGTTTTCGCGCAGATAGAGTCCGAGGGTTTTGAGAATCTTAAGTCCACGTGCCCCATCTTTGTGGGCCTGCTCGATGGCGTCGGCCTGAATTCTGGGATAGTTCGGATCCTTGAAGAACTCGTAGCTGGGCTCGGTGAAAGTGAAGAAACGATCTGGATGTGCGCGATCGTATTTTGAGACAGCCTCGGCCAACCCCCTTCCGTAACCGCCAGTGAGGTTCACCATGGCGCGGATATTCTTGCGATCCATCACACTGAGGCATTCTTCTGGCGTGCCAAGATACTCACGCTCTGCAGCCAATTCCACACCGTTCGAAGACTTCACCGACTCCGAAATGTGAGTATGGATGTCGATGACCGGGTACTTGGCCTGGGCGACGTACGATTCGTGCACTTGTAGCATGCTCTTAGGTTCGTATTGAGAAATATCGAGCGGCTTGGCCTTCGGCACGCCTGTCGCTTCAGGGGCGAATGAGTGAGCGGCGCTGGCCTGTGCTGCCATTCCTGCAACCGCTCCGACCCCTGCCCCAAATAACCATTGCCGACGATTCATGCTTGCTCCTTGGATTATTAGTTCCTGCCTTGTGCCAGTTCGGGAGTCGCGATGTCGAGAGGCTCGTCCTTGCCGTTGACCGAACCGTGCCAAACGCTTCCGCCGAACGTAGTGATGTAAATCTTATTGTGATCCACGGGGTCGGCAATTACACGCTGTCCCCACTTGAAATTGAAGCCCGGGATACGGGTCCAGGTTACGCCATGATCTCCGGAGCGCCATGCCGACGATTCGAAGCCCGTAGCATAAAGGACGGCCGGATCCGCAGGGTCGATGGTGATGTCATAAATGTGGCGATCCTTGTCGAGTACTTGATTCCAGGTTTTACCCGCATCTTGCGAGAGGAAAATGCCGCCCCCATCGCCATGTTGGCCAGTCGCCCGTGCCCATGTGGCGAGATAGAGACGATTTGAATCGTCGGGATCGATCGCCACGCCGTTGGGAGCGTTGGTTCCCGCCGGCAAAGCAACCGGTTGCCAATGCTCGGCGCCATCAATTGAGCTGTACACCGCGCCATCGCCGGCATTGCCAATGCTGCCATCTTCGGAGCGCCGCGCGATCAGCACATAAAGAGTCCCGTTTGCTGCGCGCGCTAGCCGCCATGCAAAAGGTTCCTTCTGGGTGATGCCGTTATTCTTTAGGGCCCAGGTCTTGCCGCCATCGAAACTCTTGTAGACCCCATCGCCGAATCCGGCAACATAAAGCACGCGTGCATCCGCCGGACTGGTCGGATCAAGCAGGATGTGCGTGGCGCCGGTCTCATCCATTCCGGCATTCGATTTGGTCCAGGTCTTGCCGCCATCTGTGCTGATGCAGACTCCTCCTCTATACCTCGAAACCGGAGTGTGTCTCCACATCTTGGGTCGCGGGAGATCATGCGTTCCGCTGTTCACGCTCCACATCTTTCCGCGCACTTTGGGATCAAACACGATCCAGTAAGTTGTGTTGCGCCATTCGCGGGGAACACCGTTCGTGGAACTCATCCACGAAGCCCCGCCATCCTTACTGCGGAACAGGCCGATGTCTGTGTAGGTGATGAATTGATCATTCATGTCGAAAGGATCGAAGTGAATGCCGTAGCTGGTGGTGACATCCAACCCGGTTGTAGTCCAGCCAGCATTGGGGACCTTGCGGGAGTACTGTCCGGTCCAGGTCTTGCCGCCATCTCGAGTAACCATAGTGCGGCCGAGATCAGTGCCGTAAGCGAGTTGGGAATCTTGATCGGCGACGGTCAGCGCTAGAGGATTCTCGCCCCATGATGAGCCAAATCGCTCGGTAATCCAATCATCATGAATATTCTTAGGTGCGACGCCGGCGCTTCCGCCGATTCCTGACCCCTCTTCTTCGTCCGCCCAGTCTTCCTTCCACAACAAGTCCCAGGTTTTCCCTGAATCGGTCGTCTTCGCAACTCCCATCCAATATTTTCCACCAAGGCGAAGACGATTGTAAGACACGTATGCCACTTCGGGATGATGCAGGCTGGTAGCGACTGCACGAACACGTCCGCCATCACCCGGCAAAGCCGACTTGTTCCACGTCGCCCCGCCGTCGGTGGAAACAAAAACCCCTTGTTTCGAGGTTGCGTAAATCGTGGGTTGTGCGGACGCCCCGAAGCCTAATGAGATGTCACTAGTGTCTTCGGGAACAGAAAGCTTATGGACGGCCGGCCCGTTAATGACGGCAAGGACGCGGACGCTGCCAACAAAAATAGTCCGGAACTCAGCCGGCGATTTCGGATCGACCCAGATGCGGCGGGGCGAATCGGGCAAATCGGTCAGCTTGCCCCACGTAGATCCACCGTCTTTTGACATGAACAACACAGGACTGGTCTTCGATCCAGCCGCCGCGTAAAGCACTTTCGAATTGTCCGGATCGATCGCGAAAGCGGAAATGCTTCCCAGCGGATCGGGATCCGCCAGAATGTCTTCATCGGAATGGTCCGAGGCCATCTTTACACCTCTGACCATTGAAGGATCCGGATAGACCAGATACCAGTGCTTTCCACCGTCGGTACTCCGCCACAGGCCGGTGGCATGGGCATACATGGTATTGGGATCTTTGGGATCGAATGCGAAGAAATCCACGACGCCGCGCAGATTGAACATACGCCAGGTCGTCCCACCGTCGTGCGTGATATAGGAACCGGTCATGTCACACGAGATCAGCACTGTGTTGGTGTCATGCGGACTGATGGTGGGATTGAACATCGCCCCACCCCCTCCGGGTCCGATCACGCGAAAGTTGCCGGGCCGTTCCCCCCAGGCTGGGGTGAACAAGATAGCTAAGGCGAAGCCGGCGACGACCATTTTCAATTTCATGGACAATTTCATAGATGCTTCGAAAGAAAACGACCGCCCGTGCGTTTCTTGCTCGCATCGGGCAGTCGCTTTGCCAACTCGTTGATTCCCAGGCTAGAAAGTGACTCTAAGCCTCAACCGGACGGTCCGGCGGCTGTCGACACCCTCTTGGGGGAATGTTGAGAATGCGCGGGCAAAGTCCGGGTTAGGATTTACATCCTGAAGCACGGGCCTTAATGTACCAGGATCGACCGCGACGTCGAAGCCGCCAAGGTAGGAGAAACTGCCATCCCCAAAATCCTGATTCGGCATTCGCAGGGGGTGATTGAAAATGTTGTTAAAGTCAGCCCCCAGTGAAGCAGTAATTCGCTCATTGAATTTGAAGTCTTTGTGCAACCCGAAATTAACTCCCCAGGCGCCGGGCCCCCATAGCAGATTCTTTCTCGCCACTCCACTGTTTGTAAACACGTCGGCACCCATCGTCGGCGGTGCGAAAGCACTAGGGTTGAAGAGCTGGTCGCCGACATGTTGCTTAAAGTCTCCTACAACCAGTGGACGGTAGCCAATAAAATCGTTGAAATCACCGAGTGCGTCAATCGATTCGGAAGCGATATTGCCCGGTCCGACCATACGTTCACCATTGCCGCAATTGTCACAAGTCCAGTATGGGGTAAATGCCGTGCCACTTTTGGCAAACATCTGGAAAGCGGTCTGCCATCCCCCGACGATAACGTCCTCCCATTTCGACAATCCATGGCCGTACGTCTTACTTCGGCCAAAGGGCAGTTCATATACGCCATATAAAACGAAGCGATGATGAGACACCCAGGCATCCTGGGTGTAATCGAGGTTCGGCTGGAATGGGTTGTACGGAACACCGCCGAGGCTGGAATTTCCCTGATCTATGCCCGTCGATTTTTGATCGGTATAGGTGTAGGACGCATTAAACATCAATCCCTTGTCGAACCGGCGTTCAAACTGCGTCTGAAAAGTATTCGCCTGACTATGACCATAATTGCCATAGGTCAACAGGTAATCGCCCAGTGTTGGGTAAGGTAGACGCGCAAAATCTGCGTTGGTCGGGAGGCAATCCCCATCATCCGGAGTGCAAGGCGTCACACCGTCGCCAGTTGTGGTTCCCCACGGATTGTCACTGGGAGCAATTTCATTGAGGTCGATGCCACCGATGAGGCCAGTCGAGCGAGTGCCAAGGTAAGAAACTCGCACCGCGTTCTTGGTTCCGACTTCGCGTTCAAAGGTTGCATTGTATTGTTGGACTGTCGGCTCGCGCAGCCCCACGGGAACGGCATTGACTGAAATTAGACTGGAATTATCCACGACATCGCCGCCGGTCAGCGGAAAGGGCCACGGCTGCAACGGTGGATTCACGGTTCCGGTCTGCTTGGTCAAGGCCTGGTTGAATCCATTCGTGGAAATTGGATCGCGAATTCCCTGAGCAGCCGATGTTGGGAAGTACAAACCATAACCGCCGCGAATAACAGTTTTGTCGCCAATTCCCCACGCAATTCCGACGCGCGGAGCGAAGTTGTTCTTATCTGTCCGAACCAGACCCCTGCCAATCCCAAGTCCTGACTGCCCTGCTGTAACCACAGGAAGAGTCGCGGGAATCCTTGGATCCAGGAACTCAAGAGTTTTTTCAGAAGAGACGATGAAGCGTCCGGTGTTGTTGTCGAATGTGGGATCGAAGTTCAGCAGGATGTCGTGCTTATCAACCCAAGGCGAAACCATCTCGTATCGAATCCCAAGATTCAGCGTGACGTTACGCTTGACTTTCCAATCGTCCTGGAAGAAATAGCCCTGCTCCCAATTGGTTACATCCATGGTAGGCCGGGTCTGAGCGATGTACGTGACTCGATTCGCAGGTTGGCCGAGCAGAAAATTGGCGAATGGGGTCGTGCCGCCTCCCGTGTAAGTCATGGTGCCACGTGGATTTCCACGAGCGGTGGAGAAACCGTCCAACCCTTCGTTGTGCACGAAGTCAGCACCCATCTTGAGGTTGTGGTTTTTGATTACCCAAGTGAGAGTGTCGCCGAAGGTTGCCAAGTACTGGCTCTCCTCACGATCCGTGTTGCGGTTCCCGCTCCGGTCGAAAGATGTGAATGAGGAGCCGTAGGAGATCACGGTGTGGCCGTGAGTTTGAAGCTGATCGGCCCCTACGACTGCGCCGTATGCATCAATAGCGTTCTGATCGAAGCCAATGCTGGACAAGAAGCTCCCCAGCGTGGTGTTGCTGTGGCGGAAAACGAACTCGCGATTAAAGCCGCCGCGAGCTTCATTGATGAGGTTGTTGCGAATCGCTCGCAAATAAGAAAGAGAAAGGGTATGGGTTCGCTGGTCTTGTTGAGTCAGCCCTAGTCCCGTAAAAGGTGATCGGACGGCCGAATTCCCGCCGCTCAGTGCCTGCGTGTTGTACACCCCGTAAACGTGATCCCGGTCGGAGAAATCATGGTCAATGCGGACCGTTCCCAGATCGCGGGTGGTCAGGCTTGGCAGGATCGTCTGGAACAACTGCCCGATGCGGCCGTTGTTAACATTTACTGCAATCCTGGGATCGATTTTAGGGAAGTACTTGCCAATAAGCTGCTGTACATTCGAATTCAAAAGCCGTGACGGAATAATTACGAATTGACTACCGTCTCCAGTGCAATTCGGCCAGCCAACACAATACGTGTCAGCAGCGATCTCAGCCGGAGTCAGAGTCACGCTTGACGGAACAGCAGGAAGAATGCTCGACTTCATGTTGTCCGGATCGGTGACCAAACGTGAGAAATCTCCAGTCCAGAATGACGGATGGGGCAGCCTGCTATCTGTGATCTGAGTCGAGTCCCGATTGTAGTTGCGCTCATAGCTTGCGAAAAACCAGGTCCTCTTCAACCCCGGTATCGGACCTCCGATTGAACCCGCAATATCATTGAAATTGAAGTAAGGCGACGGATAGGGATACAAGGAACCCTGAGCGTCCCGTATACCCTGCTGGTCTTGAATTGTGAGACCCGCCAGAGCGGAGTTTTTGTTGTCATAAAAAGCCGAGCCATGAAATTGGTTTGTGCCGCGCTTGGTTGTCACTCGGATGCTGGAAATGCCGGCAAACTCAGCACTGAAATCGTTGGATAAAATATTCAACTCTCCGACAGCCTCAAGGGATGGAGAGCTCGCGGAGGGACTGCCATCGAGCGTGCTCGTAGAACGCTGCCCATCGATGGTGAAGTTCGCGCCATAGCTTTGAAACCCCAGAAACTTGAATGATCCATCCCCTGTGCTTTGCGTGATGTTCGGGTTCAGATAGAGAAATGAAAAAATATCGCGGCTATCGCGGGGAAGATCCAGCACTTCGCGGCTGGTGATCGTGTCGGAGATCGTTTGGTCGGCGGTGTTGATCGTCTGAGCATCGGCACTAACGGAAACTACTTCTGACGAAGCTGCGACTTTCATAACCGCGTTGGCCATGACCACCGCGCTCCCGTTCACAACAATTCCGTTCACTTGAACCGTAGTCATTCCGGCATTCGTGATCGAGATCTTGTAAGTGCCGGAGCTCAGACCGAAAAATTGATAGCCGCCTTCGCCGTTGGTTGCCGTCTCGCGAATAGCACCAGTTCCGAGATCGGTGACGGCCACTTTGGCGCCCGAAACCAGAGCACCGCTTGAATCCGTGACCGTGCCTCGAATGGTGCCGAGGTCGGTGCCTTGGGCGAACACAAGAGGACAACTGGAACTCAAAAGTACTAGCAAGAAGAGGGTGCGCGTTGCAGACCACATAGATTCCCCCGTGAGGCTAACGAGATGATGCGCAGACTTTTATCACGATTCGAAACCAAAGGCAAGCAATGAATCGAGAATACGTAACTGTGAGAAATTAAACGAAAGCATATGATTTATAAGAGGAGCCGTCAGAGCGCGAGAGGATGTGCATAAATTATTGAAAAAGAATAGCCCGAGGCTCAATTTGAAGCGGGAATATGTAAGGCGAAACCCTGCACCACGCGGCTGATGATCCCGTTTTCGGAAGGCGAATCCGGCCGCAAGCCCTCATTCATGCACCGGAAAAATGCCAGAAGCTGGCTTACGAGCACATCTATCACTGGAGAGTTATCATCGCTCAAATCCGTTAGTCCCGGGCATTCAATCGCCACGTCGGCTGCGCGAATCAGATCGCCAGGGATATTCTCGCCCACGATGACTTTCAAAAGCCCGAGCTCTTTACGATCCAATTCTCGAAGCAGGTCGGATTCGTAAGCCCGCAACAAAGAATCCGATGACAGTAAAGCGACGACAAGGCAGTCCTTGTGAACATAGCTCATTGGGCCGTGGCGAAGTCCGAGAAACGTCTCGCAAAGAGTGGCCACCCGGCCTGAGGTCATTTCGAGCATCTTTAACGAGGCTTCGCGCGCCGCCGCGAAGCGAGCGCCGCTTCCGAGAAAGACGGCCCGCGTGAACGGCGCCTTCGCTATTGCGGCGACTCTGCCAAAATGTTGGGCAAGAATGTAGCTCGCGATGGCGCTGGACCGCTCGCATATCGCCTGGTATCGAGTAGGGATTTCGAGCAATCCCAGGAAACGCGCGCTAAGGACAAGATTGGTGAAGCTGCTGGTCATAACCAGACTTTTATCGTTGGTGGCTTCCGGCAGCGTAATCACGGTGACGCGCGAGTCGCTCGCAAACTTCGTAGCCAGGCTACCCGCAGCGTTGCAGGTTAGGACAAGATGACGTATCTCCGGATCCGTTTTCAAAATCTGCGAGAGGGCGCCACCGCTCTCCGGACTGTCGCCGGAACGCGCGATATAAACCATAAGGGCGGGCTTGCCCGGAGGCAGACACTTGCTACTGTGCGTCAGAATTGCTCCACCACCGAACCCCTGCACTGTGATCCCGAGTTCCTCTTGCAATGGAATACGCACGCAGTCGCCCGCGTACTCCGAACTTCCTGATCCAGTCAAAACCAGAGAACGGATATCTCTTACGCACGCCCTGAGAATATTCGTGCAGCCCTGCATCAGTTGAGAAGTTTGTAGCCAGGTGTGGGGCTGCTGACAGATTTCGCGCAGAGTGTGGAAGTAGCCCAAGCGGCGTTGTTCGTCTGGACTTTTGGAGAGTAATTCTGCCAATTTTGGCTGGCGCTCGGCAAGGGCGCGTAGCCAATCCGAATCAGATGAAAATACAGGAAACATTGATGGTCCTTCTGGCCAGAGGAAAAATAGCAGGAAATCATAGCAAAGTAAAAGAAAACATAGGATATTGTGCGATCATGGTAGCTATCCGCCTGCTCCGCAAGGATTTGCTCGATTCCGCTGCGTGCGGTCGATCCGCAGAATAAGCTGTATACCTTCTTTTGCCTTTGTATATTGTCTTTTTGCGCACTAAAATGCCCGCATGCGTCGTCGAGACTTCTTGAAAGCCGCTGTCTTAATGCCTGCCGTTGCAACTGCAGATGTTCCGGCCCACCTTTGGCAGGGATACGATTTTTCACCTGGCCCGCCCGTGCATGAACGGCTGAATCAGGGACCGTTTGAGATCGATCAAGACGAAGGCTGGCAAACGATTCTGTTTACGTCTCCATCCGAGAAGCCACAGCGCAATCCCGGGTTAGGGCTGGTTGGCTATGCCTGGGAAGAGAATGGCCCTTCGCTGGCCGCGAGGGCTGGCCGGGAGACGCTCGAGCAACACATCGAGAAAATGTCCGGCCTGCCGTTTGTGGACGTTCTGTACATCCGCTGCGATTGGCGGAACGTGCAAACACGTCCGGGACGGCTGGATCTAAACCCAGTTTTTCACCTGGCGATGGATGCCGCCAAGCGTAAAGGGCTGCGCGTCGCTTTCCGGATTCAGCTCTCCAACTACTCATTCCAGCCTAACGAAGTTGCGTTGCCGGAGTTTCTTCGCGATCGCGTGCCGATGGTCAAGATCGGTCGCATCCCCAAAGAAGGCGGGGAATTCAGAGAGCCGCGCTACAATG
>Ga0105241_10000865_pt1 | contig 22992 bp, 14 predicted proteins | sample KBSC64metaG_FD_80422 | JGI IMG/M metagenome (GOLD analysis project Ga0105241, IMG submission 80422) | Corn rhizosphere microbial communities from Kellogg Biological Station, Michigan, USA - KBS C6-4 metaG | ecosystem: Host-associated > Plants > Roots > Rhizosphere > Soil | place: Michigan, USA... | reverse complement strand
TCGGAGACGCATCGTTCGACCCTGGTGTTCGTCAATACCCGTCGGCTGGTCGAGCGGCTCTCGCACAATCTGGCTGAGCGTATTGGAGAGGAAAACGTCGGCGCGCATCACGGCAGCCTGTCGCGCAAGCTGCGATTAGCCGCAGAGCGAAAGCTGAAAGACGGCGAGATCAAAATTCTGGTTGCAACCGCCTCGCTTGAACTGGGAATTGATATCGGCACGGTTGACCTCGTAATCCAGATCAGTTCGCCGCGCGCAATTGCAGTGGCGCTCCAGAGAGTGGGCCGCTCCGGTCACTGGCGCGGCGCAATACCGAAGGGCAGGTTTTTCGTCACCACCCGCGATGACCTCATGGAATGCGCCGCGCTGGTGCGGGCAATCCGGCAGGGTGATCTCGACCGGCTGATCATTCCCGATTCGCCGCTAGATGTACTAGCGCAGCAGATTGTGGCAACGTGTGCAGCGACCACGGTCCGTGTGGCTCGGACATTCTTATCCGAACAGTCCCGGAAACCAAGCCTTCAACGAAAGGTGGATCAGTTCGAACTAAGTGAATCGACCCAGAAAGCGCTGGTCTCAGCCGCCGATACTCGGACAGGAATGTCCGAGCCACACGAGCAGGCACACGACCCTGGCTGGGACGAAGATGATCTTTTCGCCTTATTCAAGCGCGCCTATCCGTACCGCAATCTTTCGCGCGAGCTTTTTGATTCGATCGTGGAAATGCTTTCTGAAGGCATTGCCGCCCGACGCGGACGTTACGGCGCGTATCTGCATCACGACCGCGTAAACCGCAAATTGCGCGCACGTCGCGGTGCACGCCTGGCGGCAATAACCAGTGGCGGAGCGATTCCTGAGACGGCGCTGTTCACCGTCGTGGCTGAACCCGAAGGCATCGTTGTCGGCACGCTTGACGAAGATTTCGCCATTGAGAGCAATGCCGGTGACATCATGCTGCTGGGCAATACTTCGTGGCGGATCCGTCGAGTGGAAGGGAAGTCCGGCAGGGTGCTGGTCGAAGACGCTCACGGCGCGCCGCCCAGTGTGCCGTTCTGGAATGGCGAAGCTCCGGCACGCACTCAGGAACTTTCGCTTCACGTGGCCGAGCTGCGCCGGGAGATCAGCGAACGAGTGAAGGGCATTTCACCGGTTGCGCTCTCGGCCAAAACACCGCAAGTGGCTGAAACAATCGCCTGGCTCCAACAAGAATGCGGCCTTGATGAGTCAGGCGCTACCCAGATGATTCAATACATTCTTGAAGGCCGCGCCGTTCTGGGTGATGTGCCCACGCAAAGCACCATCATTGCCGAGCGCTTCTTTGATGAGGGCGGCGGCATGCAGTTGGTCATCCATGCTCCGTTTGGTGCGCGGATCAACAAAGCCTGGGGACTGGCGCTGCGCAAACGCTTCTGCCGCAGCTTCAACTTCGAACTGCAAGCGGCAGCCACTGACAACGGCCTCAATATCGCACTGGCCGAACAGCACAGTTTCCCCCTCGCCGATGTTTTTCATTTCCTGAACGCCGAAACCGTACAGCCGGTGCTTGAGCAGGCGGCGCTTGCGGCACCCGTGTTCGGTACACGCTGGCGTTGGGACGCCAACCGCTCGCTAGCCTTGCTGCGCTTTCAGGGTGGCAAGAAAGTTCCGCCGCAAATTCAGCGTATCCGCTCCGACGATTTGCTGGCTTCAGTTTTTCCTGATGTCGCTGCGTGTCAGGAAAATATCGAGGGCGACATCCAGATTCCCGATCACCCGCTGGTGAGGGAAGTCATGAAAGACGTCCTGACCGAAGCCATGGACATTGACGGCGTCAAGAACCTGTTGCGGGGGATCGAAACCGGGGGCATTCGCTGCATCGCTGTGGACACGCCCGTCCCTTCGCAGTTCTCGCACGAGATTCTGAATGCGAATCCGTACGCATATCTGGACGATGCTCCGCTTGAAGAGCGCCGTGCTCGCGCTGTGGAAATGCGGCGCATTTTACCGGAATCGGTTCTCGAGGAGGTGGGCAGACTCGATCCCGCGGCCATCGATCAGGTGCGCCAAGAAGCCTGGCCGGATGTACGCGATGCGGATGAATTGCACGATGTACTACATACGCTGGTTGCGTTTCCAGTCGCGTCTCCGAATCGACTGGGGACGGGCGCTCTCCCCCGTCTGGTCGAGCGGAGCGCGACAATTTGGCAGGGATTGTTCGAGCGGCTTCAATACCAGAACCGTGCACTGAAAGCTCGCTCCGACGACCGGCATTATTGGGTCGGCGCTGAACGCGCCAAGGCCGTCTCCACGCTTTTACCTGGCGCAGTGTTTGATACTCCTCCGCATGAATTCAGCCAAGCTCCCCTGACGAATGACGACGTGCTCCTTGCCATGGTCACCGGATGGATGAGCCACATAGGTCCGACCAGCTCGAATGATCTGGGAGCATTGCTTGGGATTGAGCGGATGGAAGTCGAAAAGGCGATGCTGCGACTGGAGGCCAGCGGTTCGATTCTGAGAGGCAAGTTTACTGGTTCGGGTCTAACGGAGACCGAATGGTGCGATCGTCGCCTGCTTGCCCGCATTCACCGTCTGACGGTTGCGACGCTTCGCAAGCAGATCGAGCCGGTTACGCCAGCAGTCTTTATGCGATGGCTGCTGCGATGGCAGCATCTTGCGCCCGAAACCCAACTTCAAGGCGAACGCGCAGTTCTTGAGATTCTGCGCCAGTTACAGGGATTCGAAATTCCGGCGAATGCCTGGGAACGGCAAGTGCTCGCGCGTCGCATCGCCGACTATGATACAGCGTGGCTGGATCAGCTTTGCCTGACGGGCGCAGTTGGCTGGGGACGCCTGTCTCCGCATCCGGCGACCCTTGAAGCCTCTGACGGAAACGGCCGACGGCGGGTGATTCCCACCAGCGTCGCGCCCATCACATTTTTTGTCCGCGAAGAAGCCGATTGGATGACGCCACACGGCGCTTCCAGCGATGCTGGAGGGCTCAGTCCCATTGCCCGCCAAGTCTTCGATTACTTGCGTCAGCGCGGAGCATCATTCTTCGCAGACATTGTGCGCGCCACCGGAAAACTGAAGGCTGAAATCGAAACCGGACTCTGGGAACTTGTCGCCGCCGGCCTCGTCACCGCCGACGGTTTCGACAATCTGCGTGCGCTTATCGATCCCAAGCGCCGCGCCGGGCAGGGTAGCGGTCGCAGCTCGCGGCCCCGTCACAGCGCCGGCCGCTGGGCTGTCCTGCACACCGACTCTGCCGTCGAACGCGAGCGTGCGATCGAGGCCACCTGCTGGATGCTCCTTAAACGTTATGGCGTAGTTTTTCGCGATCTGATGGTCCGCGAGAGCAATCTGCCGAAGTGGCGCGAACTGCAGATTGCCTTCCGACAACTCGAAGCGCGTGGCGAGATCCGCGGCGGCCGATTTGTGGACGGTTTCCTGGGCGAGCAATTCGCGCTTCCAATAGCGGTCGAATCCTTGCGTTCGAGCCGCAAACTGCCCCCGACAGGAGAAGTGGTCAGCGTGTCCGCAGCAGACCCGCTGAATCTGGTGGGAGTGATTGTTCCAGGCGAACGGGTCCCGGCCATCTCGGGCCGGAGTGTAAGTTATCGCGATGGGATTGTGCACGATACCGAACCAGGTGTCGGTAGCCGAGCGGTGGCCATCTGAAATTACAATCGGGACCTTGTGAGGGGGGCCCTACAAGGTCCCGAGTAGCTCTTGCTCGGGCAAAAACCGTTGCGCTTCCCCACGCATTCCCGACGAAAAGCTAGAGTACGCTAGCATCCGCAAAACCCGGGTTTTTAAAAAAAGGAGTTTTGTTACGAAAACGGAACAAAGCGGATGGAACAGTCTCAATTAGGGAGTTGGAAGCCGGAGCAGCACAGCCGGATCGAGATAGACGCCCTGCCAGCGCACCGCGAGGTGCAAGTGCGGCCCGGTCGCGCGGCCGCTGCTCCCGCTTAAACCGATCGTCTGCCCGGTAGTCACCTTGTCTCCTTCTTTCACCTGAAAATCGGAAAGATGAAGGTACAAACTTAGAAGTCCCTGGCCGTGATCGATTACTACAAATCCACCTTCGAAATAAAGTGGCTGGGCTAAAAGGACCGTGCCGCGATTAATCGCGTGCACCGGCGTTCCCCCGGGAGCCGCGAAATCGAGCCCCAGGTGCCGGCTTTGGACCTGCCCGTTGAACACGCGCTCGGTGCCGAAGACATCAGAAATTGCAACTGATACTGGGGCCTGAAACATCCCCTCCCATAATCGCTGTTCGCTTTCAGTGGCCAGCACGCTTTGCTTCACATTCTTGTCGGCCGAGATTTCCTTCAGCTGATCGGCATTCGGCGCCGTGAACTTTTTTGCGACGTGCGCCGCAATCTTTGGATAGCTTGCGTTCGCGACTTTGACCTTTTTGAGCACCGGAAATGTTCGGCCCGGCAGAGCTTCGATCAGGCTGAGTTCGTAACTTCCTGGCTTAGTTTCGACCGGAATGCCAGCCAATGCGTACCACTTTGTTCCGTTTTCAGAACGGAAAAAGTTGAGCGTATGCCCCATCCATCGGCCGGAGAGTGCGTGCGCTCGCGGGGCTGAGACCTGAAACAGTATCGGCGATCCGCGCACCAGTTTTGCGGGCTGCCAGGTGACGATTACCGTCGCCTTCACCATCCGGGCATCAACCGGGCGTGCGCCGACGGATATCAACGCAGTCAACAACGCCCAAACTCTAACTTGGGCGTAAGCGAATCTTTTAACCGTCATTAACCGAATCGTAATCAGCAAAGATCAATAAGGCAAAATCTAAATCAGCTTGTGCCAGCGGACGACAACACTAACGGTCATGCGATGCCGGCGTAGCGCCTGTGCTAGTATAGCGGGCGCAAAAAGAAGTGAACGGTGCGGCTTGCGTTCCCGCCCGGTTTGCCATCCAAGCGAACGAGATGAAAGACACTCTGGGAGTCCTGTTGGCGGGCGGTGCTGGTGAGCGTCTTTATCCCCTCACGCGCGACCGCGCCAAGCCTGCGGTCACCTTCGGCGGCATTTACCGCATCATCGACATCACACTTTCCAACTGCGTTAATTCCGATTTGCGCCGGGTCTATATTCTTACGCAATACAAGGCCCTTTCACTGAATCGCCACATCCGCGAGGGGTGGAACATCGTTGCCCGAGAAATGGGAGAATTCGTTGAAGTGCTTCCACCCATGAAACGGGTCAGCGATCAGTGGTATCAGGGGACCGCGGATGCGGTTTACCAGAATATTTACTCCATCGGTTCTGAGCAACCGAAGCACGTTCTCATCTTGTCCGGGGATCACATTTACAAGATGAACTATGGACTCATGCTCAAGCAGCACAACGACTCTGGCGCAGACGTCACTCTGGGCACAATTCAAATCGATCCCGACGAAACCTTCCGCTTTGGAGTCATTGAGATTGATCCTGACAACCGGGTCACTGGATTCGAGGAAAAGCCTACATCTACCAGGATTCGCGCCCCTGGCAATGCCGACAAAGTCCCCGCGTCCATGGGAATCTACCTCTTTAATACCGATGTCCTGATTCCCATTTTGCTTAAGGACGCGGAAGACGAAAATTCGTCACACGATTTCGGCAAAGACATCCTGCCCAAGATGGTGGATGATTACCGGGTTTATGCATACGACTTTGTAGATGAAAACAAGAAAGAGGCGCTTTATTGGCGGGATGTGGGTACGCTCGAGGCTTATTACGAAGCCAACATGGACGTGGTTTCGGTTTCGCCGGTGTTTAATCTGTACGACTCAGCCTGGCCCATCCGGACCCACCAGCGCCAGTATCCGCCGGCGAAATTCGTCTTCGAGGAACCTGGCCGCACCGGTCAGGCATTAGATTCAATCGTTTCCGCGGGATGCATTGTCTCTGGCGGCGCCGTCCGCTACTGCATTCTTTCTCCCGATGTGCGTGTCAACTCTTACACCGAAGTCGACTCGAGTATCCTGTTCTCTCATGTGAACGTTGGCCGCCACTGCCGCATTCGGCGGGCAATTATCGACCGCGATGTTCACATTCCCGAGGGCACCACTATCGGCTTCGATCCTGAAGCCGACCGGCAAAAATACTTCGTTACCGACAGCGGAATCACCGTGGTCACGCGCGATTACTCGCTTTTCGAGAATCCGGTCACCGTGGATTACTTCACCAGCGAATAGGGCCACGCCTGCAAGCCGGAACGGTCATGATTTTGCCCTGGTCTACGTCTTGCGCGCAATTCCATCTGTTTACGAGCAACGCACAGGTTAGGGTCGCGGCATCTTAAATGCCGCCGCGCCTCCGAGTTACGTATTTGTAAAATCTTGATCCCCGCGGCGCAAGCTGACCGGCACCGGCGTATTATGCGGTCTGCCGCCTGATAGCGTCTACAAGCCCTGGATAAAGGGTCTGAGTTCAAGCTGAACAGGGGCGGGCTTCGGAACGACGTCACGGGAGCCATGAAACACCGCTTGGCACGGTCCCTGGCGGGAAGTACAATTCGTCTCCAAGTTTTGGAGAGAGGGATTCGAGCATGCAATTTCCTCTTCGTTTTCCGGCGATCCTGTCTGGGGTTGTTCTACTGACCATCTCTGCTGTCACAACCAGCGCGCAGGTTTCTAGCTCTTCGCCTCCGAATGATTTAACCAGTGCGCAGCCGTCCGCCGATGATCAATCTTCTTCGGCTGTAACCGTTCACGGGCCCTTGCGGTCATTTTTGCGGATGGCCGGCATCAGCCAACAAGCATCTCTCGCTGAAGCGATGCCCCTTTTCGCCAGAAATGTTTACGTACAGGGTTACGTGGGATGGAAAGACCGGTCTACTCCGACGGAGTTCCTGGTCCTGCTGGGCAGATACGTGAACCAATCGAAAGAATTGTCTGAGCTCGCCGGCCCCTCGGGAACAATTCATCTCGCCAGATGCGAAGACGCTGCGCCGCTGCTTCGAATTCTCGGGTACCGCATGCGTCAGCAATGTGGCGACAAAGACACCTCGCTCGTAACTGCCGACCCGGAACGCGCGTTTTTGACAATGGACTCAGGGTTTCCTCTTCCCGCTCTGGAAGACTCCTTCCGGCATGGCCGTGAATTTGAATACCACTTCCCAGAAATTCGCGTTCCGATTTTCTTTACAGAAAAAGAATGGAAAAACGCCATTCACGTCAATAGAAGGGAGCCGCAGCGTGATCTGGTCGAACTCTTCCTGCGACACCCGGCAGTTGCCCGGCTTTATTGGGCGCTCTCGCGCATGGACTCGGAAACCCGGAATGTCTTGCGCCAGAAAGTGGGCTTGGAACGCCTGGTGCAGTATTCGCCTGAGCTCGATTACTACGGCACCCAAATTGTAATTCGATCAGGAGTCGTACAGGTTCCGGGCGGTCGTACGGCGGAGCACGAATGGAGCGAGCTTGTAGGCGTAAGTCCGCACGAAGCCGGTGAATTCGTGGTCAGGCTTCTCGCTAAGGACAAAGGTTGGCTGGCTGCGTATTTCGATTGCATGGAAAGGGTCAGCCTGGCGCAACAACAGCATTTCGCCGGGGCGGATCGACTCAAGATGTATTACGCAGCCTTCCGTGGCCAGCACGTAACGGCCGAAGCCGCCCGCCCGGCATTTCGCCTGGCGCCGGGTCTCCTTCTTTTGCTCACACGTCTGCGATGGGAGTCTGATGGCCAACCGCTCATTCCTGGTGGCGTTGATGTTTGGAAAGATATTTTCAAGCAGAAATCCGAGCACTCGTTGGTGCGCGACCTGGGCAAAAACTCCGGAAGTTGGAGTCGTCCCAATCAGGTGCTGGAAGCGATGTTTGCGCTATCGCGGCTGGAAACGGATTCCGGCCCCCTTCAGATGTATCTTCTCTTTGCCGAAATGGACAGCAAGCGTTCCGCCAGCCATCGCTTGAGGCCTGAGACCCTCCGCCTAATGGCAAAACATTTCGAAGATTATAGAGACCAGTTTGAGGTCTTCTCAGAGTTCCCGGAGCTGGACGACACATCGATTGTGAAATTTATCGACGTGGCCTCTGCCCTGGACAAGATTTCCAGCCATACTCTTCGTGGGAATGCACTCGGCATATTTCAGGCGAACATCGGCATGTGGCAGATTCTAGCGCGACAGCGCGAGATTCCCGAGGCCAAGCTTAGCCAATCGTGGCAGGATGCACTCACTGGCTTCGACAAGATCAGTACGCCTACCCAGTTGGTTGGCGTGGGCTGCGCCTCTCTTCGTGGGGTATTCCGTGCAGTCACTGGAAAAGAGAACGTCACGCAGGACGAGGTCATCGAATTGCTTGCTGGTCCGCATCAAAGCGATCGTGAAAGCCAGCGAGTGCACGCCGAAATGGCTAAAGGCATTCGCGCGGTAATGGATGGCCAGCGTCTGGTTTCATTGGACGCTCTGCTGGCATTGGCTGATGGGCTATCAGACAAGTCAAAAACACTCGAAAAGAGTTCATTACTCCCGATGATGGCGGAATTGCGGGAATTCCAGATGCCGCGGCCGATCTTTTCGTCGTCGGAACGCTCAGAGTGGGCCGCCGGAATTTACAACAATCGCCACACCGAGATGCAAATGCAGACCGATGTGGCCAAACAGCTGAAGGGGTCGCCCACTCCCGCGCAGGTCGAAGAGGCGCGTGGTGAATTGGCTCCCTTCCTCCGCGATACGCTTGTGGGACTCAACTACTCGTATTACGAGCCGCCGGGTGCGCAACTGCTGCGCGTGGATCCTCTATTCGTGCGATCGCATGACTTTGCTGGAGAAACAGTAGAAGGCGTGGAGGGATTGTGGCGCGCTCCGCAACTATTTGGGGCAGGAATTGCAGCGGGCGGAGGCGCCCATCTAGTGGGCTCGCTGGCTGACCTTCCGTACGCCCTTTCCGAAGCCGAGCAGGACTTCATCGTGCCGGAAAACGTGCAGGCGCTCATCTGGAGGGAAACGGTTCCGGGCCTGCTCACCAGCGCCATCCTCCCGCGATGGTGGGACGTAAGCAAAAATGAACTTCACGCCGTCACGCTTTATCAGCGCGCAGGCGAGGAACTGCTATCGGCATCGGGGTCAGATGAGGCGCTTCGAGAGAAAGTAATGAACATCCTGTCCCAACGGATGCCGGCGAGGCAAGCCTCGTGGTTGGAACAGGAGTTAGCTAATGGAAACGCCGAGGACACGCTTTCACAAGTGACTCCCGCCGACGTTTTCTATTTGAGTGCGCAATTTCGTCAGCATTATCCCGACGACGATAATTCGTGGGGACCGGCTGGCAAGGAACTTGCAACTTTGATCCAGGAAGACCCAACCGAGGTGAACTGGGCACGATTATCGCGCGATTTTGGGGTGCCGCATCCTATTCTGGCGCAAACGGACGCACCTGAACTTATCAGCGTGAAGCCGTTCCCGGCATTCGCGGGATATTCCAGCCGTTTGATGGCGGAGAGCTGGGATTCCAACAATCTCTACTGGGCGCGACTGGTCGACGAAATGGGACTTCCGCCCGCGACCCTGAATAGAATTGTGCCGGAACTGACACGCCAGATGGCAGGAAAGATCTTCGCCACGGACTTCGAGGACTGGCACGCCTTGCTGCGCGCGATGCGAGAAACCGGAAAAGAATTTCGTGAAGGCAAGATTCCCGGTGGCTCAGCTACAGAGGTTGCCGCAAAAGGAGCGTTGAGCAATTAAAGAGTCGCCGAGGGTGGCGATTCGAGGAGCAAAACGACAGGACGAATCTACTATGAAGAAGCAGCTTGCGGGTGCGGTTTTATCAGGTCTCTTTCTAGTTTTGGGATCCAGTTTCGGTTCAGCACAGGAGAACCGTTCCGACATACGTGTGGTCGTAAACATGGTCCAGTTAAACGTGGCGGTGACCGACAACAAAGGTAGATACATCACCAGTCTCCACCCTTCGGATTTCACCATCACCGAAGATGGGATCACGGAAAAACTGGCGACTTTCGGTCAAGGCGACGAGCCCACGCGGCGGGTGGTCGAAGATCCTCCGAACAGTAATCATTTCGTAATTCAGGATTCCGCTGTTCAGCCGGAAGAAGCTCGCACCGGTAATCTGGGCGAATTGACTTCGCTGGTCGCAGGATCCAACGTATTTATTCTCTTTGACACCAGCAATTACATGTACCGCGGTTTCGTATTTGCGCAGGATGCAATTGCGGATTTTGTGCGCTCGCTGCAAGGCGCCGACAAGGTCGCTTTCTATTCTTATAGCCGCGACCTTTCGCGCTCTGCGACCTTAACTGCCGACCGCTCCCGCATTCTCCAGGGAGTGCGTTCTTCTGTAGCTGGCGATGACGCTGCTCTTTACAATTGCCTTTTGTTGACAGTGAAGGATGCCGCGCAGTATCAGGGACGAAAAGTGATCGTCGTCTTTTCGAACGGACCCGATAATGCCAGTGTAGTTCCCCCGGAAGATGTAGCCGAACTGGCACAATCGACCGGAACTGTGATCTACATGATCAGCACTCGACAGGCGCAACTGGAACCCGTTTCTACAGCGGTGTTCGAGCGCATGACGGCAGCAACAGGCGGGAAGGCCTATTTTGCCAAGAACTGGTTGGAGGAGAAGCAGGCGTTCGCTTCCATTCGTGACGATCTGGCACACCTGTATTCACTCAGCTACTATCCGAAAGTTAATTCAAATACCGGCTGGCGTGTGATTTCGGTCAAACTCTCGGGAGAAAATCAAAAGAAATACCACATTCGTACCCGCAGCGGATATCGCCCAATTCCGGCGCGCTTTTCCGGGGCGGAAAGTCAGCCGATAAGTAAAAATTTCGGACCGCAACGTTAACAGCTTGGGAAATTCCCGCTTGATGCTCGAAGAGCAGATTACTTCTTCAGAATGGGATTGTATCCGTCGCTGACGAGCTTCGAGCGCACGCCCTCAGCTTCTTTAATGTCCGTAAAGGGCCCAACCTGTACATGGAACAACTTGTCCGACGGTTGGTTGGCGATGATGGCCTGATACTGATGACCCTTCAGTGATTCCACCAAAGCTTCGGCGTCTTCCTGTTTGCTCACGGCAGCAACTTGTACAAAATAACCTGGTCCGGTTGGTGCCGCAGACGCCGGCTGCCCCGCCGATTGGTCTGCCGAAGTAGAGGGCTCTGGAGCACTGGAATTGTTGGTTGACGAAGTCTGCGCTGCAGGTGCCTGAGCTGGCTGAGATGGGCTTCCGGACGACGCTGTACCCGTAGGCTTACTGGCCGCCGACCGCGGGTTGGACTGACTCGGAGAGGGTAGCAACTCCGGTGTGGATCTCACCGAGTTCTTGCCCATCGAAAATCCCATACCAAAGAACACTGCGCACAATATAACCAGGCCGAAAAACAGGGCCAGCATTTTCCCCGTTCCCAGGGTTATCTCAGTGTCGTTGGCTTCTTCCATACGGACCGCAGTCGAAGGGCTCATTCGTGGCGTCTCGAGGACTGTGAATCACGTAACGTGGTAATTCCGTAATTGAAGGTCAGGTGATGCCTGCAATTACCAAATTACTCGATTACAAAATTCCTCAATCTCCTGTAACCCTATTTTGCGGCTGGAGTCTCGTTCTTCGCTAGTAACTTTTGAAGTCCCGAGAAGAAGTCCACCGGAACAGGGAAGACCACGGTTGTGTTCTTCTCTACGCCGATTTCGGTAAGCGTCTGCAAGTATCGCAGTTGTACGCTAACCGGCTCGCTGGATAAGAGATGGGCGGCATCCACGAGGCGCTGGGCAGCGGAGAACTCGCCTTCCGCGTGAATGATCTTCGACCGCTTTTCGCGTTCGGCTTCCGCCTGCTTGGCCATGGCGCGCAGCATGGATTCCGGCATGTCCACCTGCTTGACCTCGACGTTCACGACTTTGACTCCCCACGGAGCCGTGTGCTGGTCAAGAATGCTTTGCAGGCGAAGATTGATCTTCTCGCGGTGGGCCAGCAGTTCGTCCAGGTCCACCTCACCCAGCACCGAACGCAGAGTCGTTTGGGCAAACTGTGAGGTCTGGTAAACGTAGTTCGAAACCTCGACCACCGCACGATTGGGATCAATTACACGTAAGAAAATTACGGCGTTGACCTTCAGGGTTACGTTGTCGCGGGTGATGATGTCCTGGGGAGGCACTTCTAAGGCTTCCTGACGCAAGGAGACGCGCACGATGCGGTCCACAGGGGCAAATACCAAAATCACTCCGGGACCTTTGGACTGCGGAAGCAAGTGGCCCAAGCGAAAGATCACGCCGCGCTCGTACTCAGCAAGAATCTTGATTGAGCTCAAGACGTATAGCAGAATGATGATCGCGACAATCGCGAGTGTTCCCATGCCTATATCCATTGTGTGCTCCCCTGTTCTTCGATTCGACGTGATTGTACTGCAAGCAGTGACAGTAAGCTCGATTATCGCCTAGACGAGTGTTTTCTCCGTTGGCTCGGCTGCGCCAGAACTCACCGATTTGACGCACAGCCGGAAACCGTCCACTCGCTCGACAATGACCTTTTCTCCCGCAGCCACTTCATTTGCTGCCACCGCATCCCAGATTTCTCCATGTACGAAAACCTTGCCGGAGGGCGACAGGGTGGTTTGCGCGGTACCCATTTCTCCAATCAGACCTTCGATTCCCGTCGTAACCTTGTTTCGCCGGGCCTTGAGAGCTATGCCCATCAGCAGGACAGTAATGCCCCCTAACGGAATGCTCACCGCCAGCGCGGTTGCCAGATGAACGCGCATCTCTGGGACAGGAGTATCCACCAGCAGCAGCGCGCCGATCACCAGTGTCGCAATTCCCCCGATCGCAAGCACGCCGTGCGCGGCAAATTTCACGTCCAGAGCAAATAGCACGAAGGCGGCAAATATAAGCACCACGGCGGCGAATCGAATGGGTAACAAATGCAGGGCAAAAATGGCGAGCAGAATAAAAACGATGCCTACCGTTCCCGGCCAAACCGCGCCGGGATGATTGAACTCGGTGTAGAGGGCGAGCGCACCGATCGCCAACAAGATAAAAGCAATGTCAGGATCCATCAGAAACCCGAGAATCCGCTCTTTGACGGTTTCCTCTATCGTGACTTCTTTTTCGCCTACCAGGTTCAGCCTCGCGGATTCGCCATTAAAGCGTTTGATCGGCTTTGACGATATCTGGCGAAACAGGTCTTCCTCGCTCGAGGCGACATAGTCAATCAGCTTCTGAGAAAGAGCTTCGCTATCGGTAAATGATTTCGACTGGCGCACCGCGCTCTCGGCCACCTCGACGTTCCGACCGCGCTTGGAAACGACTGAGCGCATCAGGGCTGCCGCGTCGTTCTCCACCTTTTCTGCCATTTTGCCTTTGATGTCCCCGCCGAAGGGGCCAACGGGATGCGCAGCGCCGGTGTTCGTGCCTGGCGCCATCGCAGCGATGTCCGCGCTTTCGAGGATGAAAAATCCGGCTGACGCAGCACGGCTTCCGCTCGGAGTTACGTAAATGATGACCGGGACAGGCGATGCGAGAATCTTTTCCATAATCTCCCGCATATCGCTCATGACCCCGCCTGGAGTGCTCAACTCAATCAGGACAGCGTCGTCTTTTCGGGCCGCAGCTTGATCGAGTGCGCGCTCGATGCGCTCGGCAGTGGCGGCCTGAATAGTGTCATTAATTACGATCTTCAGAACATCGGCTCTGGATATTACGGGAACTATGAGAAGCGCCACAATTGTGGAACAGGTGCGGAGTCGCATGGGTGTACTCCTTGAACCGCGCTGCATGCAAATATTGTCTCGCAAAATACGAAAGGAAATGAAAGATTGTGCGGTTTGGCGTCGCGGCCGGTCGTCACTAATGCCGGCTGGTAGCGATGGCTTCTGGATTCTTAATCTTCACTGCGATATCTATAAATGCCAGCGCGGCCCTGCTCAGGGCCTTGTCCTTGCGGAAAACCAGCGCCAGGTCGCGTCGAATCTGCGTGTCCGCCAATAAAACGGTTACCAGCACATTGGCCCGTACATCCTCTTCCACGTTGGAACGTGGGATGAAGCCGATACCCACATCCGCTGCCACAAAACGCTTCAGCAGTTCGCTGGAATCGAGTTCCATCGAATAGCGCGGTTTCAGCTTGCGTTCATGGAAAAGTTCGTCCAGTGCGTCACGCGTGTGGCCGACTTTGGGCATGAGCAGAGGGTATTGAGCAATATCGGCGGCTGACGCCGATTTCAGCTTTGACAAGGGATGTCTGGGCGGCACAATGAGCACAAGCTCGTCGCGATGGATCAGCACCGCCGTCAGCCGATTGTCGGTAATCGGCATGGAAACGACCCCAAAGTCAACCGAGTTGTCGATGACCGATTCCAGCACTTTCGCGTAATCAGCACGCTTGATGTTGACCGCCACGTCCGGATACTGTTTTTTAAAATGCGCAAACACTTCCGGCAGAATATGGAGGCAAGTGCCCTCATTTGCGCCGACTACGATCTCGCCTCGCGGCACACGCTCAGTTTCTGCAATTGCGGTGGTTACGGTTTTGCGCGCGTCAAGCGTCTCTTCGGCAAATCTCAGGAATAACTTGCCCGATGCAGTCACCGACACCTTGCCGCCCGAGCGGTCAAGCAGTTTTGCGCCAACCTCCTCCTCGAGCGAGCGTATCTGCGACGAGATCGCCGGCTGGGTGCGGAAGCGCTTCTCCGCTGCCCGCGAAAAACTCGACAGACGCGCCACCTCAATGAATGTTTCCAGTTGATCGAAATCCATAGAAGAAACTGGCGTCAGGCTCCAGGCTTACCATCCGAAGCGCCTCGCTTGTCACCGGTTGCGTGAGTCCGAGGCCGGACACCGGATTCCTGATGCCGCATTTGAAGCTCTTATTTCCGCCATAAAAACGATCAATTTCACTAGCCCTGGATGAAGGAAATAGAATGCTTCCGCGCGCCCTGTTTGAAAGATTGTAGCAGGTGTACAATTCTCGACATTCCCAGCAATAGAGTCCGGTTGCAGCATTAAAAATTGACCTCAGTGTGTCCCATGACCCCCGTTTCGAGTTTCGCCCAATATCTCAAAGGAGCATTTTAAAATGGCCGATGCAAAAACTGTTCTGGAGTTCGCAAAGAAGAACGGGGCCAAATTGCTTGACCTCCGTTTCACCGACCTCCCCGGCTTGTGGCAGCATGTTTCCTATCCAATCAACCAACTGAGCGAAGACTCTTTTGAAGAAGGATTCGGTATGGACGGCTCGTCCATCCGCGGCTGGGCAGCGATCAACGAAAGCGACATGCTGCTGGTTCCAGATCCCAAAACTCACATGATGGATCCCTTCACCGAAGTACCGACGCTGGTGCTGGTTTGCGATGCCATTGATCCGGTGACAAAGCAGCATTATGATCGCGATCCCCGCTACATCGCCGAGAAAGCCGAGCTTTACCTCGCCTCCACCGGTCTCGCTGATACCGCGTACTTCGGCGCCGAAGCTGAGTTTTTCATTTTTGACAATATCCGTTTCGATCAGCGCGAACAGCACGGCTTCTATTTCATCGACGCGGAAGAAGGGCGCTGGAATTCCGGGCGTGAAAACAACAATCTGGGCTATCGGCCACGGTATAAAGAAGGGTATTTCCCCGTGCCTCCGATGGACCACTACCAGGACCTGCGCAGCGAAATGGTCATGACCATGATGAACTGCGGCCTGGATGTCGAGTGCCATCATCACGAGGTCGCCACCGGCGGGCAGACTGAAATCGACCTGAAGTACGATTCCCTGGTGAACTCCGCCGACCACATGCTGCTTTACAAGTATGTGGTCAAAAATGTTGCCAACCAGTATGGCAAGACCGTGACCTTCATGCCCAAGCCGATCTTTCAGGACAATGGCAGCGGCATGCACACCCACCAGTCGCTGTGGAAGGGCGGCAAACCACTCTTCGCAGGGGATGGCTATGCCGGACTTTCGCAGATGGCCCTGTGGTATATCGGTGGCCTGATCAAGCACGGTCCGGCGCTCGCCGCCCTGATCGCTCCGACTACAAATTCCTACAAACGTCTGGTTCCCGGCTTCGAAGCTCCTGTCAATCTGGCGTATTCACGACGCAACCGCTCGGCGGCGTGCCGAATTCCCATGTATTCGGCATCGCCGAAAGCCAAGCGCGTAGAGTTCCGGCCGCCTGACCCGAGCTGCAATCCGTATTTAGCGTTCGCGGCTATGCTGATGGCCGGCCTCGATGGAGTCGAAAACAAAATAGATCCCGGCCAGCCGTTGGACAAGGACATCTATGATCTGGGTCCGGAAGAATTGGCGAAAGTTCCGTCCATGCCGGGCTCCCTCGAAGAAGCCCTCGATTCTCTCGAGAAAGATCATGCCTTTTTACTCAAAGGCGATGTCTTTACCGAGGAGCTCCTCAGCACCTATGTTGATTACAAGCGCTCGAAGGAAGTGGACGCCGTCCGTCTGCGTCCACATCCCTACGAATTCGCTCTGTATTACGACATTTAGCAGGATTAGCTGTGGAAAGGCCCGGGATATACCCGGGCCTATGGCTCAAAATAAAAGCCCGGCTTTTTTGGCCGGGCTGTTTCTTTAAGATCGAAAGCTGTTACATGGACGAGGCCTTCATGCGATGCTGCCAGGGGTTTTCGTCGATCGCATGCAGTCGCGGAAGATGCTCTGCCGGCGATTGGTGGACTTCAAAGTCCTGCAACTCGGTGAGGCCGTCAGAAATGGCGGCCAGCGTTGCGTTCGATTTGGCCAGAACACTGAGCAGATACTTGCGGGCAATCGGACGATCTGCCGGGTGAACCAATTTCCACCAGCGCTTTACCGATTCCTGCACCTCACCCTGGGTTTTGGCGTCTTCGACCAGACTATCAATCAGACGGTAAACTTTGCTTTTTACCGCTTGATAAGAAACTGATATTTCCTGCCCCATTTTGTGACTTGGCTCCTTGCCGAACGTCACTGCACGAGGTTGGCCAAACCACCGCTCTGATTTCGCGGCACTTACGTCCATCTGTGACAAGTTCTCTCCAACTTGTTGGAGAATTGACGACCGGCAATATGGTTTTCCGTAGGCTGCCGGGTTCCGTAGAAAGAACGATACCGCGGTCCTCGGATATACAATGCCAATTCCTTAATGATCGCTCGGCAGGGCAGACTGAACTAGATATCACACTTCGCAGGGGGCGGAATGAAATTACTCGGTTTTTTTGCCATCACCACTCTAATATGCGCAGGACTGCAGGCCCAGGAAATGCATGCTGTAAAGCAGGAGCGCATGTTTTTTCCCTCGGACACTCTTTGGGGATATGCACAATTCGATGTAGCCCCTCCACACAATGAGATCGACCCGAACCTGTGCGCTTCGAATGCTGGTAACTTCGGCGGCGCCAATGCTCCTTGCAATGCCTTTGCGAGATATATGCTATCCGGACTGCTCGAGGTCAGGCCATTTGGCAGAGGGCCATTCCGCCGGTTCATGCTCTTTGGGGAGCCGCGTTTCCTGTTCGGGAAGAATGTGCCTCAGAACCTGTACACCGGGTCGTTCGATGCGATTGGGGTCGAGCGCTCCTGGGGCGCAGCCATTTACCTGGGAAAGGGATTCGAGGCGCGCGTGACCCAGCATTTCTTGTTTGATCGCTTCGGCGCCCGTGATCGCTATCTAGGCAATGCCGATCTGGGCCCGAATGGCCCCTGGGGTCGCTACAATACCATCGGCGTGCGGAAATATTTTGGCAGCCGGAGGTGGTGAGATTTTCAGCATTCAGCATTCTATTCAGAATTCAGGATGGACCAACCGTTAGCCGCTTTAGGAATTGGGCTCCCAGCTTCTGCGCGCGATTAAAGAATCGTGATTTGGCAGATGCTAATTGCTGAGTACTGAATGCTGAGGTGTTGCCCGCATGCTATTCTGATTGGCCGCGCGGCCTCTCCGGGTAGACCTTGATTGTTCAATGCATCTCTCTGAAAACCCCGCAAAACCAGCAAATTCCCGCTTCGATACAATTCCTTTCCACGACCGCGAATCGGCCCGCCTCGGTTACGAGCGGATTGCACTTAAGCTCTCGGCGCCGATGGCTGCGATATTTTGCGGCCTTCTAGCCGAATCTCCCGACCCTGACTCCGCCTTATTGCTCTTTGAGCGGCTGATAACTGAAACCTCGCCGGAAACCCTGCATTTGATGGAGGTCCACCCTTTCCTGGCGCACTATGCCGTCGCGGTATTCGGAACCAGTTGGTACTTGGGCGAAACTCTGATTCGCAACCCCGACCTCTTGCATGCTTTCCAGCGCGAGCGCCGACTGGACCGCGGTTACTCGCATGATGAGTTCTCTGAGGCGCTGGCGCGCTTCGCTTCACGCTCATTTGAACGCGACCCTTCCGTGATCCTGGCCCGATTCAAGCGCCGCGAGTACGTGCGCATTTTGCTGCGCGATGTCCTTGGGATCGCTCCGCTGGCGGAGACCGCGGCCGAGATTTCCGCGCTCTCCGATGTGCTGTTGCAAGAGGCGTTTCGCGAGGCTGAATCTGCCATGGAACACCGGCTCGGCTTGCCTCAGCATCTCGACGGCTCAGGACGGGCTGTGAATACGCCGTTTGCCGTACTGTCCCTCGGCAAACTCGGCGGAAACGAACTCAACTACAGCTCCGATATCGATCTCATGTTTCTCTATGGGGATGGTCCCGAGCCTCCGACGGCGACCATTTCAAATCGCGAATATTTCGTGCGTTTGGCCCAGCAGTTGACTGAGATCCTTTCTCATCCCACGGCCGAAGGCGCGGTATTCCGAATCGATCTGCGGTTGCGACCACAGGGCAATGAGGGAGAGTTGGCGGTCAATCTCTCGCGCGCTCTCGACTACTACTCAAAGATCGCCCACGATTGGGAGCGCCAGGCTCTGATCAAAGTCCGCTATTCGGCTGGCAATGAGAAGCTCGCTCGCGAATTTATTCGACGAGTTCAGCCGCAGGTTTATAGCGAACACATCAACTTTGCGGCAATCAAGACTGCCCTGGTCACGCGCGAAAAGATCGACCGCAAGCGCCGCCGTCAGGCAGCCGCCTCGAAAGAAAACCCCGCCGACGTAAAGTTAGATCGTGGCGGTATTCGCGATATCGAGTTTCTGGTGCAGTGCCTCCAACGTGTTTATGGCGGCCCCGAACCGTGGCTGAGGTCCGGCGGAACCTTGTTCTCATTGCAGAAACTCCACGACAAGGGTCACATCTCGGGCCATGACTTTCACGAACTGACTTCCGCATACACGTTCCTGCGTCATCTGGAACATCGTTTACAGCTTCGGCAGGGGCAACAAGTGCATCGCCTTCCTGCGGAACAGCATGGTCTCAATATCCTGCTGCGTTCAATGAGCGGGCTCGCGCCCGGCTACCGGCTTGCGGACCTCGTGGCGTGTGTCCGAGAGCGCATGGCGGCAGTTGCAGAGATTTACCAGCGTGTCATCTATCAGCAGGAAGGCCGGGGCTCCCAGCTTCCGGCGGCCGACGAGTTCCGCCTTCAAAGCGGGGCGGAATCGTTCACCGCAGGACAATCGAACCAGCAAATGATCGAGCAACTTTCCCAAGATGCGCCCCAGCTTGCTCGAGCCTTGAAGACAGCTCGTCCGGGGTCTGCGATTCGAAGAAATGCTCTGCGTTTTCTCAGTGCAGCTTTCGCCAGCTCAGAGCGATATGCAACGATGCTGCGAGAACAGAGCAGTATTGCTGAATCTCTGCCGCTGTTTGACACCAGTGAATACCTGACCGAGGTTCTGGTAAGACACCCGGAGGAAGTGTCATCTCTGACTGAAATCCGTTCATCGGCGCCCCCGGTCGCCGGTGCAAACTTGTTCGGCATGCTGAATCAGGACTGGTTCGGCGACCGCGATCCTGTATTCGGCTACATTGCGAATTCAACGGCGACCCATTCGGAAAAGATCGCATTGCTGCGTCGGCACTTCCGTCATCGCGCGTTCATGTCCGGTGCGCGCGATGTGCTCGAGGTCAGGCCTGTTTATGCGGCCCTGGCCGAGACTAGCGACGCGGCGGACGAGGCTATCAGCGCAGCTTTTGGCATTGCAGGCGCACCCCCCGGTCTCACAATCCTGGCCGTGGGCCGACTTGGCACACGAGAATTTGATCTTCTCTCTGATGCCGATCTGCTTTTTGTCGGAGAGGAAGGGCGCGACCGGCGAATGCTGACGCGGGCAGTCGAAGAATTGATGCAGGCCCTCGCCGCCTATACTCAGGACGGTCTCGTTTTCCCGGTTGACGCCCGCTTGCGTCCACGGGGCGGCGAGGGTGAACTCGTGGTCACACCCAGCCAATTGGAACAATACTTTACCTCCGAAGCCCAACCATGGGAGGCGTTGATGTATACCAAGCTGCGCGTGGTCTGCGGAGATCCAAGGCTTGGACACCGCGCCGTTCACGCGACAGACATTCTGTTCCGCCGTTTCGCGGGCGAGAAGGCTTTTCCTGCCGCGGTTCGGCAGATGCGAAAGAAGTTGGAGGACGCAAGCGCTCCTGAAAAGAGCATTCGTACCTCGCCGGGAGCTCTCTATGACGCCGATTTCATCTCCAGCTTTCTGCTGGTCAGGCACGGTATTCGGGCGAAGCTGGGGACACTACGCGACCGCCTGTGGCGGTGCGCCACTGCTGGCGTGCTCGAGAAGAAAGATGCGGCGGTGCTCGATCACGCAGGCGAACTCTGCCGCAGTGTAGAACACGCTCTGAGACTTGTGATTGGCAGAAATGTGCGCTGGCTTCCGGCAGCGGAGCATCCGCGGCAGGCGATCGAGGAGCTTACCGGGAAGATTCTGCGGCGCGGGTTTGTGGATGGATTGGAAAGGGAACTATCGGAAACGTTTAAAAGCGTTCGCGAAATCTACGATCGCGTGATTGTATGACGCGGCAGCAGGAACGGCCGCCCTCGGCTCTCCAATGAGCTTTAAGGCTTCGGCCTCGTCGTTTTCAGCGAGTAGTTCCAGGCCACCCCGAAGGCAGTTACGCTGACATGACCAATTGAAAGCCAGCGCTCCATTTTATGGTGCCCCGTGCGATGGAAGATATACGAGATGCCAACGGATGTCGCGGCGCCGGCAGCCTCCAGGGCGGCGAATCCAGCCGAGTTGTTGACAATGTCGTCGGGAATCAAGACTTCTTGCCGCCCTCGGCGCTCAAAGTTTTTAGTCGAGGCGTAGTCGAGCCCCCGAAAAAGTGCTATGCCAGAAAAGAGGAGGATATTTTCGCGGTCCCAAAAGCGGTGCTGGGGTGGAGCATAATCGACGATCATTGACGCGGGGGCGGTCGGCAGCCCGTCCTGGTTGGCCTCTTGCGATTGCGCCGCTGTACAGGCGAACGCTGAAATCGTAAGGAACCCCAGCAGCGCGCGGGCGACCATCGCCAGATTGTAACGGTTAAAAACACGAGGCGTTGTCACAAAATGTTCAATTTTCGTTCTACATTTATAATTCTTGTTCCCATTTCACGGAGGTTTTCCCTTAATGCCGGACTCATACAATGGCGTGCCTGTGCCCAAGTCCAACCAAGGCACGCGCATCACCTACAAAGATGGGCGAATCCAAGTCCCGTCAAATCCCATTATTCCGTTCATCGAGGGCGACGGCACTGGACGCGACATCTGGAAGGCGTCGGTGCGGGTGTTCGATGCTGCCGTGCAAAAAGCCTACAGCGGCAAGCGCCGCATTGCGTGGTATGAGATTTTCGCTGGAGAAAAGGCCAAAGCAAAGTTTAACGACTGGCTACCGCAAGAATCCGTCGAAGCTATCCGCGAATTTCGGGTCGCCATTAAAGGGCCACTGACCACGCCGGTGGGAGGAGGCATTCGCTCGTTGAACGTAACCTTGCGTCAGGTACTTGATCTCTATGCCTGCATCCGTCCGGTGAAGTATTACAAGGGCACGCCGTCGCCGGTGAAGAATCCCGAGCGCATGAATGTGGTCATCTTCCGCGAGAACACCGAAGACGTTTACGCCGGAGTCGAGTGGGAACAGGGAACTGCTGAGGCCGCAAGACTGATCCACTTCCTCAACAAAGAAATGCTGAAGGGGGGAAAGAAGCAGGTGCGGACCGATTCCGGCGTCGGCATCAAGCCGATCTCGATCTTTGCCACCAAACGCCTGGTCCGCATGGCCATCCAGCACGCACTTGAAAACGGGTTGAAAACCGTCACTCTGGTTCACAAAGGCAATATTCAGAAGTTCACCGAAGGTGCGTTTCGCAAATGGGGCTATGAACTTGCCACGGAGGAGTTCCGCGACAGAGTCGTCACCGAACGCGAAAGCTGGATCATCGACAACAAAGACAAGAATCCAAATCTATCAGCTGAAGACAATGCCGCACTGGTCGAACCCGGCCTGGAATTCGCCCCACCAGAGTTTGGCAAGTCGGTAGCCGACGAAGTTCGGTCGGTGCTCAATGCGATATATACCAGCCACGGCCATGGTGCCTGGAAGAAGAAATTAATGATTAACGATCGCATTGCCGATTCTATTTTCCAGCAGGTGGTGACGCGAGCGGACGAATATTCAGTGCTGGCCACCCCGAACTTGAACGGTGATTACATATCTGACGCTTGCGCAGCCCAGGTAGGCGGGCTTGGCATCGCTCCGGGCGCGAATATTGGCGACGGATACGCAGTGTTTGAAGCCACCCACGGCACTGCGCCCAAGTATGCCGACAAGGACGTTATCAACCCTGGTTCAGTCATGCTCAGCGGCGTGATGATGTTTCGCTATCTGGGATGGAACGAAGCCGCAGACCTGGTCGAACGCGGCCTCGAACAAACCATCGAACAGAAGAAAGTCACATACGATTTTGAACGTCTGATGCCGGGCGCAACCAAGGTCAGCACCAGCAAGTTTGCGGATGCCATTATTGAAAATATGGAAGCCGCAGTGCCGACCACGGCCTAAAGGGCGTTACTACAGAGAACGCAGAGGATCACCGAGGTTGTTCTGTGGTGCTCTTCACTGTGACTCTCAGCGCCCCTGTGGCAAAGCTTTTGACTTTGATTTTTGCTCTGCCTGAAAGGAAGCCATGC
>Ga0105241_10000864_pt1 | contig 22996 bp, 19 predicted proteins | sample KBSC64metaG_FD_80422 | JGI IMG/M metagenome (GOLD analysis project Ga0105241, IMG submission 80422) | Corn rhizosphere microbial communities from Kellogg Biological Station, Michigan, USA - KBS C6-4 metaG | ecosystem: Host-associated > Plants > Roots > Rhizosphere > Soil | place: Michigan, USA... | reverse complement strand
GATGGCGCTACTTCCCAAACGACGAATCCCTGGTACGGCATGTGGACGAACGGGATGCTGGCCGCCAACGTACCGTTCCTGGACAGCCTCATGTCGCAGAACGATCCCCGCCTGAACGCGTACTTTACTTCCATCAACGGTGTCTCCGGCGATGACGTATTCGGACTGGGTAAAGTGCAGAGCGGCGTCGTGGGCAATGGTGATTATATGGGCATCGGACCCGACGCATGGTCCTACTACGGACAAAAGTCTTCTCCCGTATATTTGGCCACTTATCCCGAGCTGCTGATGATCGAGGCGGAAGCCGCGTTACGTTCAGGCGATGCAGCACGTGCAGCATCCGCGCATAATGCAGCGATCACAGACCAGGTCAACGCTGTGCTCTCCCTGCCGGCCTCCAAGGCCAGCGATAAAGCCAAGATCGCGGCCTACCTCGCCAGGTTCGCCAGCGAGACAGCTGCCACCATCACCCTGGAGAAGATCATGACGGAAAAACACAAGATCATGTTCTCCATAGAAGGGGAATCCTGGATGGACGTACGCCGGACGGGTAACTTATACCCCACATGGCTGACCATTCCCGTGCAGGATGAAACAGCCACTCCTGTGGTGCCCGTGGCCAGCCAGTTCATCCAGCGTTTGCTGTATCCGCAGTCGGAACTGGATAGAAATGCCGCGAACGTACCCAACGCCACCATTTTTGACAAACTGACGATCCTCCAATAAACAACGAAAAAGCCCCGGGAGACCGGGGCTTTTTCTTATAATTTTATCTCGTCTTCCTGCTTATCGAAGAAATGGAACTCCGTCAAATGGTAGTTCGTATTGGCAGTGATATGAATTTTCTGTTTGTATTTCCACCGCCAGTTCCATTGCCTTGACCCGATGCCGAATAATTTTCCCTTGGTCAGATAGGCATGCATAATGGGGTGAACTGAGAGAGTGAGGTCTTTATGCTGATGATTGATCAGGTAGCTTAAATTCTTTTCGATCTCGTCCTCCAGGATGAGGGCTGAAGATATTTTACCCGTGCCGTTACAGGTCGGACATACCTCCTGCGTGTTGATGGTAACCTCCGGCTTCATCCGCTGACGGGTGATCTGCATGAGCCCGAACTTGGAGATGGGAAGCACGGCATGCTTGGCCCTGTCGGTACGCATAAAGGATTCCATCGATTCCATCAGCTTGCGCTTGTTATCCGGCAGCTTCATATCGATGAAGTCCACGACGATGATCCCGCCCAGATCCCGCAGCCGCAGCTGCCTGGCAATTTCTTCGGCAGCCTCCAGGTTTGTTTCCAGGGCATTCTGCTCCTGGTTGTTACTGACGCTTTTATAACCGCTGTTCACATCGATGACATGCAGCGCTTCGGTATGCTCCAGGATCAGGTAGGCGCCGCTGGGAAGATTTACCGTTTTCCCAAAAGCCGCTTTTACCTGCTTGGTGACGCTGAACTGATCGAATATAGGAGAGCCGTTGTGGTAATACGATACGATGTCTACCTTATCCGGAGCGATGCGCTGGATATAGCTCTTCGTATCATTGTAGATATTCCTGTCGTTGATGACGATCTTGTTGAAATCCTCATTCAGCAGGTCCCTCAGCATGCTGGTCGTTTTCGTCTGCTCGCTGAGGATCTTGGCAGGCGCTGTGGCGCCTTTCAGGTTGTGCTGGATAGTCTTCCAGGTGGCTACCAGTTCCGTAAGGTCCTCATGCAGTTCAGCCGTGTTCTTTCCTTCCGCGGCAGTCCGGACAATAACCCCGAAATTCTTCGGCTTGATGGCCTCAACGATCTTCTGCAGCCGTTTGCGCTCCTCTGAAGAGTGGATCTTACGGCTGACAGCGACAATATCATTAAAAGGAGTAATGACGACAAAACGGCCCGGAAGGGATATTTCACAGCTGAGACGGGGCCCCTTGGCCGCAATGGGTTCTTTTAATATCTGAACGAGGATATGAGGCTTGCCATTCAATACCTCGTTGATCTTCCCCGTCTTGATGATCTCAGGCTCTACCTGGAAACTACCAAACTCAAAGCCTTCCGCACTGTTGTCATTCATCGCTTGTTGCGTGAATTTCAATAGCGATCTGGCATAGGGACTCAGGTCGGTGTAATGCAAAAAAGCATCCTTTTCAAAGCCTACATCCACAAAAGCAGCATTCAGCCCCGGAATAAGTTTCTTTACCTTTCCCAGGTACAGATCACCTACCGCAAAGCTTGCGTCAGCCTTTTCATGGTGTAACTCCACCAGCTTCTTATCCTCTAATAGGGCTATTTCAACACCCTGCGGGGTCGCATTTATGATCAGTTCCTTATTCAAGCGTAACTAGCGTTTGCCATCGACATCAACCTTTTTGAATGAGGCCATTCTGTCCAATCCATCCACCTGCGAAAAAGAAAACTTATTTGTTTCTCTTCTTATGGCGGTTCTTTCTCAGTCTTTTTTTACGCTTATGCGTCGCAATCTTATGACGCTTACGCTTTTTACCACAAGGCATACTTTTGTGCTTTTATGAGTTTAAAAATAAATTCCTAATTGATTAAGGTTCCTCACCACATGTTCCAAATGAGAGACTTATCGCAAAGACTGGATACTTTGATCAATCTCCTTGATCATATCCGGATTACCGACCAGCTTTCGGGCAGCCTCATACCATTTGATGGCGTCGGCTTTATTGCCCTTTTGCTGATGGACTTCGGCAAGTAGGAGTATCGCTTCGATATTGGCAGGTTGATGTCGAACGACGGTTGTCAAACGTTCAATAGCTTTATCAAATTGCCCCGATACGATGCCCCCCCAACCCAGCATGAGTTGAGCGTACATATTGGTCGTATCACGGCGTGCTACTTCCAAAATCCGCTGAATCCCCTCCATGACCTCCGTCGGACTTCCGGCCGAGCTGCCAAAAACATAACTTGCGCCCAGCCCCACCTTCGTGGAGTCATTTTGTGGATTCAGTTCTAAAGCCTTTTCAAACAACTCTTTAGCATTGGTGGCCATCCAGCTTTTGATCGCGGGATTTTCCTGCCCCCTCAGCTCCCCAAGAAATATTTGGGCTGCAAATGTCAGACTTTTTTCGGAATTTTCCAATTTAGCTGCTTCAGCCGTATAATAGGCAAAGGGCAGAAACCCATTCTGCACCGAATCCCGCCAGAAGGCAGCCAGCTGCCGGCTGGCATTCAGCTGCTGCGCTTTTACATCCCCTCTTACCACAGCATGCTGCAATCGGGTGACATATTCTGATTGTATAGGAGTAAGCTTTGATTGTGAGGATTGTAGAATATCCTCGGTACTGATCGGTTTTGAAATAGCAGCCCCTTGAGATGCTCCTTCGGAGATCTCGGGCTTTTTTTGCGGAGGAACTGTTTGTCCAAAAAAATACAGAGCGAGTAATAAGAGCACCCCGGTGCCGGCTACAATAATTTGCTGTCTCTTCATGCTTTTCGCTTAGAGCGCAAAATTACATCTCTTCATCCGGGTTTGGCTGATCTTCTTTCACCGACTGCAATTTTTTTACTTCTGCTACAAACTCTTTTGCAGGCTTGAATGCAGGAATAAAGTGCTCAGGGATATGAACTGCCACATTCTTTTTTATATTGCGTCCGATTTTGGCGGCGCGTTTTTTCGTAATGAAACTTCCAAATCCCCGGATGTAAATATTTTCTCCCTGGGAAAGGGTTTCCTTAACTTCTTTGAACATGGTTTCCAACGTCACCAGGACGTCCACCTTAGGTATACCTGTTTTTTCCGATATCTGGTTAACTAGGTCTGCCTTTCTCATGGGGATTAAGTTTTATAAGTTTCTGATTTTAAATATATAACAAAATTTTTAATTCACAACACCTTGTCTGAAATCCTTTTTCAATGTCAAAATAATAGATTTGGTTTATTTGTGCAAGGATTCTCTAAAATATTGATTGTGAATTTTAAGGAGGGCTAATTTAAGGGAAAATGGTGGTAAAAACAGAAGATTTTACAGAACTATTGCTAAAATGGCATAAAAATGAGAATTTCCGGGCTATGCCCTGGAAGGGTGAAAAAGACCCCTACAGGATCTGGCTGAGTGAAGTTATCCTCCAGCAAACCCGCGTGGAGCAGGGCTGGGCCTACTATGAAAAATTCCTCGCGGAATTTCCTGCTATTGAAGATCTTGCCCGGGCTCCGGATCAAAAAGTATTCAAATGCTGGGAAGGTCTGGGATATTACAGCCGCTGCCGTAATCTCATTGCCACAGCCCGGAAGATCACCAGCGACTACGGTGGCAAATTTCCCGCTGACTACGAGAGTATTCACGCTTTGAAAGGCATCGGCCCTTATACAGCCGCAGCTATTTCCTCCTTTGCGTTCAATCTTCCCCATGCCGTGGTGGATGGGAATGTGCTGCGGGTACTATCCCGTTATACAGGCGATGCCACTCCCATCGATACCACTGCCGGCAAAAAAAAATATACAGCACTGGCCGGACAGCTGCTGGATAAAGACCAACCCGGCATTTATAATCAGGCTATCATGGATTTCGGCGCCGTGGTATGCAAACCTCAAAACCCGCTGTGTGCGAGTTGTATCCAGCGGAAGAGCTGCCAGGCTTACTGCACTGAAAGGGTAGGCGAACTTCCTGTCAGGGAAAAAGTCCTTCGCAAAAGAAGCCGCTGGTTCTATTATTTTATGGTAGAAACACCTGATAAGAAAGTATATATCCGTCAAAGGTTAAAAGGGGATATCTGGGCAGACCTTTTTGAGCTGGTGGGCTGGGAATCCGAAGAGCCGGTGTATCCCGAAGATATCCTCCGGGGCGCTGCAGCAGGGCGTGTCTTTGGAAAGCAGTCACTCACAGTCAGGTATATATCAAAAGTATATCGACAGGAATTGACGCACCAGACTATCCAGGGACAATTCTTTACTATCCAGCTAAGCCGCCCGCTTCCCTCTTTAAAGGACTATCTGCTGATAGACAAGGAGAAATTAAACGAATATCCGTTCCCAAAATTTATTAATGCCTGGCTGAAAGACCCCACCCCGGCACAAAGCTTGTTCTAACTAAATTTATCTTTTTGCCCGAAAAAATTTAATTTTAGATAGCGGGGCCGTGCGGCACGGCCTTTAAACAGGAATTGGTATTTTAAGACGATTGTAAACTTCAAACTTCTTCGTATGCGAGGCGTAAATAGGGTGATGTTAATTGGAAATTTAGGAAAAGACCCGGATGTACAGGTATTGGAGGGGAATATTGCCGTCGCCAAATTTTCTTTGGCTACTACAGAAACCTTTAAAGACAGGGCAGGTAAATTGATCTCACAGACAGAGTGGCACACCGTTGTCCTCTGGAGGGGACTCGCCGAACTGGCGCAGAAATACCTGCACAAAGGCAGCCTGGTATACATAGAAGGAAGATTACGCACCCGCAGCTGGGAAGATAAGGAAGGGAATAAAAAATTTGCCACCGAAGTCGTCGGGGACAACCTGATCATGCTGGACAAACGCTCGGACGGACCTTCTCATCCCCATATCCATCACGAAGGCCTGGAAGGCGGTAGCGGCGATTCCCCTACCCTGGGAGAGCCCTCCGAAGACCTGCCATTCTAACTCGTTGATCGAGTAGCCATTGTTAACCAAATAAATTATTTTGGATCACCCTTTAACGAAACTGTTACTGAACGAAGTGATATCTCCTGTGTTTCTGATCATCAACCCACAGGCTACTACTATCCTGGCTATCGTCATCCTCTTCCTGCTGATCATCTCCTTTGTGCTGTCGGGCTCCGAAGTGGCTTTTTTCTCACTGACATACAAGGACATCAACATCCTGAAGACCAAACAGGACGCCAGCTGGAAGAGGATCGTCACCCTGCTGGAAGAACCAAAGAACCTGCTCGCCTCCCTGCTCATCGCCAACTGCATCATCAATATCGCCATTATTATCCTGGCCAATTTCCTCATCGATGAAATGGTCCTGTTAAAGCAGAGTTTCTGGCTGTTTGAATTCCTGATAAAAGTTATCCTTGTAGCCTTTGTAGTAATTCTTTTCGGAGAAGTTATGCCAAAGGTCTGGGCCACCCAGAACAATCTCCAGTTCGCCTATTACACCTCAGGTGTGGTAGAACTTACCCATTTGTTGTTCCGCAGGGTCAGCGGATGGGCCGTCCACAGGACTGAAGGGCTTGAAAAAACCTTTGGTCGTAAGAAGACGGCATTCAACCTGGAAAAGCTGGCCTCCGGAGAAGAAAAAAATATTTTACAGGGCTTTATCGAATTCGGCAGCATCACGGTAAAACAGATCATGCGTACCCGGCTGGAAGTACACGGTATTGATTACCAGGTCAGCTTCGCGGACCTGAAACAACGGGTGGAAGAGCTGCATTACTCCCGGCTGCCCGTCTACCGCAAAAGCCTGGATGACCTGGCCGGTATGGTCCATTCAAAAGATCTGATCACCCATCTGAACGAGCCTGATGACTTCGATTGGCATATCCTTATCCGGCCTCCTTTTTTTGTACACGAACACAAGCTGATAGAAGACTTGCTGCATGAGTTCCAGCAGAAACGGATCCATTTTGCCATCGTCGTGGATGAATTTGGCGGTACCAGTGGCATCGTCACCCTGGAAGACATCATGGAAGAGGTCATTGGGGATATACGGGACGAGTTCGACGAAGAGGATAGCGGCAATAGACGCCTGGATGACGGCAGCTATATATTCGAAGGCCGCACCATGCTGAACGATGTCTGCAAAGCCATGAGCCTGCCCGTAGATACCTTCGATGAAGTAAAAGGAGAAAGCGATTCCCTGGCCGGTCTTATCCTGGAACTATCCGGAAACATCCCCAAGGTCAACGATATCATACCCTGCGGGGATTTTGAGTTTACCATACTCGACGCAGACAGCAGCCGTATAAAAAAGGTAAAGGTCACCGTAAAAACGAATTCTTGAAATTGAGAAAGAAAATTGAAAAGGCCGCCCTGGCTGCCTGCGCAATACTGGCCCTTCTCTCTTCCTGCAACAGCGACTATAATCCCAAACGAAGAGGATATTTTAAGATCGATCTGCCCCGCCATCAATACCGCACTTTCGATCAGCAGGGCTATCCCTATACTTTTGAATACCCCGTTTACGCCAACATAGTGCAGGACAGCACCTTTTTCGAGGCAAAACCGGAGAACCCATATTGGATCAACATCGATTTCCCCCGGTTCAACGCAAAGATCTATATCAGCTATAAGGACATCGGCCAAAACACTTTCGACAAGCTGAGGGATGACGCCTTTAAGATGACCTTTAAGCACACTTACAAGGCTTCTTCCATCGATCAGACCCCGATCTCGACGTCCAATGGGGTGGGGGGCATCTTTTTCAATGTAGGGGGTAACGCGGCCACGGCCCATCAGTTCTTTGCTACCGACACGACCAAACACTTCCTGCGGGGCGCCCTGTATTTCGATACCACCCCCAACGAGGATTCGCTAAAGCCGGTGAACGACTTTTTACAGGAAGACATGACCCATCTGATCAATACGTTGAAATGGAGACCGGCGGGCAATAAGCAGCCATAAAAACCACCGGCGTGCAGTATATTTGTAATTATGATAGCAATCGATAACGTCCTGGTAAGCGACCTCCTGGTGGAAGAGCAGTTTGTATGCGACCTCCTGAAATGTAAAGGCGGCTGCTGTGAGGATGGGGACGCAGGCGCCCCGCTGGAAAAAGAGGAAATGGACAGGATCAACGAGGTCTATGAAACGGTGAAACCCTACCTCACCGCTGCGGGAATAAAAGAGATCGAAAGCCGGGGCCGGTACAATTACGACAGGGAATTCGGATGGGTCACCCCCACCATCGAAGGAAAGATGTGCGCTTACGGGTTCAGGGACAGTAAGGGTATTATCAAGTGCGGGATCGAACAGGCATACTACGATGGCAAGATCAGCTGGAAAAAACCCATCAGCTGCCATTTATACCCCGTGAAGATCAGCAAGACCAGGACCAACGAAGTGGTGAACTATGAACCCCGCGAGACCATGTGCCGGCCGGCCTGCGTACAGGGAAAAAAATTAAAAGTGCCCGCCTACGTATTTCTGAAAGAAGCGCTGGTGCGTAAATTCGGAAAGGAATTTTATGAAGCGTTGGACCAGGTGGCAAAAAAATACTTTTCACAATGACCGATACAGCAGCCAGTTTCATCGCTCGCAGCACCGTGAAGGCGGAGGACATGGACCACCGGCGTAAGATCAACTTCAACATCGGCCGGTACAACGCCGTCGTCCCCCAGGGCAAGCAGCAGTTCAGCGAGCTGCACCTGGCCCGCGAAAGAGCAAAGAACATTAAATGGCGGGCGCTGGAGACCCTGGACAAACAACTGGAAGAATTTGAAGCCATCTTCACCCAAAGAGGCGGAAAGGTCATTTGGGCAGAGGATGCTGCATCCGCTCTGCAGGAGATCCTCACCATATGTAAGGAAAAAAATTGCAGGACCATTGTCAAAAGTAAGAGCATGGTCACCGAAGAGCTCAAGCTGAATGATTTCCTGGAAGGGCACGGCATCGAGTCCGTAGAAACGGATCTGGGAGAATACATCCAGCAGCTGGACGGCGAACCTCCTTACCACATCGTTACCCCGGCTATGCATAAGAGTAAGGAAGATGTGGCGAAGCTCTTCTACGAGAAGCTGCACACCAAACCCAATCTCACGCCTGAACAGTTGACACTGGTGGCCCGGGAAAAGCTGCGGGAGAAGTATGTACAGGCTGAAATAGGCATCACCGGCGCCAATTTTATCATCTCCGACACAGGCGGCATCGCCGTCACGGAAAATGAAGGCAACGCCCGTCTCAGCTGCGCCTTTCCCAATACACACATCGTCATAGTCGGTATCGAGAAAGTGATCCCCACGCTCACAGACCTGGGATTATTCTGGCCGCTGCTGGCTACCTATGGCACAGGGCAGCGGGTAACCGTCTATAACACCATTGTAACAGGACCGAGACAGGCGGGAGAGACCGACGGACCGGACGAAATGATCGTTATCCTCCTGGACAACGGCAGGACCAACATCCTCGCAGGGGAGAAGACACGGGAAAGCCTTTACTGTATTCGCTGCGGAGCTTGCCTCAACGCCTGCCCCATCTATAAGAACATCGGCGGACATAGTTACGGCACTACATACAGCGGTCCCATCGGATCGGTGATCACTCCTCATCTGAAAGACATGGAGGAATGGAAACATCTCAGCTACGCATCCTCCCTTTGCGGCAACTGTACGGAGGTATGCGCGGTAAAGATCAACTTACACGAGCTGCTGCTGGAGAACAGGTATGAGGCCGTTGAAGAGGGGCATGCTTCCTGGTCCGAAAAGCTGGCCTGGAAAGCCTGGAAAAAGGCAAGTCTCAATCGTGGACTAATGAACGCGGGAAATCAAAAGATGAAGAATTGGGTTGTCAACAGGGCATTCAAAGCCTGGACAGCCCACCGCGGCAAGCTGGACTTTGCTCCAAAGACCTTCAATGAAAGATGGAAATCCGAGAGGGTTTGATGGTAAATCAGTATGCTTCTATTATATACCCCTCATATCACGCCCCGGCTGCGCTACATTGTCGACTTTTTTAGCAAAGAGCTTTTCGACGAGCCCATTATCCTTACTTCAGATAAAGAGGCTTACGCCCTTCACCCCGGACCCCGTCTGAATTATTCCGATGCCGAAATGGATGAATCGGAATTTTTTCTGCGCAGCACACCCCTGCTGCAGGAAACGGGTATACATACCCGGAAGATCGAATGCTTCGAGCTCAACTTTCATAAAGCCTTTTTTCCTACGGAAGGCGATTTCCCTTTCGATGTTTTTGCAGCCTCCTTTTACCTTCTCAGCCGTTATGAAGAATACCTTCCCGGTACACCGGATGAATACGGCCGCTTCGATCACACCCGCTCGCTGGCCTGGAGAGAAGGCTTCCTGGATATACCACTGGTGAACATTTGGCTGCAGGACCTCAGGAAAGCGCTTGCCAAAAAATATCCTTCCCTGGTCTTTCGCCATCCTTCCTTTAAGTTTATACCTACTTATGACATCGATGTGGCCTATAGCTATCTGTACAAAGGATGGAAAAGGAACCTGGGCGGCTTACTGAAGGATTTGTCAAAAGGTGAATGGTCGAAGTTCAAGGGAAGGATTAACGTATTACGGGGCCGGCAGCCTGACCCGTACGATGCGTATGAATGGCTGGACTCCCTCCATTTATATTGCCGCCTGAGGGCCTATTATTTTTTCCTGGCAGCTGCCCGGCAAAAAGGAGTGGACAGGAATATATCTCCCGGTAGCCCTGGCTTGCAGGAGCTGGTACGCTATCATGCTGCGGGTTACAGGGTCGGCGTCCATCCATCCTGGCACAGCGGCGATAAAGAATTCGCACTGAAAGAAGAGATAGAATGGATGGAGTGCATGACGGAAAAAGAGGTCACCCGCAGCCGGCAGCATTTCATAAGATTCACTTTGCCAAAAACTTACCGGCTGTTGATCAGATACGGCATTCAACAGGACTTTTCCATGGGCTATGGCAGCATCAACGGCTTCCGCGCCTCCGTGGCTTCCTCTTTTTATTGGTATGACCTTGAAAAAGAGGAAAAGACTTCCTTACGTCTGTTCCCCTTTTGTTTTATGGACGCCAACTCCTTCTATGAGCAGCACGATACACCGACGCAGGCTATGAGTGAATTAATGCATTATTACCACCTGATCAGAAAAGTAGGAGGGGTGATGGTAACCATCTGGCACAATACTTTCCTGGGCAATGATCCTCAATTTGCCGATTGGAAAAAACTCTATGAGGTCTTTTTAAAAGACGAGGTATACTGGGATGCCTAATGTTTAAAATGCCTTACCCCCGTAATCACCATCGCCAGCTTGTGTTCCACACAATAGTCGATGGAATCCTTGTCACGGATGGAACCACCCGGCTGGATAAAGGCCGTGACACCCGCCGTATGGGCTATCTGCACGCTGTCATTGAATGGGAAGAATGCGTCGGACGCCAGCACCGCACCTTTCAGATCGAAGTTGAACTGTGCAGCCTTGGCAATGGATTGCCGTACACTGTCCACCCGGCTGGTCTGCCCGCAGCCCTTGCCGATCAGCTGGCGGTCCTTCACCAGGGCAATGGCATTCGACTTCAGGTGCTTACAAACGATGTTGGCAAAGGACAGGTCCTCTTTTTCGGCAGCGGTAGCAGTCCTGCCCCCTACTTCTTTCCATTCGGCATAATTACCTTCGTCCTGCTGTTGCTCCAGCACGCCGTTAAGTAACGACTTGTATTGCGAGCCGGTGGTTAGCCGGGCTTTCTGACGCAGGAGGATACGGTTCTTCTTCGAACGCAGCACTTCCAGGGCGTCTTTGTCAAAAGCCGGGGCGATCAGCACCTCAAAAAAGATCTCATTGATGGCTTCGGCCGTGGCTTTATCCACCGGAACGCTGCAGGCTAATACACCTCCAAAAGCGCTTTCCGGATCGCCCGCCAGGGCGGCATCCCATGCCTGTTTCAAGGCAGGCCGGATGGAAATACCGCAAACATTTGTGTGTTTTATGATGGCAAAAACAGCACCCTGGGTACCGTCAAATTCCTGTATCAGCTGCACGGCAGCATCCACATCCACCAGGTTGTTGTATGATAATTCCTTTCCATTTACCTGTTCAAAAAGCGCTGACAGGTCGCCAAAAAAACGGGCGGATTGATGGGGGTTTTCACCGTATCTCAGACTTTTTGCACTGGGGACGGAGGCGAGGAAATAATCCTGCTCCCGGGCCGTGGACGTAAAATATTGCGCGATCACGACGTCATAATGCGCACAAACCTCAAAGGCCTTGGTAGCCAGCATCCTACGCTGTTCCAGGGTAGTCATCCCTTTTTGTTCGTCCAACAACTGCTCCAGGTAAGCATATTCCTTTTTGGAAGCAATGACCACAACGTCTTTATGGTTTTTGGCGGCTCCCCTGATCATGGAGGGGCCTCCTACATCTATTTTTTCAATGATGGCCTCGTCATCGCTGGTGGAAGCCACCGTTTCTTCAAAGGGATAAAGATCTACGATCACCAGGTCGATCTCCGGGATATGATAGCGGGCCATTTCTTCCAGGTCGGTAGGCCTGTCTCTCCTTCCCAGGATGCCTCCAAAGACGGAAGGATGCAGGGTTTTAACACGCCCGCCAAGGATAGAGGGATAGGAAGTGAGGCTTTCAACAGGTGTGCAAGGGAGCCCCAATGACTCGATAAACTGCTGCGTACCCCCTGTGGAATAGATAGTTACACCTTCCTGATGTAGCTTTTTTACGATATTGTCCAGACCATCTTTGTAGAAAACGGAGATAAGCGCCGATTTGATCTTCTTGTTCATTGACTGAGCTGTTGTTTTGTTGAAAGAAGGGGCAAATATAGGTAATGTGGCGCACAGCAGGGGGGAAAATCACTCCGGGATTACCCCCTGCCGGGGATGGCAGTTGGGGGTACCCGGGAGTTTTGAATGGTAACAGCGGTAAGCACGTGGCAAACAACGGTAGCACTTCGAACCAGGTGGTTCGTCGGACAGATTCTGCTGCCCGGGTGATTTCTCATGTGTATTAAAATCGGCCCGATCCGCATTTTTATGTACAAGGGAAACAACAGCATACATACCCATACACTCTTGAGAATAAACAGGATAAGGTGTTAATGGTTATGTATGCTGTTGCTGATGCATAGTAATGTAATGGTCAATAATTTTGATTTTTAGGCTGTACGATCCATACAATTAGCACACAGCACAACACTTTGACGGTCTAAAACGCTTTAAGGATATCAAATTGTAAAAACGGGACACTGAAGAACCTCCTCTACTAATGTCAGACAAAATCTCCGATCCTGTCGAAATCGGGGTGGAAAGTTGAGACGGTATTTTCTTGCGTATTATACGTGGTTTTGGACCACGTCTTTTTACGTGGTAAGTGTTCGTTTATTTACTGTTTTATTATTGACTAAAAAACGTTTTTTTTGCCATATTTACCACCTGAGTCTTTGATCCCCTTTAGCTTATAAATAATACTAATTTATAATTATGTGATTTTTACTTTTTTGTGTGGAGTCTCTCAGAGACTTGGGGAATACTTTTATGAAAGCAAATTATTCTTCAAACTCTAAAAGCGACTCACAATGAACACAATTGAAAAAAAATCAGTAAAGGTGGGAAATTATGTGAATAGAAAACAAGTTGACACTTTTGTAAGGGCTTATAAACAACAAACGTGGGGACATAACTCTGATCGTATCGGTAAAGAAGATGCGCTCAGCTGCTGGTATAGCGTGGAAGATCTGGAGATGCTCCTGGAAAAGGTCAAAACACATGGTGGTGATGGTGTTCGTATGTATTTTGGGATCTATCCTGAAGGATATAATGATAACCCTGAGTACGAAGGCCGCCAGGCTATCGTAATGGTGGGTACCCGTGGCTCATATAAGAATAGCAAAGAGATCTATGTCGGAAAAGAAAACAGCATTTTAGCCTATGTCGGCAATATCCCCTGCCCCAACTGGTGCCCCGCACAACCCACACAGCCCCCGCTGCCCCATACCTATCAGACAGCTCCTCTCGGCGTTACCCTGGTAGACCGCGGCGAAAAGGGTATCTCCGTTATTTAAGTAATTTACCTGAACCATACGCCTGTCCTGTATTAAGACGAGCCGTTCCCGGATCTTTCGGGACCGGCTCTTTTGTATCTGGAAAATATCCGCTATTTTGGCCGCAAATGAACATTTATTTTCCCCTGATAATGATGGTGATAGCTTTTTTGGCAAGCATCACCATATATATGTATCCTAACAGGGAGAAATACCTGCGGCTTTTCCCTTTTTTTCTTTTACTGTGCGCCGTATCGGAAATACTTTCTGACTACCTCACGCTCCATAACAGGTCGAATTTGTACATATCCAACCCACTGACTATTATCACATGTTCCTATTACTGTCTAACCATTTATTGGATCATACAGAGCCGGAAAGTAAAAAAGATCATCATCGGCGTCCTTATTATTTATCCCATATCTTCCTTTCTCAACATCCTTTTTATCCAGGGGACCCACTCCTTTCATACAGTGACCTATAGCATCGGATGTCTGATCATCGTAGCTCTGAGTATCTATTACTTCCTCGAATTATTCCAGCTGACCCGTACACTGAACCTTGTCCGTCAGCCGGCCTTTTGGATCTGCTCCGGTCTGCTGTTCTATTACTCCTGTACATTTCCTCTATACGGCGTTACTAATATCATCCCCCAGGCGGTGGTCAATAATCTGCTCATCGTATTTCAATTACTGGATGTTTTGCTATATTTATCTTTCACTATCGCATTTTTATGCAGAGTCAGGGTCAGGAAATCTACATTGTAATCCTTCTGGGGATCGTTCTAGCCCTGGTACTGGTCGGTTTTATTCTCACCATGTTATTCCTCTACCAACGGAGACAGCACCGCCAGGAACAGCAGCTGACCCGCATGAAAGATCAGTATGAACAGGAAGTGCTCCGCAGTCAGCTGGAGATCCAGGAAGCCACCTTCAAAACCATCGCCCAGGAGCTCCATGACAACATCGGTCAGGTATTATCGGTAATCAAACTGTCCTTGTCCATCCTGCCCCTGGAATCCCAGCACCCGGCCTACGAAAGCGTACAGAACAGCCGCCAGATGCTCAACAAGATCATCTATGACATGGCCGATCTTACCAAAAGCCTCCATACGGACCGCATCGCCCAGATAGGGCTCGTGGAAGCCATCCGGTTCGACCTGGAAAGCCTTCGCCGCACGGGCCTCGTAGAAGTAGACCTTTCCGTGGAAGGGGAAGAATATGCATTTGAGAACCAGCGGGCTATCTTCCTTTTTCGCATGTTCCAGGAAATGATAAACAATATTTTGAAACATTCTAAAGCCACCCACGTAAATATTGCGGTAAATTACAGGATTGATAATACATTTGTTTTACAGGTAGAGGACAACGGGGTGGGATTCGATCCGGAGAAAAAACAGGTACAAGCTTCCTCTTCCAGCGGTATAGGCCTGAAAAGTATGACTAATCGTGCCCGCCTTATTGGTGGAGATATCACCATTCAGAGCCAGCCTGGAAAAGGTACCGTTATAAAAGTAGAATTACCCCTGGAAAGGGAAGCTTTATAATTTACGTATGGCTGCATCGCTTAAGAAAATACAGGTCGGCATTGTCGATGATCATAGTCTTTTAAGAAAGGCACTGGCTAAATTGATCGATTCTTTCGAAAATTATTCGGTCCTGTTCGAAGGAGACAACGGAAAAGAGATAAAGGCGAAGATCACCCAACATATCGTGCCGGACATTATCCTCCTGGACGTCAATATGCCGGATATGGATGGATATGAGACGGTGCGCTGGCTCCATAAGAACTATCCACAGATAAAAGTCCTGGCTCTTTCCATGTCCAGCGATGAGAACACCATTATCCGCATGCTCCGGCTGGGCGCCAAAGGCTATATCATGAAGAACATCGAGCCGGAAGAGCTGAAAGTTGCCCTGGACTCCATCATGAAAAAGGACTTCTATCTCTCCGAGTACATCTCCGGCAAGATCATCAGCGGTCTCCATAAAGACCTGGGTAACCCGGAAGACCCGGTCATTCTCAGCGATAAGGAAAAAGAGTTCCTCCGCCTCATCTGCTCGGAGCTCACCTATAAGGATATCGCCGACAAAATGTTTATCAGTCCCCGCACCGTCGACAACTACCGGAATACCCTCTTCGAAAAATTAAAGGTACGCACCCGGGTAGGCCTGGTCATGTTTGCCATTAAGAACGGTCTGGCAGAGATCTAGCCGCCGGCTCACCGGTAGGGAACAGCCAACCCTATTCCCTCTGTCCCCGCCAGCCCATCCTACTCCTTCGGCCCTTTGACACGCCGCCCCTTTGTCAACGTGATCAGCAGCGCCGGCAGGAACACGAGGTTCGTCACCGTCGCAATCACCAGCGTCAGGGAAGTGAGCCATCCCAACGCGAAGATCCCGCCGAAATCACTAAAGCAAAAGATGATAAAACCCGCGATCAGCACCATGGAAGTATACAGGATGCTGATACCGGTCTTGTTGATCGTCTCGATCACTGTCTGCTCGGGATTGCTTTTCCCATCCGCATCCTGGCCCTTTCCATCGCTCCGGCGGCTGCCCGCACCTCCCGTCTCCTGTTTGTAATTAACCAGAAACCGGATGGTGATATCGATGGCTATACCCAGGGCAATACTGAATATGATCACAGTGGACGGTTTCAGCCGGACCCCCGCCCAGCCCATGATCCCCGCCGTAATGATCAGGGGAATGATATTCGGCACCAGGCTGCAGAGAAGGATCCTCATCGACCTGAATAGAAAAAGCATACAGGCGGCAATGAGCACAAAAGCCCATTGGATGCTATCCTTCAGCCCCTTGATGATAAAGCTGGAACCCTCCAGGTATGTGACACTCGTACCGGTGAGCTCTACTTTATACCTGGACGTATCGAAAAGGCGCCGCGACCTTTTTTCCAGGTCATCCAGGATCAACGGCAGACGGCTGCTGCCTACATCGGCCATGTTCACACTGATACGCAAACGTTCGTGATCCTTGTCTACAAAACTGTTCAGTAATTTGGTGAGATTATTTCCCGCGCCTTTTGCGCCCTTCACCTCTGACGAATCTCCACCTCTGCTCTTCACCTCCGACGAATCCCCTCCTCCTCCCGTCTTCAGATACGACGACAGAAAGGGCAGGTCCAGGGAATTCGGTACCCCATAGTTGCTGCTGTCCCCCCCATAATAGGACTGACGTACGAACTTCAAACCCTCCACCAGCGACAGGGGACGGGCCATTTCCGGCTGCGCAGTGATATATTGCGACAGCTGATCCACACTGTCCAGCGTCTGCAGCATATTGATCCTGAGCCCGTTTTTTCTTCGGGTGTCCACAATGATCTCCAGCGGCATAACCCCCTTAAAATGATGTTCAAAAAACTTCAGGTCGGTATAGATAGGATCTTTTTGCGGGAGATCATCCACGATAAAACCCTCGGACCTCAGCCGGAACATGCCTGCTACAGCCAGCGCCAGGACCACCAGGGTTACTCCGTAAATAGACCGCTGATGATGCAGCGTCCAAACCTCCAGCCGGCGTAAAATAGCCGCCAGCCACTTGTTCTCCAGGTAACGCGTATGCTTCGGCCTGGGCGGTGGCAGATAGCTGAGGACCACCGGTATCATGATAAAACTTATAAAGAACAGCAGCATGATATTGATGCCGGCCACCACGCCAAACTCCTTTAAGATGGCGCTCCGTGTAAGGGCGAAAACACCAAACCCGATAGCCGCAGTCAGATTGCAAAACAGGGTGACAACACCCATACGTCCGATCATCGTAAGCAGCGCTTCACGCTTATCGCCTGTATCCTTATAAGCTGTATGGTACTTGTTGAGAAAATAAATACAATTCGGGATACCGATCACTACCATGAGGGTCGGCGTCAGGGCATTCAGCAAGGTGATCTTGTACCCCAGCAGATCCATCGTCCCCAGGCTAAAGATCACGCCGACGATCACTACTCCCAGGGACAAAAGCATCGTTCCGATACTGCGGAAGAAAATAAATAAAATAATAGCCGACAGCAACACAGACCCCAACAGGAACCAGGTAGTCTCCCGGGATACCTTTTGCGCCATCACAGTCCTGATAAGCGGCAGACCACTCAGATGCATGTCCAGGCCATACTGTGTCCCAAATGCTTTCACCCGCTGTATGATCGCATTCACAGTGGCAATACGACGGGAGGAATTGATCACGTCCTTATTTACACGCACAGCCATCAGCCAGGTATGGGTCTCCGCATTATAGAGCAATCCCCGGTAAAAAGGAAGCCCCAGGAACACGGCCTTTCCGCTATCGATCTCCGCCTGCGCCCGGGGATGCGCTGGAAAAATAGCGACAGCCCGTGGCTTTTCCGTAACCGAATCCTTTACCAGGTTTACTGCCATGGGGATGCTCAGCACATCATCCACACCGGATACCTTTTTCAGGTCGTTGCCCAGGGTAATATATCCGGAAAAGTTGTTCTTTTCAAACAGCTTGTCGGTCTGAACCCCCACCACCAAAAGATTACCATCATCTCCAAATTGTTTACGGAAATTCAGGTTGGCTATATATTTAGGATTGTCGGTGGGAATGCTGGTGTTGAAATCATAGCTAAGCCTGACCCTGGACGCATGGTAGGCCATAAAGGCTGTGGCGGCCAACAGGAAAAAAAGTAAGAATAATCTGAATTTCAGGACCAGGCGTGCTAGGGATTCCCACATGGTGATATATTTTCAATTTTTCAGGGTAGACCATACCCCGGTCAAAGTTAAAAGCGGACCAGAGGTCCACTGGACGAACAAAACGGTGCGAAGGTCCGGTATTTTGCCGGGTTTTCCAGCGCAGTAAGTTAATTTTGAACCGCTGAGACAATGGTAAAAACTTTTTTTAATATATTCTTCACCCTCCTGGCCGGACTTCCCTGCCTGGCGCAGACGCCCCCCATCGGCCAATGGCGGGACCATCTGCCCTATCACCAGGCCATCGCAATAGCCGCCTCGGATAAGAAGATATATTGCGCCACTCCTTACAGCCTTTTTACCGTAGACAGGACGGATAACAACATCGATAGGCTCAGCAAGACCAATGGTCTCAGCGAAACAGGCATCAGCGCTATCTGTTATGACCGGCAGTCCGGCAAATTGACCATCGCCTACAACAGCAGTAATATCGACATCCTCTCCGGACAACAGACCTTCAATATCCCGGACATCCGGCTGTCAACCCGGGCCGGTAACAAGACCACATATGAGGCCCTGGCTTATAACAACAAAGTGTACCTCTCCACTGGCATGGGTATCATCGTCCTGGATGAAGATAAATATGAAGTAAAAGATACCTATGTCATCGGTACGGACGGGGACACGGTCACAGTAAGATCCGTGGCCACAGACGGAAACTTTTTTTATGCCGCTACTGACGAAGGGCTGAAACAGGCTCCTGTAGGCTCTCCCGACCTGGCGGATTATCATGTATGGACATTGACGGGCGGTAATACAGGCCCCTGCCGCCAGGTGATATCCCTGGACGATAAGATATTTGTTTTACGCAGTGACTCTGTTTTTCTCGGGAATGATCTCTTTTACACCACCTCCTGGCATATCAATAGCCTCTCCTCTTCAGAAGGACATCTCCTGGTCTGCGAGGAATATATGGACAGCGGGAGGGTGACGATCCTGACAGCATCGGGTCTCACCGAAAGGGTCCTGCAACAGACCGGCGTCCTTCACAGCCCCCGTCAGGCCTTGCTCTTACAGGGAGCGCCATGGGTGGCGGATTCCCTCACAGGATTGACAGCCTGGGGAACCTCCGGCGCCTCGGCCGAGCCGTATATCCCCAATTCCCCCTTTGGACTTGCAACAGGTGCGATGACTATCCACCGGGATCCGGCTGCGGGACCCGGAACACCTGGTATCCTCTGGGTCGCTTCCGGTGGTGTGGATTCAAACTGGACCCCCCTGAACAACCACGACGGACTCTATCGCCTGAATGCTGACGGCTGGACGAATTATAACGGGTATACGCACGCGGAACTCAATAACATCTTCGACTTTGATGCCATCGCCTGGGATCCCCGTGACACCACTCTCTGGGCGGGGTCCTTCGGGGAAGGCCTCCTGCAGATATCGTCAGACGCCCGCTTCACCCTCTATGCTTCCGGCTCACCCATCGCCCCCTCTCTCGACAACCCCACAACTTACCGCGTCGGCGGCATCGCTTTCGATAAGGACGGAAATGGATGGCTGACCAATTACGGGGCTGCCCGCGAGCTCTTGCTGAGACAGTCCGACGGCAGCTGGTCGTCTTTTTCGATCCCTTTCGACCATACAGGAAATGCCGTCTCGCAAGTGCTGATAGATGATCAGAAACAGGTCTGGATCGCCTCGCCAAAAGGCAACGGGGTCTTTTGCTATAATCCCGGAACATCCCTGAACAGCGCTGCCGACGATCAATGGAAATATTACCGGACAGGAACAGGCAACGGCCATCTGCCGGATCTCCGGGTCTATTGTCTGGCAAAGGATAAGAGTGGCTTTATATGGATAGGTACGGGCAATGGCATCGGATTGGTGCAATGCTCCGGACAGGTCTTCAGCTCAGGCGGCTGTGACGCCATCTGGCCGGTGGTTCAATTCGATGCTTTCGCAGGCTATCTTTTCAGCGGCCAGGCAGTACAGGCCATCGCAGTGGATGGCGCCGACAGAAAATGGATCGCCACCCGCAACGGCGTCTGGCTTATCAGCCCCGACGCACAAAAGATCGTCTATCATTTTACGGCGGACAGCACCCCGTTACTCAGCAACGATGTGAGAAATATTGCCATCGACCCGCAGACAGGAGAAGTTTTTTTCGCTACGGCCGGCGGACTTTGCTCTTTCCGCAGTACAGCCACCGAAGGGGGAGATAAGAATGATCATGTGCTGGTATTCCCCAATCCCGTCCCCCCCGATTATACAGGGACCATCGCCGTCAGGGGCCTGGTGGATGGCGCCATTGTCAAGATAACAGCTCCGGACGGCCGCCTGGTGTATCAGACGAACGCCCTGGGCGGACAGGCCATCTGGGACGGGAAAGACTATAGAGGCCGGAAAGTCGCCACAGGCGTCTACCTGGTATTGATAAGCGATGAGAACCGCCAGCAAAAAGCATCGGGAAAAATTGTGTTCATCGGGAAATAAGAACGAGCCGAAGGGCTAAGACATTGGATTTTTCCGGACATTTAAACATATGCAGCTGCACAAGACAAAAGGCATGGTATTCAGGACGGTGAAATATGGGGACACGAGCCTCATCGTCACGGTATACACGGAGCTGTTCGGTGTGCAGTCCTACATCGTCAGCGGCGTCAGGACCTATACAAAGAAAGGACCAGGCAAGGCGAACCTTTTCCAACCCTCGGCTATCCTGGAACTGGTGGTCTATCACAATGAGCTGAAACATTTACAGCGGATCAGGGAGTTCAGATGGGGGTATCTCTATAAGCACATATTCTTCGACGTTATAAAAAATGCAGTGGCGCTCTTTATGGTGGAGCTTTTGCAGAAATGCCTCCGGCAGCCGGAACCCAATCCGGAGCTTTTTTATTTTATCGAGGACGCCTTTATTCATCTCGATGAAGCGGAAGGGCCCGTATTGGCCAATTACCCTTTGTTCTTTACCCTTCACCTGGCGGGTTTTTTTGGCTTCCGTATCGAGGATACTTATTCCGAACGCAATTCCGTACTGGATCTGCAGGAAGGAATATTCGTAGAGGAACGCCCCCATCACCTGCATTTTGTAGAAGGGAACTACGCCTATATAACGTCCCAGCTGCTGCGGGTAAGACAGCCGGCGGAGCTCAGCGAGCTGTTGCTCAACCAGGAAACCCGGCGTCATTTGCTGCACGCTTACCGGGATTTCTATGCCCTGCACGTCACTGATTTTGGGGAGATGAAGACCCTGGGTATCCTGCAGACGATCATTAGCGCATAAACAGACGATCATCAGCGCATAAAGGGATTTTGACATCTCCCTCCGGAGCCGGATATCATCAGATCAACCGCTGCGCCTTCGAATGCCTTGTCAACCTGCCGCCTTCCATTTCCTCTACGAGCACCACCCCGGGTTGCCTGCCGGGTGAAAATTCCCCCAGCACGCCCTCCAATTGTAAAGCTTCCGCCCCATTATATGTTGCCCACTGCAATAAAGTTGCGGTGGATAAATGTCCGAAATGCTGTTGAAGCGTTTTCATCTCTTCCAGGATATCCAGCTGATGGTTGGAAGCCAGGCTGTCCGTACCCAGGACGATCCGGCAGTCATACCGCATGAGCAGGTCTACGTCCGGCAACTGTCCGCCGATATAAAGATTGGCGTTGGGGCAGAGACACCAGCGAAGATCTTCCCCCCGGACACCACCGCCATTCCCTCCCTGCCGCAACCACTTCAGATCCTCCTCCCGGGTATCCACATTATGCACCAACAGCAGGGTCTGATTACGATAAAAATAAGGCAGATAACCGGCCAGGCTCCTTTTGCCCGTCCCGGAGAAAAAGGAAATATCCAGCCCCAGCGCCTGGTAAAGCCGGAGAAAGTCTCCCTGCCCCGTCTCGCAAAACAGGTTCTCCGCCTGACTTTCCTGGTTGTGTATGGTTATCAGCTGATTGCCGGGGAAATTCGCTATCAGCTGGAAAAGACGGGGTGACACGGAATAAGGTGCATGGGGCACCAGTGAATTAGCCGCTATAGGAAGGGCATAGGCCCCGGCAAAATCCTGGAACGCCTGCAGGGCCGTATTATAGCGATCAGTGGCAGTCTGTTCGATAAACCCCATCGTCTCTATGAAATTATGATAGTACATCCTGCCCTCGCCTTTTTGTTGCAGCGTGTAGCTGGTGTTACAAATGTCCCCAACCGCCACGATCCCATTGTGAAGCATGGATTCCTCCGCCCCGGCAATGGCGTTCAGGATGATATCCAGATCCTTCTCCGGAGGAGTCCCCGTCCCCCGAGCCCCCCCCGTCCCCGAAGGAAGACCTCTCCCTGAAGAAGCGCCCCTCCCCCTGATCACAGACAGCAGAAAATCCACTATTCCTGTCTTTTCCGGCAGCAAACCTTTCATATGGGACAGTTCCAGGTGGCAATGGCAATCGACAAATCCAGGCGTGAGCAGCCCCCGGAACACCTCCACATCATCCCCCGCATTTGCCGGCGGCAGGATCGCTTCCACGGTACCATCGTCTTTTGTCACCAGCACCGACCCCTTCTCCGCCATTTCTCGGCCCTTAAATAAATAGTCCGCTGTAAATTTTCGCATTTGATGTAGTTTCGCAGGCCCCGGAGGGACACGGAGATCTTATAGGAGATCAGGTCCCGGTTCCGGGGATCCTAAAAGTAGCG